>Ga0265294_10008858_pt1 | contig 11682 bp, 7 predicted proteins | sample MunlanPumphouse3_FD_192504 | JGI IMG/M metagenome (GOLD analysis project Ga0265294, IMG submission 192504) | Groundwater microbial communities from a municipal landfill in Southern Ontario, Canada - Pumphouse #3 | ecosystem: Environmental > Aquatic > Deep subsurface > Groundwater | place...
CCGCCTCTCGTTTGAACTCAGTTGAAAAACTTCTTCTTGCCATCTGAACACCTCGGTTTCGGGCAGGTTAACACCCTATCTCGGTGTCCAGGAGCATTAGGCCACATCAATAGAGAGCCCATTGGATTTTTGGCGATTACCATCTCGTACAGTTTGCGGGCTAATATGAGTCTTAGCTTCCGTGTCTCAGTAAGCGGGATACCGTACCAATCTATCTCAGTTCGCTCCTGTACTCTCACCTTCGTCAAATAGCGAGCGCTGTCCGGCATCCGGCTGCCGCCATTGATAACGCACGGGCCGGAGAAATTTTTCTGCTACCCCTTCCTCCACGGCGCGCTTAAGCCACTCGTTGAGCTGCGACTTGCTTAGGTCAAACCGCTCCCCTAAAACTTGTGGCTCAAGCGGACCCTCGTGCGTAACCTCTTTAAAGCGGATGAGAAAATAGTCGTAGAACGATGTGGGTAGCGGCACAAACTTATCAACTTCCAGCACCGCAAGCTCCTGCTCTGCAGACGATCCAGTTGAAGCGATAGCTTCAGGTTGTATATCCAGTTCGCTATTAACTGCATCGTCCTGTACCTGAGCAAACAATGTCGGCGCCTTGGAAACGCTACTGACAGGCGGATTTTCGAAAAGCGCCGAGACCTCTAACGCACCTTCGGGTAGCCAGTGTGCACCGTTGCAGACCAGTGCGGCGTTACCCGAGTCCTTATTTGGATGGGATTTGACCCAGAGCGGAACCCAGCGCTCCTTGAGATTCTCCATCGCGCCACTCCAGGTTCCCCCCTTGCCGCGACTAGTTGCCACCACAATGGCGGCATCCGCCAGGCAATAGATGTATTTGTTGCGGGCCATGGCGTTGCCCACATTGAAACCGGCCTCCGGATTGAACGGGGAGATGAGCACGAGGTTGTTGGCCATCAGCGCCCTGCGGTACTTGCCGCTGGTGGCGGCGCGCAGGAGGCTGTCGGCGAGCACGCCCACTGCGGTTCCGTCATGGTCCAGAGCGCCGAGCATGGCCGCCTCGTCCACGCCGCGGGCGCCACCGGAGACGACGGAATAGCCCTGCATGGCCACGCTCCTGCCGAGTTCGCGGGTATAGGCAAGATCGGACTCGGTGGTGTCCCGTGAACCGATGATGGCAACACCGCCCTGGTTGAGCAGGCTTTTATTGCCGCAGCCGAACAGTACAGGCGGCGAGCCGGTCTTGAGCCTCTGTTTGAGTCGGGACGGGTACCCGGCATCCGAGCGGGTCATCACCCATAACCCGGCGCGCTCCCATTTTTCCAGTGCCAGCCCCAGCGCACCAGCACGTCCCAACAGATGCCGGATCCGTTCCGCAGTGATCTTGGCATCCTGCCAGTTGGCGAGCATCCGGTTCACATCACCTGTCAACAGCGCCTCGGGCAGAATCCCTTGTTCTTTCAGCCAGAGGGCGAAGCGCCCCCATTCGGTAGGTGTCAACGGCTGCGGATCGCCGTTTGCCGGTTTAGTAAACCATGCGGTCAGTAACAGTACCGCTTGGGTATGCTTGGTGATATTCATCGAGTCTCAGTCCCCGGTACTCGTCGACGCCAGCGCCAACGGATACACCACACCGCTACCGGCCTGTCGGAGCAAGGCAGCCACCACGGTCAATGTCCAGGCGGAGTCGACAATGTCGTCCACCAACAGAACTGGACCATAGGGCAGGTGCCCCGAAATGGCGAACACGCCATCAAGGTTACGGCATTGATGATAGCGGTTACGCTGTAATTTTTATGGCTCGTTGTCCCTTACCTTATGCACGGCATCCACGAAGGGCAGGCCCAGGCGTTGCGCGAGCCGACGTGCGAAGCCCGGCACCAGTTCCGGATGCCGGTTTGATGGGATACAGGCCACCCAAACCGGAGCAGGATTCGGCTGCCAGCGGGCAACGATCATCTCAACCACAGCAGAAACGAGTTCGTCCCGGAAATAACCATTGTGCTTATCCTCAGCAACGATACGACCCCAACCGGCATCGCCCCAACGCGACAAGACACGCCCCGTCTCGGCACGCCACTCGGCCGGCAAGTTGCCCCGGAAGCCGTAGCTGGCAAATGCGCCGGTCGCAACCTGCTTATTGCACTCCAAAGGAAATTCCGAATGCTTGAGGTAGCGAGCCGCAGCCACGGCAAGCTCATGACTCACCGTTTCCGACACGATCGGTCTACCAAGGCATTTGGCACACTTGCCGCAGGGCTGCGGGGCGGCATCGTCCAGGGCATGGGCCAGAAAAAGCATCAGGCAGTCATCCGTATCGGCATAGGCCAGGATTTCTTTCCATTCCTCCGCGCGCTGATAAATGAGTCGCTGGATCTTCGTATGATCCATCCGCCAGGTGACAGGTGTGCACGACCAAGTTGAGCCTTGCTTGATCACGGGGGAAGGATTTTCCACGGAGAGGTATTTCAGCACCTTCTGGATCTGGCCATGGCGCAGGTTAACAGCCGCTTCCAACTGCCGCTCGGTAAGTCCATCATCGCTTTCTGACAGCGCCTCCAGGATCGCATTCACGTCGCGCTCATCTGGAAACGCGGTGGTGCGGAAATATTCTTGGATATCTTCATCCTCACCCCCAACCATCAGCACGCCCACCGCATGATCGATGGCGCGCCCGGCCCGACCAACCTGCTGATAGTACGCAACAATAGAGCCCGGCGCCTGGTAGTGAATAACAAAGCTAAGATCAGGCTTGTCATACCCCATTCCCAGCGCGGTCGTCGCAACCAACGCCTTGATACGGTTTGACAGTAACAGGTCTTCCAGATGTTGACGGTAGGCATCGGAACTCGCGAATCCTTCAGCCTCGACACCGCTATAGTAAGCACGGGAATCAATGCCATTGCTGTTCAGCCATTCAGCTACCTGTTCGGCATCCCGCTTGGTAAGCGTATAGACGATCCCGGTGCCGGGGAGGTTTGGAAGATGCTCCGCCAACCAGGCTAGCCTTGCGGCCTGATCCCGCATTCGCAGCGTCTGCAGCGCAAGGCTTTCCCGCATCAGCGAACCGCGCTGGATGGCGATATTTCCCAACTGCACCTGGATATCTTCAATTACACGATTATTGGCAGTAGCGGTCGTCCCCAGAACAGGCATATTGGCCGGCATGCGGCGGAGCACATTTACGAGCCGCCGATAATCCGGGCGAAAATCATGTCCCCAGTCTGAAATACAGTGGGCTTCATCTACCACCAGCAGCCCAATCCGATTGGCTATCGGCAGCAGGACAGTCTCGACAAATTCGTCATTGGCCAACCGCTCCGGCGAGATCAGGAGGGCGTCGACCTCATTGCTCTGGATACGAGCAATGATCGCAGGCCAGTCGTCTCGATTAGTGGAGTTGATGGTCATGGCTTGAATATTGAGACGCTGAGCCGCCTCGATCTGATTCCGCATTAATGCCAACAGAGGAGACACTATCAGCGTCGAGCCCGCTCCCCGATCACGCAGGATTCGCGTGGCGATGAAATAAACGGCACTCTTACCCCAACCGGTACGCTGGACCACCAGCAGCTTCGCCTTCCGGTTAACCAGTGCGTCAATCGCTTCCCACTGGCCGTCGCGAAATTCCGCATTCGGGTCATCCAAAGCCTGTCGCAGCAAGGCAAGAGTCTGTCCTTTTAGCATTGTTCTCTCCTTTACACGCATTCGCTATCAACGATTCCCGTCAGCAAACGGCATGCACGGCAGCGCGGATACGGTCCATAGCGTAGGGCCAATGGATGCGCTCCTGCTCCAGGCGCACGGCCACGCCCCAGCGGTTTTCCTTCAAGCCCTCGAACACCAACCGCTCGGCGGCATCGAGCCTCGGCAGTTCGACAATCTTCGCCGGGCGCCCTTCGTGTCCCCACAGGGCACGGTGGGCCATCAAGGTGTCGGCATCCATGAGCAGAGAACGAGCCTCCGGTAGATACCGGCGCAGGCGATCGAGGATCGCGAAGCCGTGGGTGTCCAGGTCACCCCAATAGTGGCAGGGGAGCGACTTGAGCCAGGGCAGCTCGCCAAAGGGTTCGACGGTGTAACCCCGACCCATGAAGACTACGGCGCCTTCGATGTCTTCAAAGGCAAGGCCTGTTTGCAGATTCTCGACGATGAAGACGCGCCGGACGGGCAGCTCGAGCCGCGCCAGTTCCGCAACCGGGGCCTGGATATCCGACAGACCGCCCAACCGTTGCCGCAGGAGCGGGTCGAGCAGGCGCATCCGCAAGAGTTCCGGCGCGCGACGCAGTCCCGCCAGTGCATACAGATCACCGCCTTCCGTTGCGCCGCGGATGGCGCGCAGCCATTCACCCACCACCTTCTGGCGCGTTTCCAGCCATTTGCTGTCCAGGCCGGGGACGGGGAGCTGGCGCACATAGAATCCCGAGGCCGGGTGCGCCTCCAGCCAATGGAGCAGCGCCACGAGGCGTTCGAAATCGGCGTCTTCCCATTCCGCCAGGACATCGAAGAAGCGCAGGATCACCTCGCCTAGTATCGGCCATACCGCCCTCACTTCTTGGTAGCGGCGTACGGCGCGCGTCCAGGCTTCGCCCTGCCCCAGAAACGCCGCCACCGCATCGGGCGTGGCGAATGTTACGGACTCGGGTAGTCGCTGGGCGCCGAGCACCAGCCAGCGGCGCTCGCTCCAGCAGACCTCGCCCGGGCCGCGCCAGCGCGCCCAGCGCTCCTGCCACGCCTTGACCTGCGCCAGTTGAGCGCGGGCCTGCCGTTCGTTGGGCAGGCCCAGGGGGAGTTTCAGCGGCCACTCGCCCTGGCCCGCCAACCAGTCGCGGCACTGATTGCGAAAGCGGGTACGGAGGCGTTCGCCCACACCTTCCGGGTCAAGCAGGAACGTCTTCGCCATGGGCGTGTGTGGGCAGCCTGAGCCGTTGCTGCTGCGTGTCGTACTCGATGGGCAGGGTGGCAGAGCGCTTGCGGTCGGCGATATCCACGAAGCAGGCGCCGCCGATGAAGGGCTCCAGGGTCATTACCGATTTCAGCGGGGTGGCGACGATCATCTGGAATCCAAACTTTTCGAAGATGCGCATCGCCAACTCGGTGAATTCGTTGTCGGCCTTGCCGAAGGCCTCGTCCAGGACCACCGGCGCGTAGACCGGCAAGCCGCCGTCGGTACCGCCCAGTTGATAACGCAGGGCCGCCGCCAGGCAGGTGGTGGCAAGTTTCTCCCGCTGGCCACCCGACTTGCCAGCGCCGGATCGGTAGATCTCCACCTCGTTGCCCTGGGCATCCAGTTCGCGGCCAATGAACTCCACATGCAAGCGCACATCCAGCACCCGCTCGCGCCACTGCCGGTCCGCGGTTTCCTGGCCGCCCAGCTTGCGCACCAGTTCTCGCAGGATGAGAAACCGCTGCTCCGCCTCGTCCCGATCCATCTGCCAGGCATGGCCCAGCACCTGCTGCACCTGTTCGCGGAACTCGCGCACGTCGGGCAGATAGCGGTCGGTGACCTTGATCTGCAAGTGGGTGCCCGGGTTGAACTCCGCATCGGCCAGTCCGTCGTTGACCAGTTCCATGCGCGCATAGATTTCCTTGCGCGCCTGGGACAGGTGCGCGTTCAGCGCGGCGAGATTCTCCGTGCTCTGCTCCTTGAGCATGTCGAAGAAGCGCTGTTCGTGCCACTGCAGGCCGTCGTGTTCGAGGCGTTGCAGCAGCGCCAGGAAGTCTTGCGCCCCGTCCATCGTCGCAACGAAGTCTGCGCCTTCGCTGGGCCAGTCCCGTTTGAAGTCGGCGAACGCCTGCTCGATCTTCTTGACGCAGGCGGCACGCTGCTCCCGCAGCTCTTTCAACGCCTCATTGATGGAGCGCTCCACCTCGCGCCGCCGTTCGTCGAGGTTCTTGAGCGTCGGTTCGCCCTTGCGCTGGAATCGTTCATTCAGAAGATCATGCTGACGCGGTTCGGGAAGGAGGGCGCTTGCCAATCTCTGCCTGACGTCGTGCAGTTCTTGCATCCATTGTTCCAGATCCTTGGCGATGGTGGCGCGTTCGACCCGCACATCCTGTAGTGTGTCCTGCGCTTTCGTTACAAGCTCGCGCTGTTTCTCTATCCGCTCACCCAGTTCGCGCAACTCGCGATTGCCTTCGCGCAGTTCCCGCAACTGGCGTTCGATGGCCTGAAGGCGATCCAGGCTGCTGCCTACGTCCATCTCGTGCCAGTCGATGTTGACCAAGGTGAGACAGGCCTTGAAGCGTTCCTGTTGCGCCTCCCTGTCGGCCTTGAGCGCGGCGAGCTGCCGGTCCAGTTCCGCCAGTTGCGCGCCCAGTTCCTGGGCACGGCGTACGTAGAGCGCGAGCTTCTCGCGGTTGTCGAAGCCCAGCACCCAGCGGCTGCGGTCGTCGATGCGCCAGCGGTCGTCCTTTTCGTGGCGGTCGAGGCCGTGGCGTGCCTGGCCTTCGCGGGTGAGGGCCTGCGGCTCCTGGCGGAAATCGCGCATGTTGTCCACGCAGGCGTAATCGAAACGTCGCCGAAGCTCCGCTTCCAGCCACGGCCGGAAGGTAGTCTGCTTCAGTTTCAGTTTGTGCAACAGCGACTGCGGACGCGGTGGCGCCCCTACGGCGGGGATGTCGTCCCCCACCAGGTAATACACCAGTCGCTTGCCGAGATGGGTGTCGTTGATGTAGCTGGAGACGGCGGCATAACGCTTTTTATCCACCAACAGCGACAAGGCAAACCCGTGGAGTACGCGCTCGATGGCACCGCGCCATTCGGCTGCGTCATCCTTTACCTGGATCAGCTCACCGACGAAGGGCAGGTCCGCTTCGGCGTAGCCCAGCGCCATGACGATCTCGCGACGAAGTTCCAGCATGTGAGCGGGGATGTTGGACGGTTGGCGCTCCATCTCCTGGATCTCGCGGCGCACCTCGGCGAACTTCTTGTCCACGAGGTTTCGCTGGTCGCGGATGGCGTCGCGGCGCGTGTCCGTCTCCTCCTGTGCGCTGCGCCACGCCTCCACCACGCTGCGCGCTTCGCTGATCCGTTCGCTGAAGACATGAGCATTATCCGGCACGCTCCAGCTCATGGTGCGGCAGATCGCCTCCACTTGCCGGCGGCGTTTGAGGCGTTCGTCCCTTTGTTCCTCGGCCCGGAGCTTCTCGCGCTCCAGCTCTTCGATGCGATGGCCGCCCCGCTCCCGGTGGTGCTCCTCGAGGGCGCGCAGTTCCGCCTGCAGAGTATCGAGCCGTTCCGCCCATTGGCGCTCTTCGCCTTCCAGTCCTTGGTCGCGTGTGGTCAGCTCGTCTATGGTTCGCGTCAGCAGGTCGGTCCGCACGGTGTCGCAATAACCGTCGATTCCTGCCAGCAGCAGGTCCTGCTCCAGAATCTGGCGATCCAGGCCCTGCATCCGCTCGTATTCGGCGCGGGCGGGCCGCAGGGTTTCCACCTGCCGGCGCACCTTGACCACCTCCTGGTGGGCGGCGTCCAGTTCGGCGAACTCGGCCACCAGCCGATCCGCTGCGGCGAAGGTCTCCGGCTCGTCCAGCATGAACTCGCGCAAAAAGCTGTTGAGATCACCCAAGTTCTTGGCGGACTGGGTCTTGTGCAGGAGCTTGAGCGCCATTTCCGATTCGATGCCGAGCAACTGGCGGAACCGCTCACCATAGGGGCGGAAGGTGTCGCCAAAGTGTTCCACATCGTCGAGCCTGTGCTTGAGGGCGCGCACGTCCAGATCAAATTCGCTCAATTCCCGGGCGATGTCGAACGGGCGCTTGGCGATCATGTAATGGCGGCGTACATCCGCGTTGGCCGAGCTATTGCCGCGCAGCCAGTAGAGCTGGATCAGGCTCACGTACCGGCCGGCGGCATTGGCGAAGGTGAGCGCCAGCGCCGACCAGGTAGTCCCGATGCGCAGGAAGCGGGTGGCGATCTCGCCCGAGTTCGTGTCCTTCTGGTCGCCCCAGGCGCCCCGCAAGTAGGAGACGAAGTTGCGATCACGCCGGCTGCGGTCCCCTTCCCGCGCCGCGGCGTTGAACGTGAGCCACTGGGGCGGCACCAGCAGGGCGGCGAGCGCGTCCAGCAGGGTGGACTTGCCGGAACCGGAACGGCCCACGAACAAAAAGCCGTCCTCGGCGATGGCGATGTCGTGCAGATCGGAGAAGGTGCCCCAGTTGTACACCTGCAGGCGGCGCATGCGGAACTGCTCCCGACGCTGCAGGGCGAGCACGTCGGTGAACATGTCCGATTGTCGGATCATTCGGTCTCCTCCTCGTCCGCCTCTAACTGCCCGGGCGCGGCGGTCCGCTCCGCGGCGTAGATTTTGGTCAGCGCGACGATCTCCTCGGCGCTGAACAACAGCTTGAGGGTGGGCGCGATCTCGAAACGGTCCTCCGTGCCGCGGATGGGACTGAGCAGGCTGTTCTTCTTTACCTTCTCGATGGCCGCGTTCATACGCCTCTCGAAACCGGCGTGGTCGGTGTTGAGGCTGTGCTCGTAGAGCTTGAGCTGCTCCACCATCTCGGACCGCGACACCACGGCGCGCTCGCCGCGTACGTCCGCCTCCGCCAGCAACTGGCGCAGATAGAGCAGCAGGACCGATTCGAGAAAGGTCAGCCGGGTGCGGCGCAGCAGGATGGGGGCCTCCAGCTCCCCGGTGTCGACCTGACGCACGAAGGCCACCTGGGCGTCGGTGTCCAGCACCAGTTCCAGGAACAGGTCCGCCAGCCGGGAACGCACCACGTCCTGGTACTGCAGCAGCACCGGCCAGAGCCGGCCATGACGCCGCCCATCCAGAGCTGGGCCGGACAGCAGTTGCACCAGTAGCCGGCGCACGTCGGCCGGCAGTTCCCCCGTATCGCCCGGATACAGCGGCTGGCGCGGCAAGTCCTCGCTATCCGCCGGCCCATGACACTCCGTCTCATCCTGCATGTTCACGTTCCCGCTCCCTCACGAAATAGATGCGCGGTATCCGCGCGCAACGCGCCACCCCGTCCAGCCCGGTCCAGCAGACGCGGTCATGCTGTTCGGAGAGTATCCCTTCCCGCGCACCCAACGCCAACAGGCCCACCACCGAACCCAGCCCCTGCTCTGCCGGGTAGACTTCCAGGACATCCGCCACCGACACCTGCGACCGCCGCTCCAGCAACTCCCCGATCTGTTCCCGCAACCGGCGGAAATCGATCTCTGACTGGGCCAGCAGTTCGCCCACGGCCTCCAGCGAGATGTCCGCCTGTCCGGCTGCCACGATGCCAGCGGCTACGCGATCCGCGCTCGGATCGTGCAGTTGCCATTGTGCCAAGGAACGCAGGTTGGCGCTGGTCAGATGGAGCTCCTGCCCGATGTCGTCGGCCGGATGAAACCGCTCCTTGACCTCCAGCGCCCGCCGCTGCGCCAGCCGCAGGAGCTGATTCAGACGCCGCTGCTCCTGATAGGCACGGCTCTGCACGAACTGCTTGAGCCCGCGGGCGAATTGCTGGAAGACCTCGTGCACCTCGCCGCCGTTATCCAGCAGCAGGCGGGTCAACTGCATCAGGAAGCGCCGCTCCCGGCGCTCGAGCCGGCGGGCGAAATTCCGCGACAGGACTTGATCCAGCGCCATTTCAAACTCCAGCGTCTGCTCCGGATCGGTGAGCAGGCGCCAGAAGGCGCGGAAGGTCTTGCCGGCATCGCTCTCGGCCACGACGTCGACACCGGAAAAGACCTTTTCCAGCACCTCGCCGCGGCTGCCCTCGTTCTCCACGATCTGCTCGCGCAGGTCGCGGTTGAGGGACTGGAATTCGTCCCGCACGCGGCGGAAGTCATGCGCCAGTTCCTGCGCCAGGGCCAACACCTCCCGCACCCGCTCCAGTGCCCGCTCCTCGGGCAGGGGCGCAAGACGTCCAGCGCGTGCCGCCTCGATCTCCGCGTCCAGCCGGGCGCGTTCGCGCAGCAGCGCCTCGACGCGCGCCTCGGGATCGGTCTCCGTCTGCTCCGCCAGTTGCCGCAACTGATCAATCACCAGCGACAACCGGCTCTCAGTGGCGAAGGCCCGCCGCTCCGTCAGCCCCTGGACGAACTGGACGGCGCGCACGGCGGACGCGCTCAGTTCATATTCCTCCTCGCTCGCCCCCGGTTGGAAAGAGCGCACCAGATAACCGGCGCGCAGCCAGTTCGCCAGATAGACCTCTGCGGTCTGCGGCAGATCGATGCCATGGGCCCGCAACTGTTCGAGGTCCTGGCGCAACCGCTCCAACAAGACCGAATGGGGCAGGCGACGCTCCTTTTCCAATAGATGAACCTGCAACAGTCCCAGCGCCACCGGCGCGTTGTCCAGGGCGAGCAGATACCAGACCGGCTCCTTGCGCAAACGTTGATAGGTGAGTACCTGTTGAGCTGCCTTCACGGCCCTGCCCCTTCCTTGCCCTGTCCCCCAATCGCGAAATCTTACTCTACGCCAAATCCCGCGCCAGATGATGGCGCATGGGAAAGCCGTCCTTGTGGGAGCGTTTCCTCATGCGAATACTTTATGCGCATCGGATACATAGAAAGGAGCCGCGCATGGCGCTGCAGCCCCCGTCTTCAATCCCGACGCCCCCAAACGGCCCACCAACCTGAGCATCAACAGCGATCTGCTGCAAAAGGCCAGGGCGCTCAATATCAATCTCTCGCAAGTCCTGGAACAGCGGCTGGCCGAACTGCTGCGCGCCGCCGCGCGTCAGGCTTGGCTCGATCAGAACCGGGCGGCACTTGAGGACTACAATCGCCATGTCGAGCAGCACGGGGTGTTCAGCGACGGCCTGCGGCGATTCTGATAGCCCAGCTCGACGTCTACCGCAACCCCAACCCGGCCAGCCGCAACACCGTCCCCTTGCAGGCTGATTTACTTTCAGTGCGCCGCCCACCCGCGTGATGGCGCCCCTGGTCAAGGCGCAGGCCTTCCGGGCTGCCCAGCACCTGAATCTCCAGTTCACCATCGAAGGCGAACGGGTGATCATGTCCACGGCGGAGCTTGCCGGCGTATCGCGCCGTGCATTGGGTGAGGTGGTGGGGAATCTGCAGCCACGCCGGGAAGCGATCATCGCCGCGCTGGATTTTCTCTTCACCGGAATCTGACCGACGATTCTGCCATGCCTACCGGGCCGAACCCGGCAGCAGCTTGCGCAGCTCGGACAGGATTTCGCCGCGGATGGCGCCCAGGCGCGGACGGCGGCCCGGGGGGAAGGGCACGGGGCGGCAGGCCTCCATGGCCTGCAGGCCGAAGCGGGCGGTGAGGATGCCTGCCCCAAGTCCCTGGCCGATGCGCGCCGAGAGCACGGAGGTAAGGGAGGCGCCGAACACTTCGGTACCCGAGTCGATGGCCATCTCGGTGACGCCGACGAAAGCCAGGTTGTACAGCGCGCGCTTCAGCAGCGCGACGCGGCCGGCGAAGCTCGGTTGCAGCCCGTACACCCGGGCCACCTCGTTGACCAGCGCATAGCTGCGCATGCCGAGCAGGAGCGTATCGAGGCTGACGAAGGGGCTGGAGCCGACCAGGACCGCCGATTCGATGCTGCGCCGCGTGATCAGGCGCAGCGCCTCGCCGTCGACGCGGCCCAGCACCTGGGTGGAAAGCAGTTCCATCACCTCGGCATTGCGGTAGGTCGGGTCGAGTTCGCGCGTGAAGGCGTTGATTTCATCGGCAAGATGCGTGTTGGTACAGCGGGCCTGGAGTTCCGCGAGAAACGGCTGCATGGCGCCGGATTCGTCGGCCT
>Ga0265294_10008859_pt1 | contig 11682 bp, 10 predicted proteins | sample MunlanPumphouse3_FD_192504 | JGI IMG/M metagenome (GOLD analysis project Ga0265294, IMG submission 192504) | Groundwater microbial communities from a municipal landfill in Southern Ontario, Canada - Pumphouse #3 | ecosystem: Environmental > Aquatic > Deep subsurface > Groundwater | place...
GTTTGTCCCCGGGGCACCTCCTTAAATGTCGTAATGAGGCGTGGTGTCTTCCCAACCACGCCAACCTCGCTTGCAAGGGTATCTGAGGTGGCACAGGCAACGCTTCCCAGAAAGAGTGCAATGAACAGAGGTTCTTTCGTAATGCCAAAGAGGATGGCTCCGCTGAGTGCAACTACCCCGTTTGCGAATACATTGAAGTAGCCACGTACACCACCGTGTGATTCTGCTACACCGAGTAATTTCTTCTTCTCAAACCGGAATTTTGTGGTGCCTGCTCCGAGAATAAAGAAGGTGAGCATAATCAGAAACCATTCCACACCACCGGTGAATACGATGATAAGAATCCCCATCAGTGCTCCTGAAAAAAGACCCGACATGTCCGCTGCTTTCAGTTTGTAGGAGAACAACGCAAACCCAAACCCAATGATGACTGCGGTGATGAGGATGGTGGCCTCCACATGGTAGTTAATTTCGTAGAAGAGAAGCATCGTCATTGCAACACCCAGCGTTTCAATGAAGATGCCATCCTCGCGTTCGCGCAGAATCGCATGGAGCATCAAAGCAACAATTACTCCCGTGACTGCTACAAGCGGGGCGGTGTAGCCCGAATACATCATAACCAGAAATGCGCTGATGAATGCGGCGACAATAAATGGGATATATCCTTTTTCGCCCTTTCCCGTGATTCGATAGGCAGCTTCACCGATGATTACAATGGCAAACGTAGTGGAAAAAACCACCAGTGGTATGAGTTCAAAGCCATAAAGCGCCGCTATGGTTGCGATAGAAAAAGATGTGTATCGGGATTTTTTTATGAGAATGAACAGTACGCAGATGAGCACAACAAAAAGCGCGAGAAGCCAGTGGGGGGTGACATATGGGGCAATGATGATGCATAGCAATGCAAGAACCGATGCTGCCCACATCCCTGTGTCCTGTTCCATTGCAGTTATTTTAGTAATTGATGGTTAATTGGTTTATGGTTACGTATGGTGGTACCCTGAACATCGTAGGTTTTTGTCAGACAAAACAAGGGACACAATCTCCGGTGACCACCTGATCACGGAACACTATTAAGAGAAAAAACAACTAATATTCTCAAAATGTCGCGATCAACCGAAATACCGAAGGCGTATGATCCCAATCCTGTAGAGGAGTACTGGTTACAGGAATGGAAGGATGAGGACAATTATTTTGATCCTGTCTCAACAAAACCCCGGTTTATCATCGATACTCCTCCCCCATACCCGACCGGTAACTTCCATATTGGAAACGGGTTTAATTGGTGTTATATCGATTTTATCGCACGATATAAGCGGATGCGTGGATATAATGTCATGTTTCCTCAGGGGTGGGATTGTCACGGCCTGCCCACTGAAGTAAAGGTGGAGGAGACTCATGGCATAACCAAAAATGATGTGTCTCGTGATGTTTTCAGGCAGATGTGTCATGATTTAACGATTCAGAATATTGAAAAGATGCGCGCGACCATGCGGCGATGTGGATTCTCAATTGACTGGAGCAACGAATATGTCACCATGTTGCCGGAATACTATCGGAAGACTCAGATATCATTTCTCAGAATGCTAAAATCCGGCGATATATATCAGAGTGAGCACCCGGTAAACTTCTGTACGCGATGTGAGACTGCCATTGCCTTTGCCGAAGTGACCTATGATGACCGGACCACTCTCCTGAATTTCTTTGACTTTGATGGCGTTGAGATTGCCACCTCCCGTCCTGAACTTCTTGCAGCCTGTGTTGCTGTTGCTGTTCATCCAGACGATGAGCGGTACGCAGGAACCGCAGGGAAGACTCTCAAGGTGCCACTCTTTGGCTACAGTGTGCCGGTGATTACTGATGGTGCTGTTGATCCTGAGTTTGGCAGCGGTGCGGTGATGATCTGTACGTTTGGTGACAAACAAGATGTGCACTGGTGGAAACAGCATCAGCTTGATCTCAGAAAAGCTATTAACACCTCAGGCAGGATGACCTCCATTGCCGGCCCCTATGAGGGTCTGACAACAAAGGAATGCCGTGAGAGAATCCTTGCAGATATGAAGGAGCAGGGTATACTCAACCGTCAGGAGAATCTGGAACAGCGTGTTGGGGCCTGCTGGCGGTGTAAGACACCGATTGAGATTCTCAGTGAACGTCAGTGGTTTGTAAAAATTCACAATGAGGGTATCATCAAAGCGGCAAAAGAGATCAAGTGGATGCCTGATCACATGTATAGCCGTCTGGAGAACTGGGCATCACAGATGGAATGGGACTGGTGCATCTCACGTCAGCGTGTGTTTGCAACACCCATTCCTGTCTGGTTCTGTGATGGATGTGGTGCAACGGTTCTTCCTGATGAAGCAGACCTGCCGGTTGATCCAACAGCAGTAACTCCGAAGAATGCCTGCCCAGTCTGTGGCGGGACTTCATTTACCGGAGAAAAGGATGTGCTGGATACATGGATGGACTCCTCTATCTCTGTCTTAAATGTCACCGGCTGGGACGGTGGAGATATTCCGGAGCGGTTCCCCGCACAGATTCGCCCGCAAGGTCATGATATCATCCGGACATGGGCATTTTACACCATTCTGCGTTCCCTTGCCCTGACGGGGTCAAAACCATGGGATGAAATTCTTGTGAATGGGATGGTGCTTGGCGAAGACGGCTTTAAGATGAGCAAGAGCCGGGGTAACATCATTCCTCCCGAGGATATTCTCAAGGATTATGGGGCAGATGCGTTCCGCCAGTGGAGCGCTATTGGTGCGGCAACGGGATCTGATATCGTCTTTTCCTGGAATGATGTGGTGGCCGGGTCACGGTTCCAGACCAAACTCTGGAATATCGCGCGGTTTGTGCTGATGCAGGCAGGGGACTCGGGTGATTTTACTGAAGATTCCGTGACGGTTCTTGCCGACAAGTGGCTGATGTGCCGCCTTTCTGCAACAGTTGCGGAGGTGACTGACGCAATGGAGTCCTATCAGTTTGACCGTGCCATCCGTGGCATACGTGAATTTTCCCGGGATGTCTTTGCTGACAATTATATCGAACTGGTGAAAGGCAGGCTTTATGAAGACGAAGGGCCCTCACGAGACAGTGCGCTCTATACTCTGCGAGCGGCCCTTGCTACTATCTGCAGGATGTTTGCACCGATTACGCCATTCTTTTCGGAAGAGTGTTTTTCCTATCTGAATGAAGGAAGTGTGCATGCCGCAGGATGGCCCGACCTTTCATTTGTCGATATGGATGCGGCGCGTAATGGCGCTTTGCTTGTAGAAGTGGTCTCTGAAGTACGCAGGTTCAAGCATGACAATGGTATGGCACTCAATGCCCCTCTCGGGCAGGTCGTTGTGTATGCGAATGAGGGAATTGAAGATGCTGGTGACGCATCCCGTGCTTTGAATGCGAAGGTGAGTTGGACTACGGAAAAACCGCACCTCGAACAGGTGGTCTCCGATGTGAACTTTTCAATGGGAATCATTGGTCCCGCTCTGAGAAACAAGGCGCGTGGGTTTATGGATGCAGTGCGTGCCCTCCCTGAAGCAGACCTCCGCAATGGTGTGTCGCATGTGACCGTTGATGGAGAAGAGGTGGCTGTTCCGGAGGGTGCCTTTGAACCCGTCTATGTCTACCGCGTAGCAGGAGCAACCGTGGATGTGCTGACCCTGAAAGAGGGGGTCATTGTCACGGTTTTACGAATTGCCTGATACTTTCGGCAACGAAATTCCCAATTATCTCTTTTTCAAGCATTGCGTCAATGATCACAAACCGTTTTGGATCGTGTTCTGCTGCCATCAGGTAATTTTTCTGAACACGGGAAAGGATGTCGGCCTTTTCAAAGTGTTCTGTATCGTCACGGTCGTCAGAAAGGCGTTTCATTGCGTTTTCAACCGGCATGGTCAAAAGATAAGTGCGGTCAGGAAGAATAGTCCAACCGTGGTGTACTGCCTTTAACCACTCATGGGCGTTTGGAAGAATGCCATCCAGAGTGACGGATTGATAGGTGAAGCGTGAATCACTGTATCTATCGGAGATGACCAACTTTCCTTCCAAAAGAGCCGGGCGAATAATGTCGCGGATGTGCGCGGCATGATCTGCGGTGAAAAGGAGTGCCTCTGCGATTGGATCTATCTCTTTTGCAATGCCCCTTCGGACTTGTGCTCCAATCCACGTGTCTGTTGGCTCCCGAGTGAAAACAGGCCTTAAATCTTTCAGCTTTTCACTGAGAGTTCTGATCAGTGTCGATTTTCCGGTTCCGTCTATTCCTTCTATGGTAATCAGCATTCTGTCTCCTTTCTGCCGGTATCTGGCATTAAATAACGAGGTAGTGTACTCCGCGTGCTCTCCCTCTCCATTCTAAAGAAATTCCTCGGAAATTGGGAGGAGAACCTCACTGAGTGGATATGATCATACGTAATCACTATTATGAAGAGTATCCAAAAATAAGTATGGAATTATTAGTCAGCCCCAGCAGTGTTGAGGAAGCACGCGATGCCCTCGCTGCTGATATCATCGATGTGAAAAAACCATCCGAAGGTTCGCTCGGTGCCAATTTTCCATGGGTTATTCATGCAATAAAACTGATGACAGAGAAACCTGTCAGTGCTGCAATCGGTGATTTTAGTTTTCTTCCAGGCGGTGCCTCACAAGCTGCGTACGGTGCTGCATGTGCCGGTGCAGACTATGTCAAGGTCGGTCTGAAATTTAGCGGTGCTGATCGTGCAGCAGAGTTGATTGAAGCCGTTGCAAAGGCAGTCCATTGGCAATTCCCCGAAAAAATTGTTGTTATTGCAACCTATGCCGATTATGAACGGATGGGTACTATTTCTCCGATGGAAGTTGCGCCCCTTGTGGCAGAGAATGGTGCAGATATTGCCATGATTGACACAGGTATTAAGGATGGGAAGAGCCTCTTTGACTTTATGGACGAATCGATTCTTGGAGAATTTACGGATATTAATCGGAGTTTGAACCAAAAGACTGCTCTGGCAGGTTCTTTGAGGTTTGAGGACCTTGCAGTCCTGCGCCGTATTAACCCGGAGATCATCGGGGTCCGGGGAATGGTCTGTGGCGGGGACCGTAGTTGTGTTATCCAACAAAAGCTGGTTGAAAAAGCAATGTCTCTGGTGAGATAAAATGAGCATGTATGCAAATAAATTGAATATTCCCCTTGGTCTGACATTTGATGATGTTCTGCTCATCCCTGCTCAATCATATGTTGAGCCCTCAGAAGCTGACATCCGTACTCGATTTACGAGAAACATCCCTCTCAATAGTCCAATTATATCGGCAGCAATGGATACGGTAACAGAAGCCCCTATGGCAATTGCGCTTGCCCGAGAGGGCAGTATTGGGATAATCCATCGTAATATGAGTGCAGAACGTGAGGTAGAGGAGATACGTCTTGTCAAACAGGCCGAAGATATTATCGAACGTAAAGTGCTGACCGTTCTGTCTGATTCCACAGTTGGTGAAGTGGACCGAATGATGCGTTACCATGATATCGGCGGTGTGCCGGTCATGGATAACGGCATGATAATTGGTATTGTAAGCCGTCGGGATCTGCGCGGTATCGTTGCTAAACGTGGCGATGAAAATATCCAGAACGTCATGACGCGTAAACCCATTACTGCAAAGGATGGCATCGGTCTTGAGGAGGCCCTTGAAAAGATGTACACCAATAAGGTGGAACGTCTGCCGGTCACTGATGCAGATGGCAATCTTCTGGGAATAATCACGATGCAGGATCTTCTTGAACGTCATCAGAATCCGAATGCCATCCGTGACAAGGATGGTAATCTCCGTGTTGCAGCAGCAGTCGGTCCGTTTGATTTTGAACGTGCAGTTCTTCTCTCAGAGGCCGGTGCGGATGCGCTTGCAGTCGACTGTGCCCATGCGCATAACATGAATGTGGTAGCCGCTGTCCGCGATATTGTGGGAAGTGTCTCTGCAGATGTCATCGCGGGTAATATTGCAACAAAGGAGGCCGCAGAGGAGTTTGGATCTGACGTTGATGCAATAAAGGTCGGTATTGGCCCCGGTTCAATCTGTACAACCCGCATTGTCGCGGGCGTGGGTGTGCCCCAGATTACTGCTATTGCAAATGTTGCTGAGGTGATGAACGAGTACGATGTACCGGTCATTGCAGATGGCGGCATCCGCTACAGTGGTGACATTGCAAAGGCTATTGCTGCCGGAGCAGATTCTGTGATGCTGGGAAGTCTCCTTGCTGGGACTGATGAGGCTCCAGGACGCCTCATTGCGATGAAAGGGCGACGTTACAAACAGTACCGTGGCATGGGTTCTCTTGGTGTCATGAGCGGCGGGGAGTCCAGTGACCGTTACTTCCAGAAAAAGGATATTGGGAGGAATAAATTTGTTCCCGAAGGTGTGGAAGGGGCAATTCCCTATGTGGGAAATGTTTCGGATGTTCTTTATCAGCTCACCGGCGGTTTAAAATCTGCTATGGGTTATACCGGTTCAAAGACGATTGCTGATCTCAGACGGAATGGACGGTTTGTGCAGATTACATCGGCAGGATATATCGAAAGCCACCCCCATAATATTCTCATCACTGATGAGGCTCCCAATTACCGCGTGATGGAATGAACCAAATAATTATATCTTTTTCCAACATTTACTTTTGGTAAGTATGATCGGTGATGACGAGGGTTCCGATCTTCTGGATATTCTTGGTAACCGCAATAGGCGGCGTATCATTGGACTTCTCCGGGAGAAGCCATGCTATGTGACTGAGATAGCTGACAGGCTGGTGCTTAACCCTAAGGCGGTGATTGATCATCTCCAGTATATGGAGCGTTTAGAGTTCCTTTCTTCACGCACTGATGCGCGGAGAAGGAAGTATTACTGCCTTGTCCGTGACATCAGTATCGATATAAAAATGGCAGAATCGCCCGCTCTGCAACAGGGGGGGCAACCAACAGCAAATGACCTGTTTCATCAATCAGTGATGAATCTAAGCTCTCTCCTGAATGCCCGTAACCGCCACATTGAATCACTTGAGTATATCGAGAGTGATCTTGATGCCGCTTTGGATGATCTTGTGTCTACGAGCAAAGAAATATTAGCAGGGGAAACAGAAATCAATCTTATAACCGCACTGTGCAACAGTGATTTGTCCGTTTCAGAAATGGAACGGATAACAGATATCCCCGCTTCTCTGATTGAGCGCTTACTTGTTCGATTTGAGGAGGCGGGGATTGTAACGCGTCATGGACAAAAATATTCGGTGCGTGAAATAAATGGCAAAAGAACCAAACGATGACGTCTTCAGAAATCTGGCAAAAGCAATGGAGGAGATGATCCGAAACATGCCGGGTGATGAAACTCCCCGGTTTATCGGTTGTACAATCATTTCAGGTTCCGGTGATGATGGGCGTGTCTTCCATATGGATGACTTCGAAGATGACTTCGATTATGATATTGTAGAGGATTCTACCCATATTTATATCACTCTGGAATTATCTGGTGAAGAATCCGCCACACCATCGGTAAAATTCCGAGAACAGGAAGTGCGGGTGATTATAGATGGGCGTGATTTTGATGTGTCCCTTCCTTCCCCGATTGACCTGGATGATTGTAAATTTGGCATAAAAAATGGTGTGATGGACATCATATGCCGAAAACTGGATTTGGATAATTAATTCAGTTTCTTACCTTTTTTTACGATTCAAACGAGCTGTTATATTCAATGCTCGTGTGTGACTGTTCTTTTGCTGGTTCGGACTGGAATGGTACACCTGATTGTAGGTTTTTTGGAGAGACCTTGTCTCTCACTGTGGGGGGTATAAATGGGGTGTTTTCTTCGTTTGTTGAGTTCACCCAGACTGTACGCTGGGGGAGTGGTATTTGCATGCCTTCTGCTTCAATGGCACACTTAATCTTCCAGAGCATGGTTGTTCTGACGTCCCACCATACCCCTGATGGGGCCCATATGCGTGTTTTGATTATCACTCCGTCTGATGCCAGTTGATCCACATACACCGAAGGGGCTGGATTTTTCAGACAGAACGGCTCTTTATCGATGAGATCTTTGATTATTTCTATTGCACGCGCTGCATCATCCTGATAGCGGATTCCAATATTGTATTCAAATCGGCGTGCGGTATTTGCGACATAATTGGTGATTGTGGTGGTGAATATCTTTTCATTGGGTATACGGACATAAATGCCCTCAAAGGTTCTCCCAATGGTGGAAAAGATTCTGATGTCCTCAACAACGATGAGGGTGTCATCGACGAGCACATTATCTCCAAATTTCATGGGTTGTTCAAAGATGAGGAAGATACCTGAGAGAAAGTTTGCAAAGACGCTCTGTGCTGCAAATCCAATGATAATACCGACGACTCCTCCTGCGACGAAGAGCCCCGAGAGGTCTACATTGAGATATGGGAGGGCTAACAAAAAGCCGATAGAGAATATCGCCCAGTATGCAATCTTGCTGATGAGATTCAGATCATTTTTTGGGACACGATTTTTAAGAAACCGTGTGATGTTTAGGGTGATTATTTTAGCGATAATGATTGCGAGAATGAGTATTATTACAAACCAGATGAGGTCCGTTACTGTGGTTTCGCCATAAAGAGGCAGAGCAAATATTGTTGATTGGTTCATTAGTGCGGAATCGATGATGCCGGTCATTGGTCAGTACCCCCACTCCATAGAAAAAGCATTTTTTATTGAAGATAAGTTGCGGGTGTGGTACACTTCGATTGCCTTCTGGAGCTCCGATGCAACAGGTTCGCGGATAAATTCAGTTTCGGCATTTGTTGGTGAGAGTATTTTTATGCGTGCAAACATCGCTACATATGGTCCATAATAGATCTTCATGCTATATCCATCCAGAATAATTCTGCTGATATTGACCCATTCCAGAGTTTTATTCTCGATTTCCAGGCGGAGAATGCCTGAATAAAATTTATCCGATTCCGGAGGGGATGAGTAAATATCGCTACAATAACATTTGGTAATGACTCCCCCCGCTGAAGGTCCATAGAGTGAATATTTCTGAGGGCCAAAGGAGAATATGTCTATAGCTTCCATTTTTTTGTTACCGGAAACAATAACTCCAATTTCAATCGGAAATAACAGAAATATGACCTTAAATCCTTCGGGTTCAATCAGAACCGGGGTAAATTCAATCTCAAGGTACTGGGTGATCTGCTTTGGAAGGTTTATTGGTTCAATTGGGTTGATGGAAATGGTGGCATTTTCTGTTGTCAGAAGTGTTTTTTCTTTCTTTTCTTTATCTTTTATTTGGCGAACATATCGGAAAAAATCTCCATCTTCGGTAATGGAGAGTGTGATGTTATCATCAGAATATTCAAATGGGATTTTGTATTTCCCGTACATAGAATAACTGGATGGATGGGAAATATTAAACCTACTGGCTATTTCGATTAAAATCATATCAATTTGAATCAAACAAGGGGTTTATTGCGTCACAGGAAAAATATTACAGCGACTGACTGATGCATAATGTCATAGGCTTTAAAGAGCGCAGATATATTGAAGAACTTCGTATTCTTACAAAATCGATTGCAATTGACTGTATAGTGGATGATGAATTTGACCGGATTATCTATGTGGTTAAAAAAGGTGATATGGGTCTTGCAATTGGTAAAAATGGTGAAAATATACGGCGGATGCAGAGAGTTCTCGGTAAACGGATCGAGATGGTAGAGGCGGGTGAATCTTTCGATGAATTCGTCAGAAATGCTATCCGTCCAATTGAAGTGCTAAAGACCGAGGTCGATTCGGATTCTGAAAAAATTCGTATTGTGATAAAAAAAAGGGTTGATCTGGGTATTGCTATTGGCAGGGGCGGTTGCAATGTGGAGAAGGTGCGCCTCCTGTGTCGGCGTTTGTATAATGCAGAGGTTTCAAACATTGTAGCAGAGGGTGAATAATATGGATGCTGGAATCATTGTTGAGGTGTGGGATACGATAAATCAGAGGATGGAAGAACGTCCGAAAGGGTCTTATGTTGTTTCTATCCTTAATCACCGCAAGGGGATGGATAAAGCCCTTGAAAAGGTGGGGGAAGAAGCGACTGAATTTATTCTCGCAGCGAAAAACGGCGTATCTGAACGGACTGTTGAAGAGGCTGCTGATTTGCTGTTCCATATTCTGTTGGCGTTGCGCGCTTCGGGTGAAGACCTCGGCGATGTGCTTGAAGAACTATCCAAGCGCCATAATTGAGTGATTCAGAAATTATCTGTATTTTTTGTTTCCACGATGAATCGTGTCTCTTTTTTTTAAAAGCGTTTGCGCGATTTGATACATTTCACATTAAACCTGATGTAAAATTCAATGTGGGCATGAGTTATGTGGGGGGATTTGGGTGAGGTGGATGAATAAACCCAAATCTTTATATCTATTTGAATGCCACTTTGTTAGGTCGATTGTTTCAGACAAACAAGGTCTAATATGCCTTGCTTCGTTTGTTAGCAATAGAATAACAGATATTTAGAAAATCTATGTGTTGTCCGTCTTTTTGTCGGTCAATGCAGTGGGTTGTCATTAAATACAATCTGAATTGCAAGGGTTTATCTCCTTGAAATTACAATACTGTATCTTAATGTTTTGATGGAGAACCGAAATCGCTCAGATGGGAGTGTCGGTTCTGACGTTGGCACTGACAATGCGGAAATTTGTTTAGTAACCGCTAATATCCTTTAAAAAATAAGCTGAAGTACGTGTGCTTTGAAAGTGGAACTGAGGTATCAGTTTTGCATAATTTCAAGAAATTAATTCTGGTTGATCCTGCCAGAGGCCACTGCTATCGGAGTTCGATTAAGCCATGCGAGTCGAGAGGGTTCAGACCCTCGGCGGACTGCTCAGTAACACGTGGATAACCTGCCCTAAGGTGGAGCATAACCCCGGGAAACTGGGGATAATACTCCATAGATTAGAGACACTGGAATGTTCTTTAGTCGAAAGTTCTGGCGCCTTAGGATGGATCTGCGGTCGATTAGGTTGTTGTTGGGGTAACGGCCCAACAAGCCTGTAATCGATACGGGTTGTGGGAGCAAGAGCCCGGAGATGGAATCTGAGACACGATTCCAGGCCCTACGGGGCGCAGCAGGCGCGAAAACTTTACAATGCAGGAAACTGTGATAAGGGAACTCCGAGTGCCCGTATACGCGGGCTGTCCAGGTGTTTAAAAATCATCTGAAGAAAGGGCCGGGCAAGACCGGTGCCAGCCGCCGCGGTAATACCGGCGGCTCGAGTGGTGGCCACTATTATTGGGCTTAAAGCGTCCGTAGCTGGACCGATAAGTCTCTTGGGAAATCCGCCGGCTCAACCGGCGGGCGTCTAAGGGATACTGTTAGTCTAGGGACCGGGAGAGGTGAGAGGTACTCCGGGGGTAGGAGTGAAATCCTGTAATCCCCGGGGGACCACCGATGGCGAAGGCATCTCACCAGAACGGCTCCGACAGTGAGGGACGAAAGCTGGGGGAGCGAACCGGATTAGATACCCGGGTAGTCCCAGCCGTAAACTATGCGCGTTAGGTGTACTGGTGACCACGAGTCACCGGGGTGCCGAAGGGAAACCGTGAAACGTGCCGCCTGGGAAGTACGGTCGCAAGGCTGAAACTTAAAGGAATTGGCGGGGGAGCACCACAACGGGTGGAGCCTGCGGTTTAATTGGACTCAACGCCGG
>Ga0265294_10008860_pt1 | contig 11682 bp, 9 predicted proteins | sample MunlanPumphouse3_FD_192504 | JGI IMG/M metagenome (GOLD analysis project Ga0265294, IMG submission 192504) | Groundwater microbial communities from a municipal landfill in Southern Ontario, Canada - Pumphouse #3 | ecosystem: Environmental > Aquatic > Deep subsurface > Groundwater | place...
ACTTGGTGCTGAGATATACACCTTCTCCCAGCACTATAGCGTCGGGCAGTTCCACTACATCCTCTTCACCGGAGGGTTTGCCGCACTGATCCTCGGCCTGCTGCTTGTGGCAGTGGGAGTGATCCTCTACTCTCTTGTGCAGATCATCGAGCAGCTCCCTCACAGGAGAGGAGGTTGAGGTAAATGTGGGATATCGAGTGGAAGCGATCGGGGCAGGAACTGACAGAGTAGCCACACGAACTGGTGGGATAGGTTTCCAACCAGCACACCGATAAAATAAGACAGGATGTAGGGGATATCCCCATTCCTGCTACAGGCGTTACAGCGAGGGTATCCTGCCGAAGAAGAAGTCGAAGAGCAGGGCAACGTCCTCCCAATCCACAGTGCCATCTTCATTGAGATCGGCAGCCGAGGAGGGTGCGACGTTTCCCTGTACCATATCAGCAACCATCGTCACGTCAGCCCAATCAACGCTACCATCCCCATTGACGTCACCCCTGATGGGAACTGGTTGGCTTCTGACGACGATCTCCTTCCTCAGAGTGTTGTTGTCTTCATCGCTCTCAGCGATCCGATCGACATCGTCCACATGTGCCGTCACGGTATGGGTCCCCGCGACTGCCTTCCAGGTCGCGCCTGCCGGACCGGCATTGGCAGTCAGGGTGACTGATGCACCCGGAGCGATCGACGTGGTGTGGCCATCTGACCAGACGCTGGAGCCGGTAGTGCCATCACCGACCGTGAAGCAAACCCGGTGGCTGACACCCCCCGGCGTGGGAGCGTTCCCCTGGTTTGTGACCGTTGCCTGGAATGTCACCAAATCACCAGAAACCGGATCTACCGGATCCCAGGCGATATCGGTCACCACGAGATCTGGCTTTCTGGAGGGCGTTGGAGTGGGTGTCGGAGTAACCGGCATAGGTTGCTCACCAGAGTACGGCCGCACGCTTAGGCGGGACGTGTCAACAGAACCTGAGACGGTAACAGGTCGGGCCGCGTTTGAACGTACAGTCCCAGAGAACTGGATGTTCTGGCCGCCTGAACATGATACCGCGGTGCCTTCACCACCATAGGTGTCAATATCGAATGAACTCTCCCGGACAGGGTACCAGGAACTACCGAAGATGTTGTTTGCTGAACCGTCACCCTTCGGAGTGACAATGGCCAACCCCTTCGTGGTTATCTGTCCAGAATCCATGACCCAAACACCATACTTGGTGGCATCAATTGAGATACAGTTCTCCAGGTAGACGTTATCCGTCCAGTCGAGTAAGTATCCGATCTCAGAGCCGGTATCAACACAGTTGTAGAGGTTGGTGTACGATGACGGGTACCATACAGCATACCCGCACTTCCGGTTGCCCTCAGCGGTGCAGTTGATGAGGGTCACGTCACCATGGAGCCAGAACCCTGCACCGAACATGCATCCATACGTACGTGTATCTGGGTTGTAGTAATCGTCGGGCTTCTGTCCGTTACTCTTCGAGACACAGTCCCGAAGAACGATGCGCTTTTTGCTCGGGGCGGCCTCGAAATGGAACCCGGACTCAAACGAGCCCTCTGCATAGCAGCGGACGACCTCGATATCCTCGATATCGGCATTCTCGGCCAGTACAAATCCACATGTCCACTGGCCATAGTGAGCAAACCGACTGTATCGACCGCAGTTGATCGCCTCACAGTCAATGTAGCGGACGTCTCGGATTGTCTTTGGCGATCCCTCTCCGTCATTCTGCCACCCGTGCCGACCGCAGTCGATAGCCTTGCAGTTGACAAACTCGATATCCTCCATGACGCTGTAACCTACGTAGAGGTAGAATGCCCCACCGTCGAGGGAGTCATCAACCGTCGCTGTGATGTTGTGGACCTTCACATGATTGCAGTTGAGGAGATAAATTGAGCCTGTGCCTGTCGTCTTGAAGTCCCGTAGTATGATGTTCTCTTTCCATTCACATTTTACGCGACCGGAAGACCACTCAAGCCAGGTAGCGTCAGGCCCCTGACCCTCGAAGATTACGTTACTTGGAATATTGAGATCTCCACTGAGATGGAAGGTGCCCTCGGTCAGGGAGACCGTGCCACCTCTAGTGCCGAGGGCATTGAGGGCTCGCTGGATCTCGATCTGATCCGCGACACCATCACAGATGTAATCTGCCCGGGTTTTGGAAGTTTCGGGGCTGTCGCTCGCAGCAACGACCAGGGCGCTGCTGGCCTGCACGCTACAGCTGATCGCGATGCACACCAGAAGGAGCATCAACACCCCCCTGCGTACGATACTGCATTCTTTGTTTCTCTGTACTTTACTGCATAAATTGCTCAACCACATGCCTCCTTGAGTCAAAAGCCAGAGCAGATGCGCTCTGACATCTAAAACATATCAGTGTTCATATATATATAACAATTCATTTTTAATTATGTCTTAAAAAGCTATATTCTTGAATATATCGTATATTCTTACGTATAATTTAATATAATCAATTTAGAGGTTAACTGAACTCTAAATAAAGTTATATATTATTTTTATCATACACTCGGAGGGCAAAGCAGGGTGGCCCCACTCAAACAATGGTAATGGCGGTCACCATCTCTCTATTCTACCCCGGTAAAATCTCGAATGCTCATGATCTCGTGGTATTGGATGATCTCATTGGACAAGTGAGCCCAAAGCGGTAAACTCAGGCTTAAAAGACTGCGAAAAAAGAGGTTCTTTGAGAAGGACGAGTTGGTGAGCTATCCCACCCGAAAGAGGGGGTGTGCATATCGTAGTGAGGAAGGGCGGCGGGGCGCCCCCGCGAGTTAAATTCCCCAGCCCGGAGTATACTTCAAGACCGCAGCGTGAGTATAACCATAACAAATCTCTGGGGTCAACAATCGTCCTTTACTCCAGCCAGAATTTGCAACCTGCTGGTATCGATATCCCTGCCACCCCTGATAACTACAGGTTCCGGGTGATCAGTCCGGATAACTCCCGAGAATGTGATATCCTGACCCCCTTCCCCGTAGATTGGCCGGACGTCCGCACTGTTCTTGCCGAAAATGTCAAACCAGCTACTGAGGACTGGGTGTGCAGCTGTGCCGAAGAACGTACTGTTTCCATTGACGCCGGTTGGGTTAACCATATGGAGATTTTCCACCGTAACTCCCGATGCTTCGAGTGCATAGACCGCGTAAGCCCCCGCGTTCAGGCTAGCACAATCTTCGAGGAATATATCGTGCGTCTCAAACAGCCAGAAACCTACTGCCGATCCATCGTCAGTGCATTTGCAAAAGTGAACATTTGAATCCATAGAGGAGAATCCTGCACCACCATTGCCGTTGGATATACAGTTATAGAGGGTTGTCCCCCCCTGTGCCCGGGAGCCCAGATCAAATTGGACTCCATATGCTGCCTCTGGTGAACTGACGGTGCTACTTGTGCAGTCGAGCGAACGTTCAGCCCCAACAAAAGTACCCGTATCATCGTAGGGGTTTATGTCGGACGATGGTGACCATACGGCGTATCCGCATTTCCGGTTGTTCTCAGCGGTGCAGTTGATGAGGGTCACATCACCATGGAGCCAGAATCCAGAACCAAACATACATCCGTACGTCTCTGTATCTGGGTTGTAATAATCACCAGGCTTCTGCCCGTTGCTCTTCGAGACACAGTCCCGAAGAACGATGCGCTTCTTGCTCGGGGCGGCCTCGAAATGGAACCCGGACTCAAACGAGCCCTCTGCATAGCAGCGGACGACCTCGATATCCTCGATGTCGGCATTCTCGGTAAGTATGAATCCGCATGTCCACTGGCCATATGGATCACGCCGGCTGTATCGACCGCAGTCGATCGCCTCACAGTCAATGTAGCGGACGTCTCGGACCATCTTTGGTGACCCCTCTCCACAATTCTGCCACCCAGGTCGACCGCAGTTGATAGCTTTACAGTTAACAAATTCGATATCCTCTATAATGTCGTAGCATGCGTAGAGGTAGAATGCTCCACCATCGAAGGAGGTATCAACCGTCGCTGTGATGCTGTGGACTTTCACATGGTCACAGTTGAAGATGAAAATTGAACCCGTGCCTGTCGTCTTGAAGTTCCGTAACACGATGTTCTCTCTCTTTTCACACTTTACGCGACCGGAAGACCATTCAAGCCAGGTAGCGTCAGGCCCCTGACCCTCGAAGACTGTATCACTTGGAATATTGAGATCTCCGCTGAGATGGAAGGTGCCCTCGGTCAGGGAGACCGTGCCACCTCTAGTGCCGAGGGCATTGAGAGCTCGCTGGATCTCGATCTGATCCGCGACACCATCGCAGACGTAATCTGCCTGGGCTTTGGAAGCTTCGAGGCTGTCGCTCGCAGCAACTAAAACCGTCACATTCACAGGAGTAGGGACAGAATGTACGTCTTCCTCTTGCACAGCCGCCAAAGTAACGGTCATGCCCACAAGCACTACAAATAACGCGAGGATGCCTACGTGTATCAGATTCCGGATCATGGCTTCGTCACCTTAGGTCGGGATCTTTGATCTGGAGATAGCCCACGTAGGGCTGATCAGCACAGGCGATGGTGCAGGGATGGTTACTTGAGCTAGTAGCGATCCCCCTCCCCATATCAACGTCAGTTTACTTTTTCCCAATTGTGTCAGAGTACCATTCCCCAACCCAATTAAATCTATCGCCAGCTTTTTGTTATTCACTTAGAGTCCATCAAACCAGATACCTGAGCCCAAACAGTGCGAAAATGATCATTCGCACACCTATTCAAAGTTAACAGATCGTATCTGGTGCCCCTCCCACCTCCTGCCCCTGATAGGGATGGGGGTAGTTGCATGGTGATATTCTGTGGAAAACCGTCTTTTAAGGTGCAAACACCCGGATAGTGTGGTCGTGCGAGAGTTACTTCAAACGTTTCCGCAAATGTTCTCACGTTCATGCCATCCAGCTCCTCACTCCTGAGGATCGACTGAATCGCGGCATAGCGCCAGAAGATCCACTGCTGAGTCTTGCAGGGCAGCAGAGTGAGGGAAAGATATATATATGAATAACAATACTGTAGCCGTTATCCTGATGGCAGAAGAGGCTTACTCTCTCTCTGATCGTTGCTCAGGAAGAGGAAGATTGTCCATTTCCTCTCATTGAGTGGTAGCACATCGAGATGAAATGCAACTTAGGGGGGTGTTTCCATGAGTTTGGAGCAGACGTTGCTTAATGCAGAGTGTGTGATCCCACGAAGCCATGGCCATAGTGGAGAGAGATCAAATAACTTCACCAAGGGCCCGATAGCCTGGGTGGTGCAGGAACAGTCAGGCACCATTCAGACCCGCGTCGCGATGCCTGCCCACAGCAAGGAAGCCTCCATCGAAAAAGCCATTCTCAGCGCTACGCAGTTCGCCGATGAGCCCTTTGTCACCGACGATGATTCGATGGGCGAAATCATCCTGATCACGGAGGCCTTCGGGGTGATTGCTGTTTGCCATGAGGCGAACCAGGGCTCCGGGTCAGTGGTGAGGGGATGGGCGCGGGCCCTGAGATCTTGGTTCAGGCGAGCGACCACCGTCTGCAGACCACTGAAATCCCGATCCAGGTCCACTATGGCATCAAGGGGACGTCGAGTGAGAACCCGGTATCACAGGGAGCTGGGGTGTGGGTGTTTTTTTGGGCCCCCGGGGGTGTTCTTGACGTTCGCCGGGATCAGTGCGGAGATCTACACGTTTTTGAAGATCTGTCGGAGCGGGCAGTTTTATTATATTGTCTTTACGGGCGGGTCCTCGATGCGGATCCTCGGGCTGCTGCTCGCGGCAGTGGGGATGATCCTGTATTCGCTTGTGCAGATTCTCGAGCAGGGAAAGGGGGCTGCGGTTGGATGGAGTGGCGGGGTGGCCGAGTGAGGGAGCTCCTAATGACCAGCAGTAATATCAGTAATCATCGGGGATCATGATGAAAATTGCTCAGATAACTCCATATTTTTTCCCACATACTGGGGGAGTTGAGAGGTACGTCTATAACTTGAGTAGAAACTTGATCAGCGAGGGCCATGTGATCGAAGTTATCACCTCAAATGTCCCAGAAGGCAGAACTGTTGATAGTGTAGATGGTATTCCTGTTAGAAGGCTAAAATGCATTGGAGAACCACTGAGAAATCCCCTTGTTCCATCTATATTCCTCCTGTTGAATGAATTGAAAAAATTCGACGTAATCCATGTTCATAATCTCTATAGCTCTTTAGCTCTTTCCATTCCAATATTGAAGAAGTTCTGCAAAGTTCCTCTAGTACTTACGCATCATGGCCAGTTGGTATATGGAGAGCCTATGAAGGACACATGCGTGAAGATCTATGAAAAGAGCATAAAGAAAATTATCTTAAAATTCGTCGACAGTATAGTTGCTCTTTCAGAATCAGACGCTCAATATATCCTATCGTCTGGAGAACTAAAAAGAGACCTCGTAGAGATACTACCTAATGCTATAAATCCGGCTGATTTTATAGGACATATAAATGCTGACACAACTAAATTTATCGAAAGGCATCATCTCGAAGGGCGGAAGAGGATCTTATTTGTTGGCGAGGTTACGAACAGGAAAGGAATACCTACTCTCATAAGATCAGTACCTCTTTTGATAAAAAAAGGTCTCGAAGAAGAGGTCGTATTTATAATCGTGGGATCAGGCGAGAACCTCTCTGATGCCCGAGCCCTTGCAAGAGATCTCAATGTTGAGTCCCATGTAGTTTTTACTGGGAGATTGTCATTCGTTGAACTTATGCAGGCATATTGCTCAGCCGATCTATTTGTCCTCCCCTCCCTATCCGAGGGGCTCCCCACTACTATTCTGGAGGCAATGTACTTTGGCCTCCCTGTTGTCTCGACAAATATCCCCGGAGTCAGAGATCACTTTAGCGGTAATGCATTACTTGTTCCCCCAAATACCGAATTCGTTCTTTCAGATGCACTTTTAATGGTGCTAGAGGATGAGCATTTCGCTGATATGCTATCTCGAAACGGTAGGGAACTTGTTCTTGACAAATACACTTGGGATAAAGTTGCTGAGCATTATGAGTCGCTATATTCGAAAGTGATGCTATCGTGACGCCTCTAGACATTAGCTATTTTGACTTAGTTCTCGATGGCATTAACGTCCCTCGATTCTCTGCCTGGAGCTTGATCCATAGGAACAACCTGGTTCCAATAAGAAACATCAGATCTGTAATGGATCTTCCTAAAAATGACTATCAATGTATCATAACCAACACCCGATTTTACCCTATGTGCATTATCGGATGGATCCTCTCGAAGTTTTGTCAGATGCCTCTGATCCATTTAGAACATGGTTCTTGTCATATTGTGTTTGATAGCTCTTTTGTGTCTACTATTAGGCGCATCTATGACTATACGCTTGGTTCACTCCTGGTAAGGAGCGTTACGATGAATTTTGGAACTTTTGCTTTATTAGTTGAATTTTTGAATTACTTGGATGCAAAAAATACGAAGGTCGTACATAATGATGCTGATCTCACAGTATTTGAAGGCGTGATATCAATTGGCCATGCAAAAACCCTTAGAAGGATTGTTATCTTCTATATTGGGCGGTTAGTGTATAGTAAAGTGGTGCACAACTTAGTTTCCATCCTCTTGACGTTAAAAGAGAATATACAACTACTCATTGTTGGAATCAGGCCATATTGGGATGAATTTGAACCACCCGCTCATCACTATTCTGAGAGATTATTGACCACAGTACTTGGGATCTGTGCCGCCGACTGTGCGGTGGTTGCGATTGATGTAGGTGGAAGTGATGAAGTTGTCTATGATGGGACGATCGGCTTTTCGGCCAAGTCCGGCGATCAACAGAGGTTAGCTGAGATGATAAATTTCCTGCTTGAGGACGAACGATGTAGAAATACATCAGGAGAGAATGTTAAGGCGTATGTTATGGAGAATTTCTTAGATAATCAGTCTATGCGGCAATGGATGACCGAAGTAAACTGTTCTGAGAGGTCCACTGTATATGCCTCTAATAAACCCTGGAGATGGGACAGAATGTTTGAGAGATATCTGAGTGATGAAAGAATTTCGGTATTCTCTAAATTAGTACCTAGACCTGCTTAAAGGCGCGTGGTTATGAAAATTGGATATTTTATTGATATGTTTCCCTATAAAAGCCAGATTACAGGGAGCAGTGTTAAGCACCCCTGTCCAGGAGGGGCTGGGATAGTCGCGTATCATCTTGCAGTTCAGATGGCAAGATTGGGCCACGAAGTCTATGTGTTTACTACGGCATACGACGAAGGTGACTCCACATCCCGATATGGCAATATATCGGTAATAAGGTACAAATCCAACTTTACAATTGGCCTGGCTCCCATCGCATTAAGCCATTTAATTGAACCATTTTTTTCGAATATCGATTTAGATATCGCACACTCGCATGTTAGCAATCTCCCCGCTCCTATCGGTGGAGCTATCTGTGCTAAAAGGAAAGCTATTCCATTTGTCATCACGCACCACGGGGATTGGATTGGCGGCCATGGGACATCTGGCCGTAGAATAGGAGTATTCCTGTACAATCATTTTTTGTGTAACTGGCTATTCTCTCAAAGTGATAAGAACATTGCACTTTCAAAATCTCACTTAACAGGGTCTAGAGTCTTGAAAAAATACCGAAATAAAACAATCATTATACCAAATGGTGTAAATATCCAAGACTTTAGAACTTCGCAGTCGCAAGATGAATGCCGAGATATTTTAGGTTTACCCTTAGACAAGAGAATAATCCTCTTCCTTGGCAGCTTAACTCCAAGAAAAGGCCCAGAAATTCTTCTCAGTGCAATGAAATCTGTTCAAAGAGAGCATCCCGATGCTCATTTAGTACTTTCTGGGAATGGTTATCTGGAAGAAAACTTGATTGAAACTACAATAAAAAGCCGATTGGCGGAATGCGTACTATTCACCGGTTATATTCCGGAAAATCTAAAATCTCTGTACTACCGCGCAGCAGATATATTTGTATTACCTTCATTCTCAGAAGCGTTCCCGCTAACTCTGCTTGAGGCAGGAGCATCAGGATTGCCCATTGTCGCAACAGATGTCGGAGGTATCTCTGATATCTTACACGATGGGATAAATGGCTTCATGGTTAAGACGGGAGATCCTGAAGATCTGACGGAAAAGATCCTGACTCTTTTGGGCGATGATAAACTAAGAGAGAGATTAGGAAAAAAAGGACAGATGCTTGCTGAACAGTATTCTTGGGAGTCAGTTGCAGAAGAGACAGAGAAGCTGTATCTCGATCTTATCAAGTGCAGGAACGGTGAAATAGAGGAATATTACCCATGAGTGCCGGAATAAGTACTGCGGATAGTGCGACGAACCTTTATCGGAGCATCAGATGTGCAGTTCGGACACTGATACAGGCAACATTAAGGTTCCTAATCAGTGAGAGTGAACATTCAACCATTCTAAGCTGCAGGGATGCTTTAAGGCTAATTAAGCCTAAATTTCCGATTGGTAGTAACGTCAATCGAGGGGGATGAAGATCCGTGACAAATCAAAGCACCTGTATTGTTACATTTCCTGTTGAGAACGCGGGTGTAACGCCTATATCCAATCTTATAAAAATTCTATTGAAACAATCGATAAACTCATTATATATTATAACTGGAAATGAAGGATCAAGGGTTGGTGCCATCGATGCCAGAGTTCAAATTACAAATATACCTCACCAGTTAAAGCAAAATATCGTTAGCAGGAGTATATCGTATGCTATTACGCAGGTAAAAATATCCTTTTCTATACTTAATACGATGAAAAATATTGATACGTGGTTATTCTTCATAGGTGGTGAGCTACTCACATTACCGATAATTTTTGCGAAGTTGACTCACAAGCCGACAATATTGTTGTTTGCAGGATCTCAAGTAGAACAAACAAATCCACAAAAGAGCTGGATAAACCCAATTATTTTTTGGGTTTCTGCTTTTAATTGCTCCCTGTGCGATAAGCTCATAATCTATAGCCCAGTACTCATCCCTCAATGGAACCTCGAACCCTACCGCCACAAAATCCTCATCGCCCACGAGCACTTCCTCGACTTCAACACATTCACCATCACCACGCCTTTTACCGCCCGCCCTCCCCTCATCGGCTATATCGGCCGGCTGAGCGATGAGAAGGGCGTTCAACATTTTGCCCAGGCCCTTCCCACCATCCTCAACAACCGGCAGGATCTCCGTGCACTCATCGGCGGGGATGGGCCGCTGAGAGAGTCGATCGAGGCCTCCCTTCAGGAAGGGGGCGTCACCTCCCTCGTCAACTTCCCGGGCTGGATCTCCCACGATGACCTCCCTGAATACCTCAATCAGCTCCAGCTCCTCGTCCTCCCCTCCTACACCGAAGGGCTCCCAAACATCATGCTCGAGGCCATGGCCTGCGGGACGCCGGTACTCGCAACGCCGGTCGGGGCGATACCTGACATCATTGTGGATGGAGTGACCGGGTTTCTCATGGAGGGCAACTCCCCAAATCAAATCGCGGAGAATGTGATTCGCGCGTTGAGTTCCCCGGACCATGAGAAAATTATAAGGAATGGGAAGCAGCTCGTAGAAGAGAACTTTACATTTGAATGCGTGACTGAGAAGTGGAAAGAGGTATTAGAGAAGGTATAATGTTAGAAAGAAAGGCGCGCTCCTTCTATACAACCTGGATAGGGAGCTTGAAAAACTCGCCCCTCCTGTGCGACCAGGACAGGACGCTTGCCGTTGCAGGAGTTATCATCTCGATACTTATAGTCATCTTTGGCGTGGTGATTGGCAAGTTCGTATATTCAGTACTGGGGGGTCTAGTTATTATCGCCTGCGCCCTATGGTTGGTGGTTCGCGAATACATCAGCTTTGAGTCTCATCACTTCGAGTCACGGGCAATGACCATCAGCTCTGCGATCGGCTTCTTTGGACTCTATACCCTGAGCAACCTCTCGATTTATCTCCGACCAGAGATTTACGAGCGCCCTCTCCTTTATTTTGTCCTGATTGCCCTCATGGCGGGTATAATTGCCTACGAGATCTTCACATCAAGCAGGCAACATACTGGCCTCATACTCATCCAGATCATACTCCTGGGGGTGAGTATTGCCTGGTCTCAGCTCCTGATCTTCCCGGACCTCCTCGGGATCGATCCCTGGCACCACTCTGTTTTCACCAACCAGATCATCGAAGGAGGTAACATCCCGGATGGCTACGGATATTCAAAACTACCGCTTTTTCACCTCACGATAGCCGCGACATCGCTCAGTGCTACCCTCCCCTACAAGTTCGCCACAATGGCATCAGTGAGCCTCGGGCAGATCATCTGTAGCATCTTATTCGTGTTTCTTGCAACCAACTACTTATTTAAGAATTACCAGACCGGATTGCTGGCCGCCCTTCTGGTGACTATTGCAAACCACCATATATTCATGTCCTACTGGTCTATTCCCAACGCTTTTGCCGCTGTGTTTATCGTGGTTGCCCTTTATTCGCTCCTCTTCAGGTTCGATGGAGGCCTCCGCCCGGTATTTGCAGTACTTTGCACGATAGCCTTAGCTTCCATCATCTTGACACACACAATCGCAGCCATGTGTATGGCCATACTCCTCTTTGTTATCTGGGGAGCACTTGTTATGTATCGGTTTTCTGGTTCACCTATAGAAAATCACGTCCCGCTG
>Ga0265294_10008861_pt1 | contig 11679 bp, 7 predicted proteins | sample MunlanPumphouse3_FD_192504 | JGI IMG/M metagenome (GOLD analysis project Ga0265294, IMG submission 192504) | Groundwater microbial communities from a municipal landfill in Southern Ontario, Canada - Pumphouse #3 | ecosystem: Environmental > Aquatic > Deep subsurface > Groundwater | place...
CATCAGCGGCATCGGACACGAAACCGATTTCACCATCGCCGATTTCGTTGCCGACCAGCGCGCCCCCACTCCCACCGCTGCAGCCGAGCTGGCCGTCCCCGAGCAGGCGCTCGTCTTGCGCCAGCTGGCACAGCAGCAGAATCGCCTGCAACGCGCCTGCCAGCGCCGCCTGGCTGACCTGCAGCAAAGCCTTGACCGGCTCGCCCACCGGCTCGTCCATCCCGCCGAAAACCTCGCTCGGCAACGGGAAAAGCTCGACCTGCTGCAACAACGCCTGCAGCGCGCCAGCCAGCGCCTGCACGAACAACGGCACGCCCGTCTGTTGCGCCTGATGGATAACCTCAAGCAACTCGACCCATTGGCCGTGCTCGACCGCGGCTACGCCCTCGTCACCGACGGTAATGCGCAGGCATTACGCAACAGCAGCCAGACCCATCGCGGCGCCCAGCTGCACATCCAGCTGGCCCGCGGTCAGCTGGATGTGCAGGTCACCGAGGTTGTCGCCCCCGGCGAAGCTGACTAGAATCGAACTCGTCACTAAAGCAACACACACTTGACGCCCCCATCAACACAACGGAGAAAACAATGGAACATCAACTGCCCGCCCTGCCGTACGCCAAGGACGCCCTGGCCCCGCACATGTCGGCCGAAACCTTCGACTACCACTACAGCAAGCACCACAACGCCTACGTGGTTAACCTGAACAACCTGATCAAGGGCACCGAGTACGAGAACCTCGACCTCGAAGCCATCGTCAAGAAGGCCCCGGCCGGCGGCATCTACAACAACGCCGCCCAGGTCTGGAACCACACCTTCTTCTGGAACTGCATGACCCCGAACGGCGGCGGTGCCCCGACCGGTGCGCTGGCCGAAGCAATCAATGCCAAGTGGGGCTCGCTGGATGCCTTCAAGACCGCCTTCCAGACCGCCGCCGTCGGCAACTTCGGTTCCGGCTGGACCTGGCTGGTGAAAAAGGCCGACGGTTCGCTCGACATCGTCAACATGGGCGCCGCCGGCACCCCGCTGACCACCGGCGACAAGGCCCTGCTCTGCGTCGACGTCTGGGAACACGCCTATTACATCGACTACCGCAATCTGCGCCCGAAGTTCGTCGAAACCTTCCTCAACCATCTGGTCAACTGGAACTTCGTCGCCGCCAACTTCGCCTGACCCGGCGCCGGCATTCCGGCATAAGAACTCGTCAGCCGAGTTTGTAGAAAGAGGGAGCGTTTGGCTCCCTCTTTTCATTGCACTATCGCTTGAATTGTAAAATGCGACCTCCAAGCTCTCTTTAGCTGGGTGTTGAAAAACTCTTCAGGCCTACTACATGTAGTAGGTCAATTTCTAAGATTGCTACTGCATATTGTGGTGTGCCGGACTTTTTCAACAGCCTGTTAGGGATTGTCTGAACAAGTGCTTTTTCAAAAATTCCCGCATCAACAAATCAATGGTTTAGGTGTTTCTTACGCTGAAATTTTGGACTTGTTCAAATAATCCTTAGCAGTCGCTGTCAAGCCAGCAATGCCAGACCCCCCGAGTTCGACAGTTAAACGCGTAAGTTATTGTTTCTTTTGAACCACAGTTCAAAAACGTGTACTACAAAAGGGAAAGTTGCTGTGGTTGTGTCGGTTTTTTCAATCTCAATGCGGCAAAGACACGGTCCTGTGTTTCGGAGAGGCGAGAAATGCCAGTGACTGGCCGTTCGGCCTGATTGATGCGAATCTGATGATGCTGAAGCTTCTGCAATTCTGCCAGCGCCCGCTCCGGCGACAGTTGCGCATCGGCGCTTCTCAGTCGCTGCCGCATGACGCGGTAGAGAATCAAGGCAATGAAGCAGATGGCAGCGTGCGCCTTGATCCGCCCCGGTAGCCGATGAAACACCGGGCCAATCTCGATTTCCGATTTCAGTACCCGGAAACCGCGCTCGATATCGGCGAGCGACTTGTAACGGTCAACCACGCCCTGCGGCGACAAATCCGGCGTATTGGTCACCAGCAGCAACTTGCCATCCATCAGTTCAGCCAGCGCCAGGGCATCGGGGTCGATTTCGTAGGCAAAGAGCTCATTCTTCAAATCAACGCGAATGATGTTCGCCAGATGGGCCTCCTTGACCGCGTGATACAGCCGCGCCTTGGCACCGCTGTCGGAGAGCTTTTTGCCACGGGCTTTCACCCCGGCATCCTGCGCATCGAGCTTGCCGACCCACGCGCTCGCCTGCGCCTCCAAGGCTTCGATCCGTTCGCGGCGCAATGCCTGGGCATCCTTGGCGACGTCTGGGTCGTGGGCAACGACCAGGCGCAATCCGCGCCACGGCAATTCGCCGACGATTTCCTGCTCGGCATCGACGCACTGCGCCTGAAAGCTGTCGAGCAGTTCGGCAAATTCGCTGTAGCGTCGTCCGGGAACGGCCAGCACAAATTCCAGTGGCTCACCGCTTTGCAGGCGGATCTCGGAGAGCGCCTCCAGGTTATCCAGCGACAGCAAGCCCCGATCTGCCACCAGCACCACCCGGCGAATCGAAGGGAAGCGTTCGAGCACCGTCTTCAAGGTCGGCAACAAGGTGGGCGATTCCGCCGTGTTGCCAGCAAACACCTCGTGATAAATCGGCAGACCATCGCCCGTTTGCACCACCCCCAGCATCACCTGACGGGCGATGAGGCCTTCCTTGGCCATGCCGAACCGGCGGACATCGCCTTCCTGGTCAGAGGTGCCTTCCGTGCGAAGGGTAGTCATGTCGTAGAACACCACCGACAACTCCTGATCGATCAAGGGGCGCAGCAAGTTGGCGACCACAGCATCGACCTCGGTTTGATGATCGACCAGGGCATCCATGCTGCGCAGCAGATGCTGATGGGTGATCGATTCCATCTCAACGCCCGGCATCGCCACCGTGTCCAGCCAGCGCAAGACACCGAGTTTCGACTCGGGATCGCACAGGCGATTGAACACCATCACCCGAATCAGCGCTTCGATATCGATGCTGTGCCGGGTCTTCTTGAACACGCGGCGCAGCTCGCCAAAGCCCAGCGATTCCCACAGTTCGTTGAGTGCCCAGACGTTACCGAGCGCACGGGCCGACTCGAACTCAACGTCGGGCGACGGCGCATTCAGAAAATCCGGTCTTCCGGTGACTTTGAGCAGGCCAGAGATGACGGAATCGAGGCTTTCAGTCAGTTGATCCAAGCGACCGAGCGTGACCAGGGTGCGATGCTTGGCCTTGCCGGCGTCGTCGCGGAAAGCTTCGACAAGCTGGAGATACTGGCGCGGACCGGAGCGGGTGATCTTGAGGAACATGCCAAGACTTTACCAGCCCGGCAAGGCTTGTCAAATATGGCTGCAAAAACAAGATACGTGCCACTACACGACTTTTTGGAAAATCGCCTTGAAACCCGCATGGCTGCGTGGACAACTTCGCCAAAATGGCCGTTTTTGGGCTCAAACTGTCGAACTCGGGAGACCCCTTTGTGTACTCCAGTAATCCCAAGCTGTGATGTACTGGGCTCTATATAATAAATCGTCCATCATCTAAACGCCCCCATTCATCCGCATAACATCTGCCCAATATAGATACCCATCGCCGCTTTCCTATTATATTCTGCCATTCGTTCAATATATGCCCAATCCAACCGCAAGAATTAAACGTACTTTCAGTGATATTTCGGATGCAGCGCTCAACGATATTGAGCGCGCCCAAATATTTGCTCAAATGGGTTTGTCTGGAACATTGGAATGGGAAACATTGTTGAAATCTCCCAGAGTTTTGATTATTTCAGAAGCTGGTTCAGGAAAAACCCATGAGTGCCAGAAAGAACAACAACGTCTCTGGGCGCAGGATGAACCGGCGTTTTTCATAGAACTAGCACAACTAGCGCAAGACGACTTGCGCACACAATTCTCCTCCGAAGAAGAAAGTCGGTTTGATAGATGGCTCGCTTCACAATCAGGAACGGCCACATTTTTTCTTGATTCGTTTGATGAACTAAAACTTACCCAAGGATCGTTCCGAACGGCACTTACCCGTTTGGAAAAAGAACTTTCAAGACAATTGGCTCGAGCTCGTATCGTGATCACCACCCGTCCGATCCCTTTCGACGAAGATGAGTTTAGACGAAGGCTCCCGGTTTCTAATCCGATTGGCGAAAATTATGAACACTCGGCTGAACAGACCTTTGCCGGCATAGCCACAGGAAAAGAGCGTCACAGAAACCCCAAAGAGCAAGGAGAGCCGGTGCCAATTTGGCGCCGGGTTCACTTGATGCCTCTGTCAAACGAGCAAATTCGCGAAATGGCGTCCAATCTGGGGGTTACCAACACAGACGAGCTACTCAGTGCTATTCACAAACGTAATGCAGAGGACTTCACCAGACGCCCATTGGATCTGATTGAACTCTGTTCAGACTGGCAACAATGCCAGCGTATACGTAGTCATAAGGAGCAGCTGGATCACAATATCGCTATCAAACTACGGGCGCGCTCGGACCGAGCGGAATTAATCGGACTCACCCCAGAAAAAGCCCTAGACGGTGCATCCCGACTTGCATTGGCATGTTTGCTTTCTCGGAAACTGACTTTGCGACACAGCGCCGAATCGGATCGACTTCCTGTCTCTGAAAGCGCCCTCGACCCTGCTGATATTCTGTATGACTGGAACGAGAAAGAGCGGAAAACCTTGTTGGAAAGAGCTCTTTTCGGGATAGCAAACTATGGGAGAGTCCGTTTTCACCATCGTTCTGTAATCGAGTTTCTTGCAGCCCGACAACTGAAATTGATGTGTAACCGTGGCATGGCTACGAAAGCGCTCAAACGGCTGCTGTTTGCTGAAACTCCACAGGGCATCAATGTCGTTAAGCCTAGCATGCGACCGGTTGCAGCTTGGGCGGCTGAATCGAATCAAGCAGTATTTCAGGAAATTTTGGCACGCGAGCCGGAGGTTATTCTCAATTTTGGTGATCCAGAATCTTTAACACCAGGACAGCGCGGTAACGCATTACGAGCTTACGTAGAACGTTACAAGCTCGGAAGTTGGAGGGGCATGCAGGTCCCCAATATCCAGATTCATCGTTTCAGCAATCAGGAACTGGCTCCGACAATACGCGAACTTTGGGAGGCTGGAATTGAAAACCCTGAGGTGCGCGAGCTACTGCTCGAAATAATCGGCGCAGGAAGAATCAGTGCATGTGGTGACTTGGCACTGACAATTGCCCTAGATAGTGACTCAGAGCTTCGGGAGCGACGAATCGCTCTGGAAACGCTTAGCCAGATCGATGACCCATATATTCCGGTCGTCATTGAAAACATGCTGTCTCAACCAGAAGATTGGCCGGAGAATCTTCAAAAGGCAGGAATATTGTGCTTTTTCCCCAAGTTCTTACCGGTTGAGCAGCTCGTTTCTTTGTTGCATAACACCTCTGAGTCCCGGCTTGCCGTCGGGGAGTTGGGGTGGCACTGGCCGAGACTTATTGCTGAATGTGCCATTTCTTCTGAATATCTGGATATTTTGAGGAAAAAACTAACCAGTCTCGTAATGACAGGGGCGGAAGCTATCCATTCGGGCTGGAGGTTTAAGACACCAAAGCAGCACTTGGTTAATGCCTTGGCAGCCGTCTGCCTTCGGCAGCTCTTGAAGGGTTGCCGAAAGAATGAGTTGTTTCGCTCTTCTAGCGCTGCTCTTCGCTTTGCCGATGACGAGTATCTCAGCACAAAGGAGCCCGTAACTGAGTTAAAACGTGAGCTTGGTTTGCTTCCTGATCGGTACCGAGAATCTTTGTTTTGGGCTGATATTGCATTCACCCAGCGATTCCAACCAGAAACAGACCCTTGGAGTCGTTTATATCGCACATTGCAGCACGGTCCGATTCAACTAGATTCGCAGCGCGACAGTGCTTGGGTACTGAAAAATCTTGGGGACAGAACCCTTGGGCTTGCAGAGCGAAAGGTTGCCCTCGAACTAGCGATTCAGTTGTGGGATAAGCAATCCGATAGAAAACAATACTTAGGTACTCTGAAGCCGTTGGTTTCAGATTGCCAGGAATTGTTCGAGTATCTCGACAAGCTGCTACAACCAGTCAGGTTGAATCCGGAACATGAAGGTTGGGAACAACGGGCACGAAAGGCGGAAGAGCAGAGAAAACGCCGTGATGCCAAGGACTTTGCGAGCTGGATAACCTTCTGGCGAGAGGTTTCCAATAATCCGGACAGGGCATTCGGAGAGGAACGCAATGAAATTACCGCTTGGAATTTATGGAGGGCGGCTACCCGTGACGGCGATACAGAGTTTGCGGGATGGAACCGTACTTTTATTGAAAAACACTTCAACAAAGAGATCGCGGATCGACTTAGATTGACGCTGATGGTCCTCTGGCGAAAAGACCGTCCCACGTTACGCTGCGAACGTCCGGAAACGGAAAAAAACACTTACCAAATGCGATGGAAAATGGGGCTTGCTGCGATATACGCAGAGTCTGAAGACCCGGATTGGGCTAGAAAACTGAGCTATGAAGAGGCTTTGCTTGCCGCCCGTTACGCGCCGCTTGAACTGAATCGTCTTCCAACTTGGCTTGCTAGCTTGGCTGCCGCACACCCGTTAGCGGTCCAAACTGTCCTTGGCGCAGAGTTGGCAAGTGAACTTACCGAAACTGCCAAACAAAATCAGCATTTCCAACTCCTTCAGCAACTACAACACGAAACACAGCCGATCATTGAGCTATTTTGCCCTCAGCTATCGCAGTGGCTTGATTCACAATCTCCGTTAGGCGAAAACGAAGACAGGAATAGTGCCGAGGTACGGTTACGTAGGGTTGTTGATTTGCTGCTTGCTCACGGAAGTGAGGAACTGAAAACCAATATTAAGAAAAATACTGAGGAATGGTTGGCAGCAGGTTTGGATACCTCTTTTTCCTCCGTATGGCTGCCGACATTGCTGCGCCTCTCGCCTTCTGCTGGGAGTCATATGCTTATCAAGGGTCTGGAGGGCCATGAAACCGGAGAGAATTCTCTTGGCGCAACTTGGATTAGCCTGCTGTTTGGTGACCGCCATCAAGAAAGCTTGATAGACCTTTCTGCTCCCGGTTTTACCCCAGAATTGCTTTTTGAGCTTTTACGTTTAGCGTATAAGCATGTGCGACCCGATGAAGATATTTCCCGTGAAGGAACTTACTCCCCTGGGCCACGCGACCATGCCCAACGAGCCAGAAACGTATTGCTAGATGCGGTACTTAACTTAAATGGCTCCGAGGGTTGGGCTATCAAGAAAAAGATGGCTGATGACCCGCTATTCGCTCACTTCAGGGACCGAGCACTGTTGCTAGCCAAAGAAAAGGCAGCTCATGAAATTGATAGTCGGATCTATTCCATTACCGACATTCTCGACCTGTACAGAGTTGGTGAATCGTCTCCGGCAACCCGCGATGAACTTTTTGAATTGATACGGAATCGTCTCGAAGACCTAGACGATTACCTGCTATGGGATGATTCCCCGCGAGAGCTCTGGGCTACGATTTCTGATGAAAAAGTCATGCGTCGCGAAATGGCGCGGGTGTTGAAAGATAAAGCAAACGGTATTTACACGGTAGATCAGGAGGGAGTAACCGCTGATGAAAAGGAAACCGATATTCGTCTACGTGTTGCCAAGCATGAATTACAAGGTGTGATTGAACTTAAGCTTGGGGATGATCGATCTGGCCGCGATCTACGTGACACACTTAAGAACCAGTTAGTTATGAAATACATGGCCCCAGAAAACCGGCGCGTAGGTTTTCTGCTGATCACAGTTACTCGCGAACGAAACTGGGAGCATCCGGAAACAGGTGCGCATCTCGACATCAACGGCTTGCGCAAAATGCTTGAAAGCGAAGCAGAGAAAATTGTTAGCGAAATGGGCTGGTCGCTAAAGTTGGCAGTAATGGTCCTGAATTTGCATGCTCGCCTACCAAAAGAAAAGCCGATTCCTAAAACAAATGATCACCGCTCTGGCGACAATTAGTAACGGGGTTCCAATATTGACTGCTTTGCACCACAAAAGTGGCCATTCCAAATTGCAGCGCCAACTGACAGCTTTGGCCGGCCAGTTATTACTCTCCAAGAGGTCTTGGCCTTCAAACCAGACTGGCAAAAAGCAGCGCGCGAATCAGTGGGTCAGCCAGCCAACCGCCGGCACCACCGCCACTCCGGTGGCGATCCACAGGCTCTGGCGGATGAAGCCGTCGCCCTGCTTGTGCAGCAGGGGAAAGATGTCTGCCAGCGCCACGTAGATGAAGCTGGAAGCGGCGATGACCAGCACGTAGGGGAGCGCGACACTGACCGTGTTCAGGACGAAGAAGCCGAGGGCGCCGCCGAGGACTGCGCTGAGGCTGGAGGCAGCGTTGGCGAGAAAGGCCCGGGTATTGCTCCAGCCGGCATTTTTCAGCAGCAGGAAGTCGCCCATTTCCTGCGGCACTTCGTGCGCGATGATGGCCACGGTGGTGGTGATGCCGAGCATGGGATCGGCGATGAAGGCAGCGGCAATCAGGACGCCATCGACAAAATTGTGGAAGCCGTCGCCCACCAGAATCAGCATGGGGGCGGTGACGGTGGCGTGGTGTCCGTCGTGCGCCTTGCAGTCGCCGTGTGAATGGCGCCACAAGGCAAGGCGTTCGAGCGTGAAGAAAGCGAAGAGCGTGGCCAGCATGACGGCAAACAGAGTCGTCGCCGGACCTTCGTGATGGTGATGTGCCGGCGCAGCGGCAGTGTGCTCACCGGAGTGCTCATGCTCGTCGTGGCCGGTCTCCTCAGCAGGCGCAGCATGCCCTTCCCCGCTGTGCGCACTGTGCGCCACCGCTTCCACCGGCGATTGCAGGCTGTTGAAAGCTTCCGGCAGGACGTGCAGGAATGCGGAGGACAACATCACACCGGCGGCAAACGCCACCAGAATGGCAGTCGCCCGCTGCGACAGACGGAAAACGACGGTTGCTGCAGCCGCCATGCTGATCAGACCACCTACCAGACAGGCAAGCAGGATCATGCTCAAGGTGTGCATTTTTGATTCCGGGGAAAACAGTACGCCAGGGTACCTGGGGCGGCGATGTTATAACAAATCACTGCGTTCGCGCTCGACGCGGATGATGTAACGCTGGATGTCGTGCGCGGCGCCTGGCGGCAGCTCAAGAAAAGACACGCCCACCCGCCAGCTTTTAACACCGTTGCGCCCTTCCACTTCCGTCACATGGCGGACCTCGCCAGTACAGGCGATGGGCAAGGTGCCTTCGGCCAGCTGAAAGCTGCCATCCTGCAGCAGGACGCCACGCTCCAGCCCGGGAATGCGCCGCGCCACCGACAGACCAATCCCCTCCACGGAAATGTCGTGCACCGGCAAGGTAATGGCCTCTTCCGCCTCTCCAACCCGCGCCTGAACATCGAGGGGACGGCTGCGCGGAGTCAGGATGCGGAAGCTCTCCCGCCGCTGCAGGCGCAGGATGAACGGTGGCAGTTGCGCCACCAGGGCCAGACGCCCGGCATAGGACACCGGGCGGACTTCCTCGACCGCGAACTGCACCAGCACCCCTTCCGGGCGCGCCACGAAGGTGCACTGTCCCCAGTCGAGCAGATGCCGGTTGAGGATTTCCGAGCCGCCCCGGTCAAACACGAGTTCCCCACGCTCGGCGTTTGCCGCCAGCAGGGTGGTCAGCATCAGCTCCTGACCAAAGTGCACCGTAAACCGCTCGCCGGCGCGGGCCAGTCCTTCCAGCGTCAAGGCAATCGCACGGCGACCGGTAATGTGAAAGCGTTCTTCGAGTTCTGCCTCGGAAAGTTGCGCCAGCTGGCTCATGCGCCCTCCAGCACGCGCAGCAAGGAAGCCGTATCCTCCTTGCCCCAACCGGCGCCCATCAGGGTATTCAGTTGCTGCCCGACGCTGGCGGCCAGGGGCACGACCACCCCGCTTTGCCGGGCTGCCGCCAGCAGCAGACCAAAATCCTTGTGGTGCAGCCGCGCCTCGATCCCGGCGGCAAAATTGCGCTCCACCATCCGCTGGCCCATCACATCGAGCACGCGCGAGGCTGCGGAGCCCCCCGCCAGGGCAGTGCGCACCTTGCCCACATCGACGCCGGCGGCACGCGCCAGATGCATGGCCTCGGCGACCGCCTCGATGGCCGCCACCATGATCATCTGGTTGCAGGCTTTCGCGACCTGTCCCGCCCCGGCTGCGCCCACATGCACAATGCGCTGCCCCAGTTTTTCCAGCAAAGGCTGAACCCGCGCCAGAATCGCTGCTTCACCGCCAACCATGATCGCCAGCGTGGCTGCTTCCGCCCCCTGCACGCCACCAGACACCGGCGCGTCGAGCATATGGATACCCTTCCCGGCAAGCTGCGCCGCAATCGCGCGCGCTACATCCGGTGCGATGGTCGAACAGTCGACCACGATCGAATCGGCTGCCAGCCCTTGCACCAGCCCCTCTTCGCCCAACACCACCGCCTGCACGTCGGCGCTGGAGGTGACCATGGTGAACACCACATCACACGCGGCGCCGAGGGCTGCCGGTGTCGCATGCACCTGGGCCGGCAGGCCGACCGTGCTGTGCGGACGCCGCGCCCAGACATGCAGCGCATGCCCGGCCTGTGCCAAATGCAGTGCCATGGGCCGTCCCATCACGCCCAGACCGATGAATCCCACTTTCATTGCACACCTCCGGCCAGCTGTTCCAGCACGCGCAATACCGCCACCGAGTCGTCCTCACCCAGCCCCTGCGCCACCGCCGCAGAGAACAACTGCGCTGCCACGGCGGTTCCCGGCAGGCCAACATGCAATTCATGCGCCGTCTGCAGGACGATGTTGAGATCCTTCTCGTGCATCCAGCTTTTGAAACCCGGCTTGAAATTACGTTCGATCATGCGCTGACCGTGATTCTCGAGAATTTTCGATGCAGCAAAACCGCCCAGCAGGGCCTCGCGCACCTTGGCGGCATCGACCCCGTTTTTCTGCGCAAAATTCACCGCTTCCGCCACCGCAACCACACCCATGCCGGTCACGACCTGATTCGCGGCTTTGGCCACCTGCCCTGCCCCCGGTCCGCCGACATGGACAATGTTGCCGCCCATGCACTGAAACGCCGGCAAGGCGCGGGCAAAGGCCGTTTCCGAGCCGCCCGCCATGATCGACAAAGTACCGGCAATCGCCCCCGGTTCGCCGCCAGACACAGGCGCATCGACAAAATCGATGCCGCTTTCTGCCAGTTCGGCATGAATGGCGCGAGCCGCTGCCGGCGCAATGGTGCTCATATCCACCGCCACCAGCCCGGGCAGCGCCTGAGGAGCCAGCGCCCGCATGACCTCGGCCACATCCGGCGCATCGGCCACCATGGAAATCACCAGCGCCTGCCCCGTCGCAAGCTCGGGCAGGCTGGCCGCCACCGCGGCCCCGGCGGCCTGCAGCGGCGCGACCGACTCCGGCCGCCGCGCCCATACCGTCACGGTATGTCCCGCCCGCAACAAATTAAGGGCCATCGGCCGCCCCATGATGCCCAACCCGACAAACCCGATGCGCATGCATCCTCCTTCGACGCTGAAATTCCCGGTTAACACGCGGCCCACTTCACTGCGCGGCAGACACACCCGCAGTTCGCCCACCGCACCGCCCATGATCTGGCTGCTAGATAGCGCCGATCCCGACCGCTGTCAATGCGCCGCCCGCAGACAAAAACGGGGT
>Ga0265294_10008862_pt1 | contig 11678 bp, 9 predicted proteins | sample MunlanPumphouse3_FD_192504 | JGI IMG/M metagenome (GOLD analysis project Ga0265294, IMG submission 192504) | Groundwater microbial communities from a municipal landfill in Southern Ontario, Canada - Pumphouse #3 | ecosystem: Environmental > Aquatic > Deep subsurface > Groundwater | place...
AAACATCTCGATTGTTCATATAAATAAACCACCGCACATGCATCAGCAACTTAAGGCTGCTGCGTTTCCGCCCTGACCTGGTTCATCGAGATACATCGCGATGGCATAAATATTATAACAATATTTTTATAAAATAATTATTTTTTGGCTTCTAGTTTTTCTAATCCGCCCATATATGGCCTTAAAACCTCAGGCACAATAACACTACCATCTGCTTGTTGAAATTGTTCAAGGATAGCTGGTACAAGACGGGAGGTCGCCAAGCCACTGGCGTTTAGTGTGTGGCAAAACTTCATTTTCCCACTATCTTTATCGCGATAGCGCATCATGCCACGACGCGCCTGATAATCGCGAGCGTTAGAGGCGCTTGATACTTCTTTATATGTCGCCATGCTGGGAATATATACTTCTATGTCATAAGTTCTTGCCATGGCGTGTGAACAGTCGCCGGCAGCAAGTTTGCTGATTTGAAAGTGCAAACCTAATTGTTCGACGAGTCTCTTAGCTTTGCCAACCATTTCTTCAAAGGCCACATTTGAACCTTCTTCAGTCGTATATTGAACGATTTCAACTTTGTTGAATTGATAACCGCGAATCATTCCTCTTTCTTCGGTGCGATACGAACCCGCTTCTGAACGATAGCACGGGGTGTAAGCAAAATACTTACGAGGTAAGGTCGCGATATCAAGGATTTCGTTACGATGAATGTTTACAAGAGCTGTTTCAGCGGTTGGTAACATGAATTTTTTAGGGCTTGCGCCTTCAAGCATGAAGACCGCGTCATTAAATTTAGGGAATTGTCCAGCGACAAAACCAGATTCGTAATTTAGGAGATGGGGAGGCAACATAAATTGATAGCCATCTTTTAGATGATTAGCGATAAAATAATTAATTAAAGCCCACTCAAGTAAGGCACCTTGACCGGTGTATATCCAAGTTCCGTGGCCGCTTATTTTTGCCGCTCGTTCATAATCAACTAAGCCGAGGGACTCTGCTAACTCGACGTGATCTTTAATTTTAAAATCGAAGACGGGTTTTTTGCCATATTCATAAATAACTTCATTGTTTTCTTTGCCGCCCTCAAGAAGATCCTCGTCCGGAACGTTGGGTAGGACGGCCATAAAATTAAATATTTGTGCTTCAATTTTCTTTAGAGACGCTTCATCTCCAGAGCTTTCTAAGGCAAGTTCTTTAACGCGGGCAAAAATGGAAGCAACATCACCACCACTTTTCTTGATTTGCGCGACCGAACCAGAAAGGCGGTTTTGTTCCGCTTTCGAACTTTCGACTTTGACTAAAAGTTTTTTTCTTTCTTCAACCAGGGCGATAAGGGGGGCGAAGTCTACTTCATAGTTCTTCTTTTTTAAAGCTAAACGAATCTTCTCAGGGTTTTCGGTAATCAATTTGATGTCAAGCATGTTTTTTACCTCCTTGGTCACTCATTGTGAGCAGGCCAGTGTATATCTTTTCTAACTCTTTTCCAATTTCGGTCAGACTTTCAGCTTTTGCGATTGAATATGCTTTGGCGGATTTAGACGGAAGTTCATTGGCAAAATATTTATCAATTATTTTCGCGACCCCCAAAATCGATTCATCAGTATAAGCATATCCTTTTGTAAAAACCTTAGCATCGTAATCAACTGGACCAAGCCCAATAATTTGGCACTTGCTGGCGATTGCGTCTAGCATAGTAATTGCGTTGTACTTATGAGGGTTAACAGCCAGGAAAACGTCGGCATTCATCATTACAGATCGATAGACGTCTTCGGGAATTATTGGACTAAACCGCAAATTTTTCGGTGAGCGTCGTAGCAAACGTCTAATTTTATTAGATAAAAAGATTAGGTGTTTGGCTTGTCCAAAATATAAGAATTTTATGTCTGGACATTTCTTGGCGATTTCTACAATGTTATATATCTCTTGGCGATTATCGTATTGGCCAAACGCCACGACTGTTTTGGTTCCTTTGCTAAATCGAAAATAGCGGTAGAATAAATCGGCTTCGAGCTGGTCTTGTTTTTCAAAACGAGCAATATTAACGCCTGGAGATAATATTGTGACTCTTGATTTAACGCCTTGATCAAGGAGAAATTTTTTCCCACTTGCGTTTGGCACAATAACAAGGCTGACTCTATTAAGTACACGCAACGCTTTTCCGCTCAAGCGAACAACGCCGTCGCGGGTCACTTCTGTCAACTTCGCAACTGGATCTGATTCGCACATTAGGGCTGAGAACACGACCGGTCTTCCTAACTCGAGGGCATCATTAATTTTCGTTTCATCGGCAACCGAAAGGAAATGGGCCACATCATAGTTATCAATGCTGTTCTTAGCGATTTCAATGTTGGTCAACTCCAAGGCACCTTTAATGTTTTTGCGAAGGCGCATGCCCTCGTAAACGTCTTTTAAATACCGTGGTTGGAAGTGGACAAAAACTTTCATAAATATTAGATATCTGCGTCGTTTTCTTCGACTTTTGCAGTTATTTCTTCGTCTACAGGTTCTTCGGGTGTTTCTTCTAAATCACCATTTTCTTCATGTGGAATAACAGCGATTGAAGACACTTTTTGACGTCCATCAAGTTTAATAACACGGACGCCTTGTGTATTGCGGCCAGCTACTTTAACTTGTTCAAGAGGAATACGAATAATTGTTCCCCCCGCAGTTACGATCATTAAATCTTCATCGCCATTTACTGCACGTAAGGCAACGAGTTTACCGTTTTTATCGGTGGTGTTAATTGTTAATACACCTTTTGCTCCTCGTTTTGTTAAACGATAGCTTTCGGCGGGAGACATTTTGCCGTATCCGCGTTGCGTAATAGCAAGAATTAATGCTCCTTCAAGAGATGTTGTCGCGCTGACAACTTCTGATCCAGCGGTGCTCATACCTTTAACGCCGGCAGCGGTACGACCCATTGGTCGGACATCGGTTTCGTTGAACTTCACCATTTTGCCGTTGCTTGACGCCAAACCGATTAAAGCATTGCCGTCGGTGCATTTCACATCAAGTAAAGTGTCCCCTTCTTTGAGGGAAATAGCGATTTTTCCGTTTTGACGAATGGAGGAGAATTCTGACAACTGCGTCCGTTTTACTACACCATTCACGGTAATGAAGAACAAATATTGTTCTTCGCTATAAGCATCTAGCGAAATAATTGACATAATCCGTTCTTCTTTTTCTAAATTGAAAATAAGGTTTTGAATCGGAGTGCCTTTGGATACACGACCACTTTCTGGAATGCGGTGTCCTCTCATTCGGTAAACCTTACCAAGATTTGAGAAGAACAAAACGTCAGTATGCGTTTTGGTGTGAACAATAATCGATACGATATCGTTTTCGTTTGTGTTCATACCTTTAACACCGTGACCGCCTCTGTTTTGCGTTCTAAATGTATCGGTCGTCATTCTTTTTACATAATTGTTTGCGGTCAACGCAATAACAATTTCTTCTTCAGGAATGAGTGATTCATCTTCAATCTCGGCATCCTCATCACTAATATTGCTCTTGCGCTCGTCTCCGAAACGGTTTTTGATTTCAAGTAATTCTTCAACTACAACATCAATGACTTTTTCACGTGAACTTAAAATGTCACGGTACTTATTGATGTTGTTTTCGAGTTGAACTCTTTCGGCTTCTAGCTTTTGCTTTTCGAGTCCGGTTAACCTTCTTAAGGTCATCGCCAAAATAGCTTGTGTTTGAACCTCGGTCAAATTGAATCTTTCGGCCAATTTTTGCGAAGCTTCTTCAGGAGTTGCGGCCTTTTTGATTATTTCAACAATTTCGTCGATGTTTTCAATCGCGGTTAATAAACCTAAAACCACATGATCACGGGCCTCATCTTTTGCAAGACGATAGTTCGTGCGTCTTTCGATTATTACGGCTTGATGATTAATATAGCCGAGTAATATTTCGTTAATCGGTAATATCTTAGGAGCTCCCTCAACAAGGCACAACATGATGATGCCGTAGCTAACTTGGAGTTGGGTGTTTTTAAATAGTTGATTCAAAATAACTTCTGGGACTGTGTCACGACGTACTTCAATAACAACGCGAATTCCTTCTTTGTTTGATTCATCACGAACATCAGTAATTCCTTCAATGATTTTATCTTTAACAAGATTAGCGATTGATTCAATCATCCTTGCTTTATTAACTTGATAAGGAATTTCGTAAATAATGATGCGTTTCTTTCCGTTGTCGGCTTCTTCAATTAAGGCTTTACTACGGATTGAAATACTGCCCATGCCTGTTTCGTAAGCATCTTTAATGCCTGTTCTTTTTAGAATCGTTCCTCCAGTTGGAAAGTCGGGTCCCGGTAAATAATTCATCATTATTTCTAAAGGAGTGAGTAGTGGATTTCGTGCGACAGCAATCGCTGCATCAATCGTTTCACAAAGGTTGTGGGGTGGGATGTTGGTGGCCATACCGACAGCAATACCAGCGCTACCGTTGACAAGAAGGTTAGGAAAGCGAGAAGGTAAAACACTTGGCTCTCTTTCTGTACCATCATAGTTGTCGACAAACATAACGGTATCATCATTAATATCGCGAATCATTTCCATGGCGAGTTTTGTCATTCTAGCTTCGGTATAACGCATGGCGGCAGCTTCATCACCATCAACGCTTCCAAAGTTACCGTGGCCATCGACCAAAGTGTATCTCATCGAGAAGGGTTGTGCTAAACGCACAAGGGTTGAATAAATAGCGGCATCACCATGCGGGTGATATTTACCCATAACGTCACCGACAATACGAGCACATTTCTTATATGGTTTGTCTGGTTGCATACCAGATTCATTCATGCCATAAATAATGCGGCGATGAACGGGTTTTAGACCATCTCTGATGTCTGGTATAGCACGGCTGACGATAACCGACATCGAATAATCAAGAAACGAGCCACGAACTTCTTTGGAAATATCTACATCACGAAGACCAGGAACAATTCCTGATTCCACTTCGGTGTTTTCACCGACTTCTTCACCGGTTTCTTCGGTGATAATTTTCTCTTTTTCTTCCATCTTAAGTGAGCTCCTTTATTAAATATCTAAGTTTTTAACAAACTTAGCGTTCTTATGGATAAATTCTTTACGTGGTAAAACAGCATCGCCCATCAAGTCGGTGAATACCGCTTCAGCTTCAATGGCGTCGGTCAATGTGACGCGAAGCATTTTGCGGGCTTTTGGATCCATGGTTGTTTCCCAAAGTTGTTGGGCGTCCATTTCACCAAGACCTTTATAGCGCTGGAACGGATAACCGGGTTTTAAATCTAATTGCTTTTTGAGCATTTCAAGTTGTTCGTCGTTATAACAGTAATATTGTTTACCGCGATATTCGACCTTGAAAAGTGGTGGTTGAGCGATGTATATGAACCCATGCTCAATTAGCGGTCTCATAAAGCGGTAAAAGAATGTTAAAAGCAGAATTCTGATATGACTTCCGTCGACGTCAGCATCAGTCATAATAACAATCTTGTGATAGCGAATTTTACTAACATCGAATTCAGCACTATAACCAGCACCGATCGCGGTTATCATGTTACCAATTTCGGCGTTTTCAAACACTCTGTGTGGTTGAGCTTTTTCGACGTTTAGAATTTTACCACGTAGTGGTAGAATCGCTTGTGTGACGCGGTCTCTTCCGTTTTTAGCAGAGCCTCCAGCGGAGTTACCTTCAACGATATAGAGTTCACATTCTTCAGGGTTTCTCGATGAACAGTCAGCGAGTTTTCCGGGTAATGTCGTGATATCAAGAACCGTCTTGCGACGTACTTGTTCACGTGCTTTTCTTGAAGCAATTCGAGCCATCGCGGCATTTACGATTTTATCAATCATAATCTTGGCTAGTTTGGGGTTTTCAAGTAAGAAACGATTTAAACCATCGCCAACAACACCCGAAACAATTTTACGAACCTCGGAGTTTCCAAGCTTGGTTTTTGTTTGACCTTCGTACTGGGGGTTGGGGTGTTTTATGGAAACGATAGCCGTTAAGCCTTCTTTGATGTCGTCTGTAGCTAAATTTTCTTCAACATCCTTTAAGTATCCGTTTGCTTTTGCGTAGTCGTTAACAACACGATTAATCGCTAAGGTAAATCCGGCTTCGTGCATACCACCTTCGTGGGTGTTAATGTTGTTGCAGAAAGTAAAAATGGTTGGGTTGTACGATGTGTTATATTGCATGGCTATTTCAGCGTGAATGTGTGCTGTTTTGCCGTCTGGAAATACATAATTATCTTTTCCTTCACAGTAGATAACGTCGGGGAAAAGTGGTTCTTTGTTGCGGTTAATATGTGTAACATATTCTTTAATTCCGCCTTCATAGTAAAATTCTTCAGTTACTGGTGTTTCGCCCCGATCATCAGTGACGACCATTCTTACACTGCGATTAAGATAGGCCATCTGGCGCATTCTATCGCGAATGATTTCGAAACTAAATTCAACCGACTCGGTGAAAATGGTTGGGTCTGGTTTAAACGAAACGGTTGTTCCGCGATCTGAAACATCGCCAACTACTTGGAGGTGCCCTACTGGTTTTCCGCCTTTTTCAAAGCGTAAATAATAGTTTTTACCGCCTTTATGAACGTTGATATCCATCCACTCAGACAAAGCGTTGACAACCGAACCACCAACGCCGTGAAGACCGCCAGAAACCTTATAGCCTCCGCCTTCGCCAAATTTACCGCCGGCGTGTAAGATTGTAAAAACGGTCTCAACACCAGATAAACCGGTTTTTTCGACTATGTCGACCGGAATTCCACGGCCATTATCACAAACTGTAATTGTGTTGCCTTTATTAATTGTTAATTCTACTCGGTCGCAATAACCAGCTAGCGCTTCATCGATAGAGTTATCAACTATTTCCCACACAAGATGGTGCAACCCCGCTGAAGAGGTTGTACCAATATACATGCCCGGCCTTTTTCTAACCGCGGCCAGACCTTCGAGTACTTGAATATCGCGTGCGCCATAGTCAGCACTGCCTTTTTCGTCATCATCCCCAACAGGTAGGGCCGTTCCTATAACTTTGTCTTCCATTAAGAGTTCCTCCTTGTGATCTTATGGTTTTTAACTTCATATACCGTTGCGTTCATCACATCAAGCGATGTCGAAGTAATAAACACTTGTTCGAATTTTGATAAGAAAGATACTAATCTTTCTTTGTTTTCTTCATCGAGTTCCGACATTACGTCGTCAAGAACAACAATCGGTCGTTTATCTTTGTCTTCGATGAGGAAGTATGGACTAAGCGTCAAGGCTAGAGCGAGAATGCGATTTTCGCCTTGCGATCCATATTTAGCAACTTCTTTGCCGTTAAGGCTCATTTTGAAGTCTTCACGGTGAGGTCCGATAGATGTCACCTTTTTCTTCAAATCACCTTCCAGCGCTTTGCTAAACGCGCTTTTTGCGTTTGTTTGATAGTTGGCGTCAGGCCTGACAAACGGTAGGTATTTGATTTTTGCTACTTCTTTTTCGCCTTTTATCGAAGTAACAATTTTCGAGAGCACTTTGTTGATTTGCTCGACATACATCTCTCGGTAACGAACTACTTTTTCAGCGACATCAACAAGTATGCCGGTAACAACATCTAATTGTGTCTTGTTTAGTTTGTCGGATTTGAGAAGCTCGTTTCTTTCGCGCAGCGCGCGCTCGTAACTGGTTATATACTCCAAGTACATTGGTGATTGTTTGGACAAACTTATATCCAAGAAATCTCTCCGCGCCTTTGGCGACTCTTTAAAAAGCAGGACGCGCGGCGGTTCAAAGACCACAACATTTACGAGTTCGCTTAGTTCGGAAAGTCGGTTAATCGCTTTGTTGTTAGATTTCACTTTTTTCCCAGAACTAGTAATAACGACATTAATTTTCTTTTTGATGTCTCCTTCGAGAATTTCGGCATCGATAACGGCGTGATCGTTTTTGTCTTTAATGAGGTTGGTGTCCTCAGTGGTCCGAAACGAACGGGCTAACGATAAATAGTGAATCGCTTCAACTATGTTCGTTTTTCCTTCAGCGTTATCTCCGACGATGATGTTTATCCCTCTTTCGAAAGATAAGTCAACATAATCGTAACTTCGATAGTTACGAAGACTTAGTTTGTGAATAATCATTTGTTTACAATACGATAGGTGTTTCCTTCGATCTCGATTACACTCTGATTCCGAAGTTTTCTTCCCCGCCGATTATCGCTTTCGCCATCAACGACGATTTCGTGAGTGGCAAGATATGTTTTCGCTTCGCCTCCCGAGCCAATCAAATCAGCAATTTTTAGCAATTGGCCAAGGGTGATAAACTCAGTGGAAATGGGTATTTCAACCGTTTTTTTATCATAAAAAAACACTTCTTTTTTATTCACAAAACCATTATACACTATATAAAGAAAAAAGGGAATATAAATTCCCTTACTAATCATATGTCGTTTTTATGCGTCTATTTCGCTTAGAAAGTGCGTACTGGCGTTACTAACTGGACGACCGAGTCATCTTTGTTGTTCTTGATGACAAACGGCTTCATTTCGCCTATAAACGCAATCGTCACATCTTCAGCTTTGACGGCGCGAATCGCGGCGATGACATATTCGCTATTAAAACTCATCTCGAGACGATCTCCACTGAATTGGAAAGTAGATAGTTTCTCGTTTGCCGATCCGACTTGAGCCGACTTACTAGCAACCTCCAGCGTGTCTTCGGTCATTGATATTTTTACAACGTTTTCCCTCTCAACCGAAAGAAGAGAAGCTCTTTCCATTGAAGACACTAATTCTTGCGAATTTACTTCTAAGAAGTAGTTAAATGTCTTTGGTATAATGTTTTTGGTGTTGGGATAGTCTCCATTAATGAGCCGAGAAGATACTAAAGTGTTGTCAAAAGAGAACAGGATTTTTTTATCACTGACAGCCAAAGTAACTTTCTCAGAATTCTCAAACATCTTGGTTATTTCGATAAGTGTCCTGGCCGGAACGTTAGAGGAAAAGGAAACGACATCATCAATCACCACTTCTTTGCGCGCCAATCTGGCTGAATCGGTGGCGGTAGCAACTAGCTTTCCACCAGCGGCTTCTAAATTAACGGCGGTCAGGATTGGTCTTTGCTCTTTGTTTGATGCCGCAAACGCGGTTTGATCAACAAGTTTTGAGAAATCACGACACATAATATCAAACACCACGCCGGTGGGATCTAAATCAACTTCAGGGTATTCATCGGCTTTGATCGAATTTAGTTTAAAGCTAGATTTCCCGTCATCTATTTTGACGATGGTTTCATCAACCACTTCAATAGCTAATTCCTCGCCTTCCATTCTTCTTGCGATTTCCGTTATGATTTTGCTAGCAACAAGAGTAGCGCCAAATTTAGCGTTCCGAATGATTTGTTTTTCACCAACCATGTTCGGAACAACGGTGCTGATTGTCAATTCGTTGTTTCCGCCAATTACAGTTAACCCTTTTTCGTTAAGAACCAATTTGAGATTCATTAAAAGAGGCACTGGAGCCTTGGATCCGATTGCTTTTGCGGCTGTCATTAAGCCTTTAAGCAGGTGTTCACGATTAATAGTTAGTCTCATTTCTCTTCTCCTTAAGAATAAAGAATTAATAATTATGTCTGTGGATTTTGTGGATAACCCAATCGATTGTCGTAGTCCTTCTTTGTAATTGTATCATAACGAAACGGCTGTATGTATTATTTTTATTTTATAAACATTACTTCTTTAGTCGCTTTTTCAAATCATCGATAGCGGTTTGCAAACCAATATCGTTTTTCAACGTTTTGTCCACTTTTTCTACAGCGTTCATCACCGTCGTGTGATCCTTACCTCCAAACGCTAAGCCAATTTTGGTTAACGGGACATCGAGCATCGATCTAATTAAGTACATAGCAATGTGTCTGGCCATCGCTATTTGGCTTGTCCGGATTTTTCCGGTGAGTTGAGAAGGAGTTAAATTATAGTAGTCCGCGACAACATTGATGATTTTGGTTTCGCTTAGTTTGGTTTTGGTGTCTTTAACATCGATGAGGGATTGAACTGATTCGATAGCGACCCCCATGTCGATATGAGCGGTTGGTTTAATGTTGATTGTATAAAAAAGAAGACGGTTAAAAGCGCCTTCTAATTCACGGACGTTTTTAGAAAACTTCTCAGCGAAAAAAGTCAGCACATCGTCATCGAAATTTGCGATATCAAGGCCATTTGCTGAGATTTTTAGTTTTAATATGTCAATACAAGTCTCAACGTCTGGAGCGGCGATATTAACTGTTAATCCAGCATTAAAGCGCGAGACCAAACGAGCTTCAACACCCTGCAATTCACTCGGGTGTTTATCACTTGTTAAAACGATTTGTTTTCCTGCGTTAACCATCGACGAAAAGATATAGAAAAACATTTCCTCTGTTTTGGATTTGTTAGCTAAAAATTGAATGTCGTCGATAAGTAAGACGTCGATTCCTTTGAAATAATCCTTCAGGTTTTCGCCTTCTTTATCACCGGTTACGTATTTAATAAATTCCTCGAAAAAATCTTCGGTCGAAAGATACAAAACCTTACTTACGGGCGCGTTTTCCTTTATATAATTACCGATAGCGTGGAGAAGGTGAGTCTTACCCAAACCGGATTGAGAGTAAACAAAAAGAGGGTTATATAGTTTTCCAGGAGTTGAGGCAATCATAAGGGCGGCTTGATAGGCCTCTCTGTTTGATGAGCCAACAACAAAATTGTCGAAAGTCAATTTTGAGTTAATGTATGAATTTGCGAAAAAAGTTGGTTTTGTCGGAGCTTGTCTAACGATCGTCTGGACTTCGTTTTTCTGAACAAAGCGCAATTTGAAATCGGTTTCCGTACATTCGCGAACGACACCAGTTAACATATCAAGGTATTTTGTTGATAGTAAATTTGCGGCAAGCCCAGAATTAACGACAACAACCATCATGTCGCCTTCAATGCTGTGAATATAAGAACCACTCAAGAACGTATCATAGATACGTGCGTCGTTGATTCTGCCCTTTGTGCTATCGAGGATCCTGTCCCACAATTTTGTGATTTCTGAAATCGAGCTCGTCATAATCGAATCCTCCAAGTACATAAAAATATAACATATCCACAGGTTAAAAACACCCGAAAATAGGTGAAAAATTTGTTTTCCACAATTTGAGGCCAAAAACACCACAACCAGTGTGATAAATTAGTTCTCCACAAAATAGAAATGTGGAAAACTTGTGGATAAGGTTTTGTGGAAAGGAGGATGTGGATTTTGTTGACTAATATCCACCGCGACTCTGTGTTATCAACAACGAAAAACATCGATACAATCAGTATTATTACCCTTTTTCAACACAACAAAAACGAATAATACACGGTCTGTGGGGTTGGTTGTTGTTGCACGTTGCTCCGCTATTGCCCTTCACATAAACAGGTGTTCAATAGTGGAAAGAACCCCAGCTATGTAATTACGAATAGAAAAAGTCGCACGCGCTCCCTTTATTTAATTGACTTAATATACATTAAACTATATAATCATTTCGCGTAATCACACACGAGGAGAACAGATTATGAAAAGAACGTATCAACCCAGCAAGAAAAAACATTCTGCTGTCCACGGTTTCCGTGAAAGAATGAAAACACCAAACGGCCGTAAAACTTTAGCCAGACGTCGCGAAAAAGGAAGAGCGGTTTTATCCGCTTAATTGT
>Ga0265294_10008863_pt1 | contig 11677 bp, 10 predicted proteins | sample MunlanPumphouse3_FD_192504 | JGI IMG/M metagenome (GOLD analysis project Ga0265294, IMG submission 192504) | Groundwater microbial communities from a municipal landfill in Southern Ontario, Canada - Pumphouse #3 | ecosystem: Environmental > Aquatic > Deep subsurface > Groundwater | place...
AAAACATATTTCTCCATAATTACGCGTTGATTGTTGCGGGTATCGTTTATCAAACGGTATTTTTCGCGGTTTTCGTTTTCTTGGCGGCAAAAATATTTTCCACTGACAAGATAATCACAATGAGATTGAATCTCAAGGGGAAAGCAAAAAACAATTCTTCAAAATAAACAGCGAATTATGTGATTGATTACATAATTGTATTAAACACAGTAATTAACCAAAGCCGTTCCAACTTCGTCCCAGGCGACCAGCTATTGACAAAACCACAGTAATGTTGTATTGTTATATTCGGTGATGTAAAAATGGCAGGTTTCGTAGACCAGCCCTATCCTGTGCTTATGGATGGGGCGCCAAAGATCGTAAGGGAAGGACTTTCGGGAACAACAACGTATGTTTTGCCATTACCCGACAAGGACCGGGGCCTAATTGTTGAGTACAACGCTCGGCAAGAAGTCATCGGGACTTGGCCAATAAGGAATGGCAATGCCTATCGCATTACTCCTCATAAGGTAAGGAGAATGCCGCTGATCGAGAACGACCCTGATTTTGTCCGGCGGTTTTGCCGGATGAATAATCTTCCACTGACGAGAATTAAAAAAGTGGAGCGGGGAGAGAGAGTTGATTTCCACCACCCGCATTATCAGGGCGATAACGGCCTTAGATGCGTCAAAGATGGCGAAGTAGCCGTTAAAATAGTGGGTTGCCACACAACGGGTAACCCTGAGTACGAATGGCTGATCCTTGCCGTTAAGGGCGAAGAGCCTAAGACATGGGAAGAGTTCTGCGCAATCGCCCGGAATTGGCGAGAAGTGCAATCTGGTGAATATCACCTATAGGGTTAATGCTGGAGCTGGCAACATAAATCGCCAGATAAAAACCTCCAGCTTTTTTCATACACACGCCAATGCTGTTCCAACTTTGTCCCAGATAGCCAGCAGCCATATGCTAAGTCAAGTGTGGCCGGCTCTCGTTGGTAATTTTGAAGCTAAATTTATCGCTCAGGTCAAATCCGAAATCAATTCAATTGGCATTCTTGCTATTTCAAAAGACAAAACCATATATCTAATAATTGACTTTGAAAAAGAAATCAAAGAAAAACCCACTTTCGTGGGTTTTTCTTGGTTATATATCCGGATGGTTATAGCCGAACAAAGCTGTTAATACTTGCTCCCGGTCTTCCAGAGCCAGCATCGGAATTCTTCGGTTTTGGACCGGCCGATCAAGCAAAGAGAGTATTGAATACGGATTGTCATCTCCGGCGATACGATTTGAAGATAATCTGCCGCACTTCAAACACTCGTGGACGATAGCTAATTCTCCCTTAGTCTTTGTTGTTAAACCAATCGGTTTCATTCTTGCCTGGCACTCGGAGCGCCGGTCTCCCGGAGTTTTCAAGTCTACATGTTTGCACCAAAGACATAATGGGCAGTGGTTGCGATGGCTGGTGCCCCATGCTTGGTTTGAGATGATTTCATGGCAATTGAGACATCTGAACGATGCCTCGTTAGATGAAAAATCGAGTTGTTTTTGGATTTCATAGTAGAATAATTAATTTTACGCAAAACAAAAACCCCGCTTGCGGGGCGTATTGCCAAAATTATTTTATTCCAAATGAAAAAAATTATGACAATACAAAAGGCCCGCAAGTGGTTTGCGCAATGGGCTCTCGCGAATTTGACATTATCATAATTAACATACCGCTATTATATCGGATTATTTGTTTTAGTCAATTGTTCGCTCGTTTACCTGATCTCAAGAAGTAAGTGTTGCGGACAAAGACTGCGCTTCAAGGTTGAATGTGGTTATTCAAGAAAATAAAAATGTTATATTTATGTTATATTTAAACATAACATTTTTGCGCGCCAAAAAACTCCGCCCGCAAAGGGGCAGCCGGGCTCGAATTGGGCTCAGGCCAACGCATTTTAGCCGCAGCGACCGAAGGAAGTCCCGCGTATTCCCGCGGGAGTGGGGGTAAAAAGGGAAATTTAAAAAATATAAAAAAAATAATATAAATCGAAGTCAGCAGGCTTTGCGAATTTTTTATAAATTTTAGAATTGAAAAACGTCTTAAAAAGTGTAAAGTAAATAGAATAAAGTATATAAAAATGGGGAAATTAAAGGACATCCCGAAAATTGATCGACCGAGAGAAAGATTCCTCGAAAGGGGGCCAGATGCTCTTTCTAAGAGTGAGCTTTTAGCTATCATGATTGGCAGCGGAATTAAAGGGAGAAACGTTAAGGAGCTTTCCGGGCAAATAATCAAGAAATTTGGTAAAAATTTTTTAAATATAAGCGTTGCCGATCTTTTAGAAATTCCGGGAATCGGAAAAGCAAAAGCTTTACAAATTGTTTCAGCTGTTGCCTTAGTAAAGCGTTGCGTTGATGAGTTAAATCCTAAAGACAACATTATTCAATCTGCACGAGAGGCAGTTGCTCTGGTAGCTGATATAAGAGATAAGAAAAAGGAGTATCTAGTATGCCTATATCTAAATGCTCGGAATGTACTTTTAAAAAAGGAGATCGTATCTATCGGTATTTTAGATAAAAGTTTAATTCATCCTCGAGAAATATTTGGCCCAGCTATTGAGTTAAGGGCGGCAGGGGTTGTTTTAATACATAATCATCCATCAGGAGATGTCAATGCAAGCCAACATGATTCTGAGGTTTTGAATAAAATATTAGAAGCCGGGCGGATCATGGGTATTAATATTGTTGATTTTATTGTCATTAGCGAAAGCGAAACCCATAGTTTCTTAAGCGATTCTCAAGTATCAGAAATAAATTATATTTCCGATGGCAACCAAATTTCCTTGTTCAGTTTATTAAAAAATGATCAACCGATCTATTCTCCGAATATTATTAAAAAAGAACGGAAGAATAATTTTTCGCATAACAACGACATTAAATCGGGTTTTTTCCAATTACAGAATAGAAGATTTTTGGGCAACAAATATAAATTAGTCGGATTTATCGAGGATATTGTGAATGAGAAATGTAACGGATTTGAATCTTTTTGTGATATATTCGCTGGAACGGGCGTTGTAGGCAATCGATTTAATAAAAAGAACATCAAGGTTATTTCAAACGACCTTCTCACAAGTAATTATCTTCCATTGAAATCTTTCTTAGGAATCACGGAGGTGAATAGCGAAGAAATAACAAAGAAAATAGCGTTATTAAATAATTTAGATATAAGTTACGATAATTATTTTTCTGAAAATTTTGGAAACACTTTTTTTACTTTGGAAAATGCGAAAAAAATAGGGGCTATCCGCGAGAAGATTGATGAAATTGCGAAGGATGAGGTTGAAAAAACCGTTTTAATAACTTCACTAATATATGCGGTAGATAAGGTGGCGAATACAGTTGGTCATTACGATGCATACAGGAAGGGTTTAGACATGATCCAGTCATTACGCCTCTTAATGCCAGATTTGAAAGTTGAAAATAATTTAAATAATGAAATTTACCAAACGGATGCGAACCAGCTTATAAAAAAAATAAGTTGCGATGTTCTATATCTGGATCCGCCATATAATTCTCGCCAATATGCTGACGCTTACCATTTACTAGAAAATCTAGCGAAGTGGGAAAAGCCTCCGGTCTTTGGAAAAGCAAAAAAAATGGACAGGGCTCAGCTAAAGAGCAATTATTGTCTAAAATCAGCCACTAGTTCTTTTGCCGATCTAATTGGAAACGCAGATTGTAAGCATATCTTAGTTTCATACAACAATACAGGGGAATCAAAAGATGGAAGGTCGAATGCAAGAATTAGCGATGCGCAAATTATTAATACATTAAAGAGCCGTGGCGATGTAGATATTTTTGAACGAGACTATAAAGCATTTACAGCGGGAAAGAGTGAAACAGATGGCCATACTGAAAGAATTTTTTATTGTAAAGTAGCCAATTAAAAATATGAAAAAACCTTGGTCAATTACAACAACATTAAGGAATCCCGAAAGATTGAGAGATTTTTTAATTGTTCTGAAACAACTTGAAAATTGTGAATGGGATTTGGAATGCCAAAAAAAATATCAAATTCTTTTGATTAAAGAAAGGATATACGGTTATGGAAGTGTTCAATTCTATAATGGACTTTCCCAAGAGCAGGTTGATTTAATCGATGACCCGACAAAAGAAATATCGTTAGAACAAGCTGAAGAAATTTTTAATGCTAAAAAATACGAAGACCCGGCGATGAGGGGCAGGCAGTCTATAAATCCACTTAAAAAATTTGGATTTATCGTAATAAGGAACGGAAAATTGTCTATTACTAGCTTGGGAAGTTTGTTCCTAAAAGACAATTTTGATCTTGGGGAAATATTTTTTAGAAGCTTTATAAAATGGCAAATTCCCAATCTTGATAATGATGACTATAAACTTGATGATGGCTATAATATAAAGCCATTTATCAGTGTCCTTCATCTCATTCAGAAGGTAAACGAAAAAACAGAGAAAATCGGAGAGAAAGCGAAGGGCATTAGCAAGGATGAATTTTCTTTATTTTGTCCGACGCTTGTTAGTTATGAGGATATAGATTCTTATGCCGAAAAGATTATTGCGCTAAGAAAAACCCTCAAAGGTAAATCAAAACAAGAGCAAAGAATAGTTTGGAATAAGTATGAAAAATATTTTGCAAAAGAATTTTTAGGTGTATCGAATGTTGCAAAAATTCAAAAACTTTTAAAAAATCTTAAAGATTACGGAGATAACGCAATTAGATATTTTCGCCTAACCCGTTATGTATATATTCGAGGCGGAGGCTTTTATATTGATTTAGAACAGAGGAGATCAATCGAAATTCAAAATTTACTTAATTTTGATAACGGACAATCAAAAAATTTCGCTTCAAAGGAAGATTATTTAGAGTACATTTCTAATATTTCGGAGCCAAAACTACCGTGGGAAACAAAAGAAAAACTTGTTGAAATTTCCACAAAATTATTAGAAGACATAAGGGCGTACGAGGAAGGGATAGGAATAAGTCAAAAAGTATTTTCGGATTACAAAACATTGAATCTGGATGATTTGAAAATATTTATTAATGATTTAAGAGACTACCGAAGAGAGCTACAAGATGAGCAAAATCATCAAAAATCTCAAGGAATAGAACAGATCAAAAAATATATTGAAGAATTGGAAAATATTTTTAACGCAGACGATAAGCCGATTTTATTAGAAAAACTTTTATCGCTTGGACTTAATGCTTTGAACGATGCGTTAAGGATAAAACCAAACTATCCCGTAGGAGATGACAATGAGCCGACATTCACTGCTCCGGCGAACACCCCAGACATTGAATGTTTTTATAAAGATTATAATGCAATTTGTGAAGTTACGATGCTTACTGGACGCGATCAATGGTATAACGAAGGCCAGCCGGTTATGAGGCATTTAAGAGATTTTGAAAATAAGTATCAGGACAAAAAAGTTTATTGTTTATTCGTGGCTCCTAAATTGCATCGTGATACGATAAATACTTTTTGGACTTCTATAAAATATGAATATGAAGGACAAAAACAGAAAATTGTTCCGTTGTCTATTGATGACTTCATAAAAATTCTAAAAATTCTTATTGAGATTAAACAAAACGGGAAGCTTTTAAAACATAGTGATCTTTTCCGCCTTTATGATGAAATATTGGAGGTATCAAGAAATTTATCAGATTCAAATGAGTGGGTAAGAAATATCCCAAATACCATTACCTCTTGGCAGAAAAGCCTAATTTTTTAACGATGAAAAAAAATACTATTTATAACGGCGATTGTATCAATATTCTGAAGGAAAAGATTGATGAAAAATCAATTGATTTGGTGTTTGCTGATCCGCCCTATAATCTCTCGGGCAATGGATTAAAATGGAAAGGAAATAAAACTGGCGGAGACTGGTATATGGTTAACGAAGAATGGGATAAAATGACAGCACCTGAATATATGCAATTTACAAGAAAGTGGATTGGTGGTTGTTTTTGCGCATTAAAAAGTAACGGTTCGATTTATATATCTTGTACATATCATAATCTTTCCGAAGTTATGATAGTTCTTAAGCAACTCAATTTTAAAATTAATAATGTCATTGTTTGGCAAAAAACAAACGCTATGCCCAACATGACAAAAAGAGTTTTTACTCATTCAACAGAATTTATTGTGTGGGCCGTTAAAGGCAAAAAATGGATTTTCAATTATAACGAATTGAAAAAAATAAATCCCGAAAAACAAAAAGACGGCTCCTTGAAGCAGATGAGGGATGTGTGGTCATTACCTCTTGTTCAAGGAAAGGAAAGATTACATGGGAAAAACGGAAGAGCTCTCCACCCAACTCAAAAGCCGGAAGAAATGCTTAAAAGAATCATAGTCGCTTCCTCGAATAAAGGAGATTTAATTTTGGATCCATTTTTAGGAAGCGGAACAACAGCAGTCGTGGCTAAAAATCTGGGAAGAAATTGGATTGGTATCGAAAAAGAAAAAAAATATGTTGAAATCGCGCAAAAAAGAATTATTGAGAAATAAAAATAGAATGAAACACGCGATAGAAATGATAAGTAATTTAATTAAAAATAGATTTGTAATTTTCGGAATTTTTTGTTCAGAATTTTTTATCGTTCAATATCTTTTCTTTGGTACCCTTTTGCCAAGCACAGAAACTAAAGATCTTTGGTTCTATTCGGGAATTTTCATGGTTTTATTCTCTATATTATTTATTGAGCCATATTATACTTCTCCGAAAAACGTTATAACAAATACGATCCCGCTATTACTTGTATTTCTTGCAATTAAAAATTCTTTCGAAAATATTGTATTTTGGTGGGCTGCAATTTTTGCCTTAATTTTACTACTTATCGCTTCGATTATAGCTCTCGCGCTTGAGGACAAAAATCAAAGTCCAGATCATCGGAAGAACGTAACCTCAAACAAACTGAAAAATATTGTAGTTATTGTTGGCCAAGGCCGAGTACTTTATTCGTCCGTTTTCATTTATTTTCTATTGTCATACTATTCGATTCAGAATTTTTATACGTTAAGTCTATTTATTCTATGGTTTTTGATTCTTTCCATAAATCCAAAAAATATTCATAACAGCCTTACTATCCCCAATAAAAAAGATAATGGCGATCAAATCGGGGAAATATTTGGCGTACAATCAAAAAAGATTTTCCTTGCAAAACTTTTTGAAGATAGGAAGAGTATTAAAAAGTTTGATGTGGTTAGGTTTAGATACTCGATGCAAGACGTAAAAGGCTTTATCATCACGGGAATAGTTTTTGATACGTATTTACTCAATCAAGAAAAGTGGATAAAAATTCTTCAACTATCTGAATTTAAAAAAGAGGATGAGAAATACGAGAAAAACGTTGTATATAAATTATCAGATGTTGCTGAAGTTGAAAGAGTGGGTAAAAAATTGAGGATAGATGATTTAGTGGGTGTTGTCATTGAAGGGTCTACAATTGGTAAAATAAAATTTGAATACTCAAAAAAAAATGATGATCTGCAGGAAGGTGATTTGCTTGAATTGAAAGTGGGAAATAAAAGACTTTTTTATCAAGTAATTGCAGGAAATACCGAAAAAGAGAAACTTGAAGCGCGTAACGAAATGGGATTTATCAAGGGCGACGCAATTCAACTCGGAGAATGGCAGAATGATAAATTATCATTTCAAAAATTTGGATGGGTTCCGTCTATAAATACGCCTGTCTTTAAAACAACAGCTTCGGATATTACGGTAGAAAATTTTGCTTATCCGAATTATAATCTGGGTCGGATACCAAATACTTCCTTGCCATCAGTTATTGATTTAGCTGATGCGGTAAGCCATCATATGGCATTGCTTGGTGTAACTGGTTCAGGTAAATCGTTTCTAGCAAGAGAAATCATAAATCAAATAAAAGTTGACACAAAAATTATTTGCATTGACTTCAATAAAGAATTTGTTTCAACATTGACACCCACTCCCGTGAATATTATAAATGACCAAAAGGCAGAAGAGATAGCTACTAAGGTTGATTGGATAAACACTGAGTTAGAGAAATTTGGAAACCTGCAAGATAAGCTACAAATTGCCACAAAACGGAATGAAATTAAAGCGACCATAAAGGACGAAGTAGAAGCTTTTTTGGATGATACTGCTTGTAATATTAGGATTTTTGAGTTACCGGATGTGAATAATACAACCGGTATTTTTGACTATACGAAATACTTTTTTAAAGTTCTTTTCGAAATTGCGAAAGAAAGACAAATTGCTGGTCATCCCAAAAAAATATGTGTCGTACTAGAAGAAGCCCATACGATTATTCCAGAATGGAATTTTACTGGAAGCAACGATAAAACATCTCAAGGTTTAGTTAATAGTATAGGGCAAATCGCGTTACAAGGCAGAAAATACGGTGTTGGTTTTCTAGTAATTGCACAAAGAACAGCAAATGTTTCCAAAACAATCCTAACTCAATGCAATACAGTTATTTGTTTCCAAGCTTTTGACGAAACTAGCTTTATATTTTTAGGTAACTATGTCGGCAAGGATATGGTTCAAGCTTTACCCAACTTAAAACCTCATCATGCAATCGTAGCTGGAAAAGCTATTCGATCAAATATGCCGATGATAATAGATTTGACCAGATAATAACAAAAAATTTTAAAATGTAAATTTATCCATTGCTGATTTATCAAAAATCAAAACATCGGATCATTCCAAAATTAAAGCTTGGATCAAGCGATATTTTTATGAGCTCGGCTATTATTCCCGGACTGAAAAAGAAGTACGGCGAAACAGAAAAGGCCGGATCGATGTGTTTGCCCGGAAGGGGAGCTATTCGGTCGGAATCGAGGTCGATGATTGCTCGATCCGAATGAATTCAATTGAGAAGTTAAACGCACTCAAACCGTCTCTGGCGATTTTTAGTTGTGTCTATTCTCTTTGTTGACAAAATATCGTTTATGGCTTAATAGAACTATGGTGGTTATATGAAAACTGTTACGCCGACAAAGCAGTCATTATATGAGATGTTAATGAGATCAGCGGTCTTTATTGGAGACCTGCAAACCGCTCTTGTTGTGGCTGGCGAACTCGAAAGAGACATCAGTGAAAAAGAATTAGAAACACTCATAACGGGATATAACGCGAAGCATAGCATCCCAAATCGAATACAAAATAATTTATGAGCGTTATATCCTTTCCCTTTTTTAGATTCAATTCCGCATTAAAATGCGGTTTTTATTTTTTGACAATTGGAGATAATAAATAAAAATGGTGTCAATTCTGGTTTTTGAAGGTTCCGCGAGGAATGGTTGTGCTAAAATCGAAGAAATTTGGCGGTTCGTTAAAGGCGGGAAAAGATTGGGCGTCTTGTTTGTTACTCAAAACGGAAAAGAGGGGGAAGGGATTTTGGGGATGATTACCGCTTGGGATTTGGGGAAAATTTGATGATGGATTTGGCACTGATTTAAATCAGTATTTAAATACGGATTTAAATACGGACTTGAATTGTCGGATGGAATTATGGTTTTTGTGATAAAATAAAATAGGGAGCGCATGTTTTGATTAATTTTTTTGCATATGGAACTTAGCGACAGCGAAATTCAAATTCAGAATGAAGCGGTTGAATACATAAAATCGAAAAAAGGCGAGCTTATTGATAGGTTTATCATCCAAAAAAATCCCTTGCGCCGATCGCTTTTCGCGTTTTTTATGGCCGGATCGCCCGGTGCCGGGAAAACCGAATTTACCAAGCGGTATTTTCCGATTTTTTTCAGCAAAAAAAATGAAGCGCTGGTAAAAGCGTTTGAAAAGGCGGGGATTGATGTTATGGTTGCGGATAAAATCACAATCAGAATTGATGTTGACGAAATCAGGGATTTTTTACCCCAATATCGCAAAACCAACACAAAAAACGGCCAAAAGGGGAACGCCCATATCATTCAAAAAGCGGCGAACAAGGGATTGGATTATTTGCGAGATTATTGCTTGGGAAATGATATTTCATTTATTCACGATGGAACTTTTGGAAATTATGGTACAATGGAAACAATCATCAAGAAAACGATCTTAAAAAACAGAATAGTTTGCGTGTATTACATATACCTTGATCCGTTAATTGCTTGGGATTTTACAAAAGCAAGGGAAGCTTTGGAGGGTCGCAATATCAAAAAGGAAAAATTTATTGAACAATTTTTCAATGCGCAAGAAAATGTTTGCAAAATAAAGAAAAATTTCGGCGAAAAAGTATTCGTGCATTTCATTTTAAAGGATAATAAAAACGAAATGGCCAAGATTGAATTCAACCAGTCGGATATTGCAAAATGTTTGGAAAACTACTACACTAAGGGGACAATAAAAAGGTATTCACCCGAAGATTTGTCGAATCTTCTTCGCTAATCAATTATTAAACAATATGTTATCTTTATTCGTAAATTTTTTAAAAAAGCGAAGCGATAAAGAGGCCAGAGAGATTATTTTAAAAGAGTTTCTCAATCCAAAAAATCAGAAAAAAGCCATTAAAGAGGCGGCGAAGAAGTCGGCACAAGATCAAAATGCCATTTTGGTAAAGTATCGCCAACTAATGAAACAGTCGTAATTCGCAAAGAAACCCGTCCAAAAACGGGTTTTTTGGAATGAAAAAATGGCGGTACATGAAAAGGGTCTAACCCTTTTTGAAAAGGGAAAATTGGCGGGATTATTAAAGACGGGAAAAGATTGGGGGTTTTGTTTGTTGCGCAAAACGGGAAGGTTGGGAAAATGATTTTGGGGTTGATTACCGCTTGGGATTTGGGGAAAATTTGATGATGGATTTGGTACTGATTTAAATCCGTATTTAAATACGGATTTCGCACAGAAGTGAATTAAAATTTTATTGATACTCCAGAATACAAGGGTTAGACCGTTGTATTTTTAATAGCAATCGCTATTTGGGCGATTTTTTGGTAGGATAAGGTAAATACGAAATAAATATTATGGACAATAAAAATAAATTGGATTTGCTGTTGGTTGTTTTCGTTATATTGTTTTTCGCGGTTGTAATATACGCATTGTGGATTTATTTCGCGCAAAAGCCGCTTATCAAAAACCAAAATAAAGATTTGGCGGGTAATGCAAAATTATCAGATCAAAAAAAATCTGTTTCTGAAAATAGTGATTTTATCAACAATAACGACGGAACGGTCAACGGCATTAAAACCGGGTTGCAATGGAAAGTGTGCCCCGGCGCGGATTTGGCTTCTGAAAATTGCTCCGCTACGGATTCGGGCTTAACTTTTAAAGAAGCGATTTCATTTTGCGATTCTTTGGATTTCGCCGGCCATACCGATTGGCGTCTGCCCGATGTGCACGAATTGTTAACGATAGTTGATTTTAAGAAAAGCAATCCGGCCATCAATACGAATTTTTTCGCGATAAATGCTGCCACTCTTGATCCGAATAAAAAATATGGCAGCGAACAGGAATATTACGCCGATTACTTTAAAAAATTGGTGGCGCGCACTTTTTGGACTTCCGATTCCAATGCCGACCCGAAAAAAAGCGATGGGGCTTGGGGCGCATGGTTTGTCGATTTCAACAGCGGGATGGTTGGTGCTATGCAAAAAAGCACCCCATTGAATTTTCGCTGCGTGCGCGGCCAACGATTAAACGCGGGATTAGCTATGATTGATAATGGCGACGGAACCGTTATTGATAGTGACAC
>Ga0265294_10008864_pt1 | contig 11677 bp, 12 predicted proteins | sample MunlanPumphouse3_FD_192504 | JGI IMG/M metagenome (GOLD analysis project Ga0265294, IMG submission 192504) | Groundwater microbial communities from a municipal landfill in Southern Ontario, Canada - Pumphouse #3 | ecosystem: Environmental > Aquatic > Deep subsurface > Groundwater | place...
CGACCATCGCCCATCTCTATAATTCCGACTGGCTGTCCATTGAGGTGGTCGTGGATATCAGTAACGTGCGCGAGCTCATTCCCAGACTCCAAAAGGTCGGAGCGGAAGCGATTATCGAATTTGCTTTAAACAAGGTGGTGTAAAAGAAAGATAGAGGACAGCTACGCTTTAGGATATACGCTAGAGAATGCGTGAGGGCGCAATGTTCGTGGAAAAAAACACGGCCCTTATTACAGTGTGGGGGCACCCCTTGCCGGGTGCCTCCCGTAAACACGGTAGCTGGCCACAAAAATAACGTTCATTTCAGCGGAATACGCCATGCGCAAAAACTCTCCACAGCCCACCATCCCCAAGATATCCACCATTCTTCATCCTCTATCCCCCATCCTCTGTCCTCTATCTTTTTCCCTTATATTCCTTTTCATGATCACCGGATGCGGCAAATCCACATCCACCACAACGAACCAAACGAACATGAGTCAGGAAGAGGTGAGTATTCAGCTTGACCTTGCCGAGAGCTATATCCGTGCAGGTAAAAATCGGCCAGCATTGGAAAAACTTCTGCTTGTTAAAAACGCAGTTCAAAACAATCCCCGACTTTTTTTTGATCTGGGCCATGTGTACAGCCTCATGGGAAATTACTCCCATGCCGCAGAGAGTTTTGAACGGGCCGTGGCCCAGGAACCCAGTTTTGGGGATGCCTGGAACTATCTGGGCCAGGTGTATGCTGCCCAGCACAACAACGCCAAAGCCATTGCCGCCTACAACACGGCCTTGACCATCCCCACGTATCTGCGCCAGGAAATTCCCGCCTACAATCTGGCCGATCTCTATAATACACAGGGCAATAACGACCAGGCCATGCAATATGCGCGCATGGCCGTAGATAAAAATTGGCGATTCATCCCGGCCTATCTCCTGCTGGGAGAAATGCTCATAGCTCAGGACAAAACAGAGGAGGCCCAAAAATGGTACGAACAAGGGGCAGAATCTGATCTCACCAACACCCACATAATGCTGGCCCTGGGGGAAAACCTGATTCGTCTGGACAGATTCAGCGAAGCCCGTCAATGGTTCAAAAGAGTCATTGCGACCGCCCCCTCCTCTGACGATGCTCAGATGGCCAGAGACTACCTGGCATCCATCCGCCCAGAGCCTATCAAAGACTAAAAAAGGTTGTCACATTTGTCAGCGTCATTCTAAACCGTTAGTGTCTTTCCCATGATACGAGTCAAAAAAACATCTGGAAAAATCTCCCTGCGTATACAGGCACTATGTCTGGGCAAGGACTTCTGCGTGACGGTTTCTGGAGGCGATCAAGAGCATATAGGTGCCGTGGCCCTGGCCATCCCGCACCCAAGCCAAAAAGACAAAAACAAAATCAGCGCCACTGTTTCCATTCTGGCTATACCGGGACATAAAGAGGACGAACTGGCCAAAAATGTAGCCCGAAAAATAGCCGTAGCCCTTAATGCCACAGTGAGTGTATCCTGTGGCATCCATATTGATAATGCCGAGACACAGGAAATTGAAAACATTATCGCTACGGTCATGGATATGACAGATACGATGATCCACAAACTGGTCTGATACAACCAACACCGTCTAGAACCAAAAAGGCCCGGAGCAGAAAGCTCCGGGCCTTTTTGGTAAGTTTTCAACCGTTGTGTTTTACAGACTGTACACCGGCCTCCATAATAGTACCTGGTGGTATATCCGTCCCAAGCTGCCGTTTTAAACCGGCTACCAGCTGTTTAAATCGTGGCATGTCTGCTTCGCTCACAGGTTCTGTGGGCGGAGATTTCATATGCAGCGGATTGATATATTGACCATGCTTTTTGACCCGAAAATCAAGATGGGGACCGGTGGCATAGCCAGACATTCCCACATAGCCGATTGTCTGTCCCTGGACAACGCGCTGGCCTTGTTGCGTCCCTACGGCATAGCGACTCATGTGGTTATAGATGGTTTCGTAGCCCTTGCTGTGCCGGATCTTGATGTATCTGCCTGCGGCCTTGTTAAAGGTCCGGGCGGTTATGACCCCGTCTCCGACAGCCTTGATGGGGGTTCCCCGAGGTGCGGCGTAATCAACGCCATGATGGGGTTTACGTATCTTTAATATGGGATGAAGCCGACTATTGGAATAGAAAGATGAAATCCGGCTAAAAGACAGGGGAGCCTTTAAAAAGGCCTTGCGCATGGAGTCGCCCTTCTGGTCATAATAGGACGAACGGCCCGCTTTATCGGTAAAACGGTAGGCTTGGTATCTCTGGTTCTGGATGTTGAAGGTTGCAGCCAGAATAGAGCCATACCCGGCAGGTTTCCCGTTACGGAAACGTTTTTCAACCACCAGTCGAAAAGAATCCCCTGTGCGGATATCCCGTGCAAAATTGATATCCCAGCCAAAAATATCTTCCATCATGGCCGCCAATTCCGGCCCCTCATGCAGATGATCCAAAGCGGCTGACAAGCTGGCCGTTATAGCTCCGGCGACCACCTCCGGGGTGACATCATAATGAATAGCTTGTTTATGGACGTCAAAACCGTTCTCCACGCACGAAATCAACAATTTTTGTTCATTGTTGATTTCATACTCAAAGCCCTGCAGACGATCATCCTTAAGAATAATGGAATACGGTTGGCCGGTACGGATTCCGGTCAGGGCAAAAATAGGTTTACAGGCCTGAGCAAGCTCATGGATTTCCAGGGGCGAAAGGTAGGTACCCAAGATCCCGGTCAGGGTATCACCCCGTGCAATAGAGGAAGAAACGCGCGTCAATGCGGGGACAACAGGTTCGGACACAACAGGCAATGCTTCGGGAATATTTTCGGTCCCGGTCAAACCTGTCTGACTCATTTTGGGAGAGAATGCCGTGCTTTCCCCCGATCGAAACCCGAAAAACAAGGAATAAAAAACCACACCAATGATCAAGCATACAAGAGGAATAATAAGGGATGCTTTTCTATATATTTGTTTTTCTTTAGTATAACCGTTTCGAATATTTTTTCTTGCGCGCATAATGTCCATGAAGAGTATAAGGGTGGAGTAAGGCTCATAGAATGGAAGTTACTACTTGGCAAGACATCCCAAACCCCAAAAGAGTAATCTGACCACAAAAAACTGCTCGCCAAAAGCCAAACTGTCCCATAATAACAACATGTTACATCTCGGAGTAGGTGCTCATCCGGGCCTGTGCCGATGCCTTGAGAATACCTACGCACACGTCCTGGTAATCATAAATACGCGGACGTTTTCCGTCTTTGGGCCGGAGGATACGGCCTACTATCTGCACCAGCCGACCGCTGAAACGGATAGGCGAACACAAAAACAAAGTCGTCAGTCCAGGACAATCGAACCCCTCTCCGATAAGCTGGGTTGTACTGGCCATAATACGCACGGCACCGGCCTGCACATCCTTAACAATTGTTTCACGTAACACAGCCGGAGTCTTACCCGTAAGAATGACCACGTGTTCGCCATGTTCTTCAAGAATCTCAGCCAGAGCATGTAGATGCACAGTCCGCTCAGAGACCAGAAGCACTGTGCCGGAATTTTTGGCCACCTCCTTGAGCACATCCTCGGCAATAAGCATGTTCCGATCCTGATCCAGAGCCAGTTTAGTGAGCATTTTTGCATATCTGTCCGCAGCTCTGGGAAAATGGAAACCGGTTTCCCGGAGCACCACTTCCGGAGCCAGGATGGCACCAAGCGTTTTAAGCCTCTCGGGATCAACAACATGTAGACAGTCCCCAATGGAAAGATAAATAAGTCGGGTCAAACCATCACGACGGTAGGGTGTGGCCGAAAGTCCGAGCATAAATTTAGCATCAAAACTGGCAATACAAGTCGTAAAGGTGGTGCTGGGAATACGGTGGCACTCATCGACCACGAGCATCCCAAAGCAGGGAACAAGATCCGGCAGACGTTTTTTGACGCTGTTGACAATCCCCACAGTTACAGGCTGAAGATCAAAAAAGCCAGCCCCAATACGCCCCGCCGGGCACCCCAGAAACTGTTCAATACGCTCCACCCACTGATTCATAAGTTCCCTGGTATGCACCAAAATCAGGACCGGCTGTTTACGCTCGGCGATGACTGCCAGAGCCATGACCGTCTTGCCCGATCCGGTTCCGGCCTGGAGAACTCCGAAATCCCGTTTAAGGATATCCTTGAGGGCGTCATTCTGGTATTCCCGCAGCTTCCCGCAAAAACAGAACGCTACGGGAGCAAGAACCCTTCGCTGGTCTGTATACTTTGGTTTGAGTCCATGCGTTGCCGCCAAGGCATGCAGTTGCACGCCATAACCTCTTGGAACTCTGAGTACCCCGTCAGGATCACAGGAATACATTTTCAAAACCCGATCAATATTTCGCGTAGAACGCCCAAACTGGACCGCGTTCCTGTGCATCGGATTATCGATGGTCAATCTGCCTTTAAGCATACGGGCAAAATCATCCGGAATACCTGAAAGGGCCAGATCCCTGGATATGGTTATCGCTATTTCCTGCATAAAAGTATGTACCAAAGGATAAAATGGAGGGGAACGCTGCTGCACTTGTGGAAACACCAGCGTCTCAGGCGGAGAAAAGTTATCTGTCTTGTGTGAGCTGATGTGACCCCGGATCATAAAAAACCGCCAGCCACACAGTTTCTTTTTGTGGGTCAGTCCATTCCACACAATGTCTGACATGAGCGGGTATATTCAAGAAATCACCCTTCTCAAGAGCGACAAGCACATTATCTGTCTCGAATCTGATGCTGGCGGCACCCTGCAGAACCATGACCCATTCGTTTTCGTTCTGATCATACCAGAACCCGGGACGGGAAACCTGCCCCAAGGATACAATACGTTCCATCCGGATGCCGGGGGCTCTCAAAATTTCATATATATGCTCCCGGCTCAAATCGGCAGGCATATTTTGCAGCAGATTATATGGGTGCATAGATATTCCCAAGAATACAGGCTATTAGGCTTATCATAAAGAAAATCATGTCACGCCCCTTCATCCAGGCCCTCAAAGGCTCTATTCCAGGGCAAAGAGGTGCTGTTTTCCATAAGGGTGCAACATTATTTGCCTTGCATATACATCTACGAACGGGAATACGGGATCATGACATACGCAATGTTGCACAATCACTCGGATCACCTTGAAGTTTGTCCAGAGTGTGCCCCATAGCCGGCACTATTGCCGCAAGATTTTCCGCAACGGCCTTGGGACTTCCCGGGAGATTGATAATCAGCGCGTTTCCCAGAGTTCCAGCCACAGCTCGGGAAATAACCCCCATGGGAGTTTTTGCGAGTGATGACGCCGTCATGGCCTGCTCAAATCCCGGGAGTCTCTTTTCGATCACATCCAAGGTAGTCTCCGGGGTTATATCCCGGGGTCCCACCCCTGTCCCTCCGGTTGTCAAAATAAGATCAAATCCCTGAAAAAGAGCCAGATCCGTAAGCAAAGCCTTCAATCTGGCCCGGGAATCAGGGATCAAAAATCCCCGGCACACGGCCAGTTCCAGATGTTCACGGATACAGGATTCAATGGCCGGACCACTGGTATCCACACGCTCTCCACGTGAGCCTTTATCACTCAAGGTGATCCAGGCCAGTGATCGCCCCCGAGGCAACCAGTCCAGATCTTCCCCTTCTTCAGGCAACGTTTGCCTGATGCTCTGCATCAGCCAGACGGCAAGCCCCCTTCCTTCCGGGGTGGGACTCCAGAACCGGTTCACGGCCTGAGCCATAGGCGTATTGCCCTGACCTAAGATATCGCCTATCCGCAGACGATGGATTTCTGATGTCCCCGCCAAGGTAGGCAAAGGGAGATCAATGGATTCTTCGGCCAGGAAAAATTGCTGGGATGTACTTGCACAGGTTCCCGGATGCGATCTATGTATCGTTATTTTCATATGTGCCTCTAAACAATTTTCAGATGAAATAAATCTCTTGGGCTAAAAATACTTAAGCAGAGCGGATTGCTGAATCTACTATTCTGGCAGCAATTACGGGCTATCCTTATCAATTTGTTAGGAAAAAACTGACCGACTGAGCATAGCTAAGAAGCATATTTTCATATAAAAAAAGAGGGTTAGGCCAAAAGTACAGCCAGAATACCCGTCAAAAAAATACCATCAAAAGTTCCGGCACCACCTATGGAAAGCATAGGTGCACGCAATCTTTTCATATCTTTACCATTCATAAGGTGCAGGATATCTGCACCAAAAAGAGTCCCCAAACTTCCGGCAATATAGGCCACCTGAGCTTCCTGCCCTTGGGGAGCCAAAAGCCATGTAGCCAGGACAGTCAGCAGTGGGGGAACAAGGAAAGGAATACCAATACCAAGACCGGGAATGGGCCTAGCAAGCCTGTACACAGCAATGGTCACTGCAGCAAAGGCCAGGGCCATACCCAAAGACGGCCCAATCTGGAGCATAAAATACACCGCAAGAAAACAGGGAATCACCCCACCACCAAAATTGATGGCTATAATCTGTTCACCAGCATGGAGAACGCGCTGGGAACCAAATTTTCGATAATGTCTCCAGACACCTTGAAAATCCATATCCACAAACCCTTCGTCGGAATGGAACGGTACGGCTCGACGATACAACGGAATATTTATGGCACTTCCCAGAAGAGAACCCACAAGAAGCATAAATACCTGCCCGCTGGAAAGACCAAGTTTTGCAAAGGCAATGGATATCGCACCTATCTGGATAAAGGCAAAAAGAAAAATAACCAGAACGATAAGCAGAATAAATGCCAGCAAGGCAAAGGGGAGAAAAAAAAATGGATTCATGGCTGACCTTTATGCATTGCATCTTTAGGTTGAAGATTGTACCTGAAAGTCTAGCAAAGGGATGATACGTTGTCACCATCCAGGGTGGATTCCCCTTGCAGGATGTGCCTCTTTTGAAATGGTGGAAGCCTACAACCCCCTGCGCAATCCCCGTAAACCGGATACAGCCCCTACGCCCTCACACTTTCGGGTAATTCAGACCTCACAATGTTCCACAGGCAGACCACCCTGTATGGATTGTCTGTTTCCAGATAGGCCATGGTGGATATCATCAATAGTATCTTTATGGGATAACGACATTTTTTACAAGACGTTACGGTTACACCTAATCTATACTCATACACCATTGACACAAAGGACATCTCACATGAAAGGAATCATTCTGGCGGGAGGTTCAGGAACCAGACTCTATCCCCTGACCCTTTCCGTAAGCAAACAACTGCTCCCGGTCTATGACAAACCCATGATCTATTATTCTCTGTCCATCCTCATGCTCGCAGGAATCAGAGAAATCCTCATCATTTCAACCCCAAAAGATCTGAACCTGTTCAGAAATCTCTTTGGTGACGGTTCTCATCTGGGACTTTCAATGTCCTATAAGGAACAACCTAGTCCTGAAGGTCTGGCCCAGGCCTTTATTTTGGGAGCAACATTCATTGGGGAGGACAGCGTCTGTCTGGTTCTGGGAGATAATATTCTGTATGGAGATGAATTATCCGGAACCCTCAAGGAGAGTTGCCGGCTCACCCAAGGCGGAATCATTTTCGGATACCCCGTCAAGGACCCCACTCGGTACGGCGTGGTGGAATTCGATACCAAAGGCAATGTGTTGGGTATCGAAGAAAAACCGGCAAAACCAAAATCAAAATATGCGGTTCCGGGAATTTATTTTTATGACAACGAAGTTATAAACATTGCCAAAAATCTCAGACCGTCCGCCCGGGGTGAATTAGAAATAACCGATGTGAACAGGGTTTACCTGGAAAAGAAACAACTCACGGTCAAGCTCTTGGGTCGTGGCTTTGCCTGGCTGGATGCCGGAACCCACGAATCTCTCCAACAGGCCGGAACCTTTGTCCAGGCTATCCAGGATCGCCAGGGTTTTCGCATTGCCTGTATTGAAGAAATTGCCTTTAACTGCGGATATATCAATGCAGAAGAACTTCGCGATCTGGCTAAAAACTATAACAATGATTACGGAAAATATCTTAAAGAGATAGCAAAAGAAAATCAGGAAAAGTGATCTGCTTTTTCAACAGGGGACTCTTTCGGCCTATGAACCGTTGTTTACTCGCATCCCAGCGTGTTAAGACGGTAATCGTTTTGTCGCACATATTTTTTCTATGGCTCTGATCCGTTCCAAAACAGGAGGATGCGAATAATAGAAGGCCACGTACCAGGGGTGCGGGGTAAGATTGGACAGATTACTCACTGAAAGTTTTTTTAAGGCCGAAATCATGGCCTGCGGATCTTCCAGGTTGTGCGCCGCAAAGGCGTCGGCCTGGAATTCGTGTTTTCTGGAGACATACGCACTTAGAGGGCCCAGAACAAGTGAAACAGGAGTATATAACAGGGCAAAAATAACCAGTCCTGTATGAGAGGACGGATGGGTAATGCCAAAGGCGGTATACAGGGAAGGCGAGCTGACAACCATGCCCAAAAACAGAAAAATAATCCCGGTCTTTATAATACCGACCATCAGTCCCTTGAGCATATGCCGGTGCTTATAATGTCCGATTTCATGGGCTAGTATGGCTACCAGTTCCGGAGTGCTCTGTTCTTTGAGCAGTGTATCAAAAAGAGCGATACGTTTCTTGTTTCCCAGCCCCGTAAAAAAGGCGTTTGATTTTGCAGAGCGCTTTGATCCGTCCATGACAAAAATACCCGCAAGAGAAAACTGGGTCTTCCGGGCAAAGGATGTAATGGCGTCTTTTGTCTCACCGGGCTCAATGGGGGTAAAGGTATTGAAAAGAGGCAGAATGAACCTGGGAGCCAGATACTGCATACAAACCATGACCATGGTCGTGAAAACCCAACACCAGATCCAGGCCTGATCGCCCATTTGTTCAAAAAACCATAGAACGCCCCCAAGGATTATGCCCCCAAAAACAAGACTCAAGGCATACCCCTTGAACCGGTCCTTCCAGAATGTGCTCATAGTGGTTTTATTGAAGCCAAAACGCTCCTCAAGGACAAAGGTATGGTACAGGGAAAAAGGCAGGGACAAGAGATCTCCTGCCAGGCCAAGAGCACCGAAATAGACCAGCCCTGTAACGATATACGACCATCCCATTCCTCGTATCATCGTATCCAGCCAGTCAAATCCGCCGGCAAGAATACATAGAATCAGAACCAGAACATCAAAGGTGGCCGTAATCATCCCAAAGACTGCCTGGCTGCGGGCATATTCTTGGGATTTGGCATAGGCCTTTGGGCTATACATGCCTGCAAACGCTTCAGGAAGAACCGTATTCAGGGACGCAATATTTATACTTTCCAGAAAAAGAGTAAGCGCCCAGGAAACAAGCAATGAAAAGAGAACGATACTGAGATATATAGACATAATACTATTTTTTTACAAATCCGGACTAAAAGGAATAACAGCGTGACATGCCTCAGAGGGATGTCACGCTGCACATACCAGGGCATACGTAAAAATATTGTACCTCTATTATAACATCATGTGGTAGAGCGCCATTTTCATACGGGCAGACACATCTGCCCTTTATGAGTTATACGGGTCTGCCCACGCCATATTATTAAACAGAGGCGTTAGTCTGTGTACTAACAGGGTACAAGAGATTAAAAAATATCATCAGCATGGACACATATCTTCTGCATGGAAAATGCCTCGGCTACAGGATCACATGTCAGTGTTCCTTTGTAGATATTCAGGCCTCGCAATAAGGGTTTACTTTCAGAACAGGCCTTTTCAACGCCTTTGTCAGCCAGTTGCAAACCATAGCTGATTGTAGCGTTGTTCAGTGCAAAGGTGGAGGTACGGGCGTAGGCACCAGGCATATTGGCAACACAATAGTGAATAATCCCCTCTTCATCAAACACGGGATTATCATGTGTCGTGGGAACAGATGTCTCGGCACATCCCCCCTGATCAATGGCTACATCGACAATAACCGCCCCTGGACGCATGGTTCGAAGTGATGCCTTCGTGATCAGTTTGGGAGCCTTAGCTCCGGGGATCAATACAGCACCAATAACCAAATCGGCGCTCTCCAGTGTCTTTTGGATATTTATATGATCACTATACACAGAAAAAACATTGGCAGGCATAATATTGTCAAGGTGTTCCAATGTCGTGTGGTTGATATCCAAAATAGTAACCTTAGCCCCCAATCCAGCAGCTACACGGGCAGCATTGGCGCCAACTGTTCCACCACCAAGGATAGCCACATTGGCAGGGAGCACTCCGGGAACACCCGTGGCCAGGACACCTCTGCCTCCCTTAGGTCTGCCTAGATAAAAAGCGCCCATAATCGGTGCCATCCGCCCTGCAACTTCACTCATGGGCTTAAGAAGAGGTAAAAGACCATTATCCTCCTGCACCGTCTCATAAGCCAGGGCCGTTATTTTGGCGGCCAGACATGCGTCGGTCAATGTCTTAGATGCAGCAAAATGAAAATAGGTAAAGATGAGCTGCTCTGGACGCATAAAAGGATATTCCGCCGGAATCGGCTCCTTGACTTTGACAATCATATCCGACTGCGCCCAAACATCATCAGCCGTACCCAAAATAACGGCACCGGCCTGAATATATTCCTCATCAGCAATATCTGATCCCTGCCCGGCACCCTTCTGGATATAGACGGTGTGTCCACGGTCCACATAGGCGTGAACGGATGCAGGAGTGAGTCCTACCCTGTATTCATGGTTTTTTACTTCGCTTGGACAACCTATGTTCACAATAACCTCCACGAGGTGGTAAAAAGTTATACGACAAGGCGCTTACAGGTATATAGATCGGATTCCCCCCTTTCTCAAACCACTGATCGGTAAAAATAAGGTGGTATCTGCTAACCTTTATTGCCTTGTTTGATGACTTTTGGCTCTCTCTGCCGCCATCGTGGAGTGGCGCCCGTCCCCGAAGGGGGCAGCCCCGGAGGGCTGAGGGCGGAGCGCAACGATGGCGGCGGCCGCGTTCAGGTTTGATTCATCGCTTCTTCCCTGTATACCTCAGCAGGTGTCCGGTTGTCTAAAGAAGAATGTCTCCGTCTCTCGTTGTAGTAAATAAAATAACGCATAAGCCCTTTGTAGAGCGACATTCCGTCTAAATAATCATGGGGATAAACATCTTCGTATTTCACTGTCCACCAGAGCCGTTCGATGAAAATATTGTCTAGAGCCCTGCCCCGGCCATCCATACTGATGGCAATTTTTTTATCAAGCAACACGGAAATGAATTCATTACTGGTAAATTGTGCTCCCTGATCTGTGTTGAAAATTTCCGGTATCCCGACGGTAAGTGCCTGATTCAAAGCTGAAACACAGAAGGAACACTCCATTTAGCCGTGTCCAACATTACAAACAAAAAAAATACCTTCGTCTATATAAAGACAAAGGTATTATACATCAATATAATCCATGAGCATATCACTGAAAAAAATTCGTTCTGTAGCTTGAGACAAGGATAGCTAAAAAGATGAAGAAAATCCTTCTTCCATCATATCTGCCAAATATTTTTTGCTTATTCCTAAACGTGAAAACCAGGGAAAATGCTCTTGCATAAAAATCAGGCTCTCATGGAAATCCATAAATGTACGCGGTTCAAGAGTGACTGAAGGCTCAATATCCATAATTTCGAGGCTGGAAAAAACTTCTTCCCAGGGAATAGTTCCACAGCCCAGTCCTAAATGATGATCCCCAA
>Ga0265294_10008865_pt1 | contig 11676 bp, 13 predicted proteins | sample MunlanPumphouse3_FD_192504 | JGI IMG/M metagenome (GOLD analysis project Ga0265294, IMG submission 192504) | Groundwater microbial communities from a municipal landfill in Southern Ontario, Canada - Pumphouse #3 | ecosystem: Environmental > Aquatic > Deep subsurface > Groundwater | place...
AATTTGTTTTGAAATATATTGTTCATATTTTTTTATTATTTATTATTTATTATTTCTGTTTTAAGAAGGATATTTTTATCCTTATTAAAATAATACTTTGTTTTAATACTGTTTTCTAAAACTTCTAATACTTTTACCTCCTTCTCTTCAAAAACACTGTCATATGCTTCTGTGTTGTCTTTAGAGACGAGTTTATCATATAGAGTGACAGATTCTTCTATTAGGGTATCAGAAGTAGCGCTCATCATTTTCATACTTTCATTAAAATATTCTGACTGAACTCCTAACGCTCTTTGATTATTCTCTAAAGCTATTTCTTTTTCGTTATCATTGTTAAAAAATAAGAATGAAGCAGAGATAATAATTAAAGAAAAGAAAATTGCGGCAAAAGCAGGTTTATAATCGAAAACTTCACGCTCATTAAAATATTCTGAGTTTAATAAATAATTCTTAAGGCTTGCCTTATGCCCTTCAATCAAAATCTTTTCCTTATTTACTTTTTTAAATAATTCTTCTATGTTTTTCATATTAATTTTGATTTATAAAAAGCGCGTCTTCTTTTAAAATATCTTTCAGTTTTTCAAGCGCTCTTTTTGAATATACTCTCACCGTTGTTTCATTTTTGTTTAAAATTCCTGAAATTTCACTATATGTAAGCTCTTCAAAATATCTTAAATGCATTATGTCTTGATAAATGGGCTTTAATTTCTTAATTGCTTTATTCAAGACAAGCAGATACTCGTCATTTTCAAGTCTTTTCTCTATTTTTTCAACCTCTTCTCTGAAATCACCTAGTTCTTTAAAATTCTCGTCGTCAATACTTAGCTTGTATTTATTCTGCTTTCTAAAATATTGATTTACTTCGTTCGTCGCTATCTTATATATCCAAGAGTTGAAACTATTCTCTCCATTTCTCCATTCAAATCTATGAATATTTTGAAGCACTTTTAGAAAAGTATTAGAGGTTATATCCTTAGCGTAATCAATATTTAAAGTTCTCTTAAAAACATAATTAATTATTTTATCGTAATACAAATCAAACAGCTCAGAGAATGCTTCCTTGTCTTTGTTTTTAGACTTTTCTACTAATTCCTTTATATTCATATCTATAATTATATAATACCATTAAATAGAAAAAAGTTACAAAAAAATCCTATTATGTAGGATTAAATTCTATAAAAAAACCCTTTTAAAATAAAAAGGGTGCTATTGTTTTTTCAATGATTTTACAAACCTCTCCATGCATTTGGCTTGGGTCTCTCGTTGCATCAACAATACTTATTCTTGATTTAATAATAGCAGGAAATAAATCAATTACTTGATTGTAATAATCACTTTTTTCCTCTATTATTTTTTTACGAAAATGATATTTTGGATCATCTTCATTTAATCTAGAAAGTAAAACTTCTTTAGGTGCACGAAGAAAGAAAATAATATCTGGCAAAACATCCCAAACAGTTAAATTTTTACCTTTTTCAAAAAAATACTTAGGATAAAGGTCATCTATTGTAAAATTTTGAATCTGTTCTGAAACAAGGACTGCTCTTGATAAAATACTTCTATCGATTAATAATACTCCTGCATCAGCATTGTTCTCTTGAATGATTTTCGGAAGAATATTTTTTTTAGAATGAACGAGTTCTTCAGCTAATTTACACGCTGCGATATTCCACTCATCTAAATTATTATTACTATGTAGCTGCAAATTCATTTTCTCCCACCAAATGGGAAGAGTTTTTTCCAGTACATTATTTTTCTCTCTCGAACCATCGCCACGCACAACCAAATACGGAATATTTTTCTTTTCTAAATACGATGAAAGCATTTCAATTTGAAGTCCTTTTCCGGATCTATTTGATCCATCAAATGCAATACTAACAATTTCCAATTAAATCGCCTCTTGTTTTATAAAAGAACAAAATTTTTCGAGAGCTTTTTTGTTATTTTTCTTTTTTAACAAAATCTTTGCCTCTTCTGTAGAGACCCATCTAAAAGATGTGTGCTCTGAGCTAAGAATAACATCATTTTCACTTGTGTCAACAGCATAAACTAATTCAACTACAGTAAAATCGTTTTTTTTCCAATTAAATCTATATATCTCTGGCGAAAAATCTTTTATATCCTTTATACTAGTTTCTTCTCTTAGTTCCCTAATAGCACAATCTTTAATAGATTCTTCAAATTCTAATGTTCCTGTTATTGGTTGCCAAAAACCTCCATCTTCCAAAGACCTTTTTAGTAGTAAAATTTTTAAATCTTTTTTTGTTTTATTATAAACAAATAATTCAATTTTTATAGGTAATTCCATTTTTTTATTTTTTAATATTTATTGAAATTAAAGGATTTTCTCCTTGAAATGATTTACACATAGATTGATATGCACCACTCATTAGAAGAACACTTTTCTTATGATTAATTATTGAAGATTCTGATTTCTTTTTAGGATCATTTATTTGTTCTAAAAAATTAATTATACAATACCTTCTAGCATCTTCTTGATGTCCGCGAGAGAAACCTTCCATAATATTAATATTTAAATCCTTAGTAGATATTTTTTCATAATTTTTCCAAGACGGATTAAATATATTATTTCTAAAAACATGAATATCTAAATGATATTCTCCTCCCACATCATAAACTCCATCAAGACTGTTAGGATCCACCTCTTTTCCCTGATAAGAAATAAACGAAATCGCTTGAAACGGTCCTTGCTCTATGTAGTGAGACTCATGTCTAACTCTTCCGTTCCCTTTGTAAAGATCTCTTCCTTTAGCGCTAATCCAACCTCTCTGAGAAAATCCATTATGAATTAAATTAATAGAAGCAAGAGTTATTACCTTATTTTTTTTCATAAAAGATATGTTAGAAAAACAATCAATTTCTCCATATTTTTTTACAGACGAACAAACATCTTTCTCGCTTCTTTTAAAATACTTGCAATAATCTGAAAAAAGATTTTTATAATTATTTATTTTTATTTGTTCGAAAAAATCTATAGGTCTAACTGGCTGAGAAAATATATTTATTTTATCATAATCAACCCTCTCGTCATCTAAAAACCACTGGACTAAATCAAAAGAATGATATCCAGAATGCGACAATTTCCCATAACCTTGATTGTATGGATGGTATCTTTGATCAATTATTTCTTCTGGCATTCTCCATTGGCCATCACTATGAAATGATTGAATTGAAGTTATTGGACAATTTGTCGACTCATAAACCTCATTAAAAAGCTCTTTAACTTTAATAAAGGCTGGATGGAATCTTCTTTGAGCCATTAAATCAAATACTATTTTCCGACCAAACTTTTTCTCCATTTTACTCTTAAGAGAGACTAGTTCTTCAAAATCAAGGACTATCTCTTTTGCCTTTTCTATGTCTGTAGATATGTTCTCTTTAGTTGATAAGGGTTTATCCATCAATATATCTAACCCCCTAGAAAGAGCGTATCTTGCATAAACCATATGAGATAAAGGCTCTGTGGAAATAAAAATTGCATTAATTTTTAAATCTTTAATTTTCTGATCAAGAATTTTTTCAATTTTAAGGGGGAGTTTATTATAATCTTTTTGAGTTGAAGATAAATAGATCGTTTCTATTTTTTTATCAGCAGAAGAAAGATACTCCTCGATATCTTTCCTTTTTTCTTCCAAATCAACTATAAGGGATATTTTAACGTTAAAATTTCGCTCTTCCTTTTGTATTATTGGAAAATATATTCTTTTTGCGTGAGGGCCCAATCCAACTAACAATATATTTACTTCTTTATAATTTTTCATAATTTAAAATAAAACACCTTAAATAATAAGGTGCTTACATCATAATTAATCGACTAATAAATTATTTGTTTTTCTAATCATAAACTTCTTATATTTAAATATGTCTTAAACTTTTAAAAGAATTGAGTTTAAGATTTAATGTCTAAAGCTTTTTTCAAACGTTTTTACGCTCTCCGTGCATATTTAATATAACATTCTTTTATTTATTTGCAAATATAAGTCTTGCGCAGTATATATTATTATAAAAAAATAACAAGGATTTTCCTTATTTCAATTCCATATCTTCACCTTATTAGATTTTAATATTCTTAAATCCCTGTTTAATATATTCTTCAACGTTGGGAGAAAAATCATAAAGCTTCAAATCTTCCTCAGTTACCCATGCGACATCATTAGTATCTTCGCATGGTTTAGCAATACCATCAACCCAATAACAAATAAAAACTAATGCTATGACATGCTGTCCGCCAGTTCTTATAAATGTATTATTTAAAATGAGTTTTATACTATCATCAATTACTACACCGACCTCTTCTTCTACTTCTCTTTTTAAAGTTTTTTCTAAAATATTCCAAACATTCCCCTCTGTTTGTTCTACTTTACCTCCAGGGATTGTCCATTTCAAAGGATCGTGTTTTTCGTTTGATGATCTTTGTGAAATTAATATCTTGTTATCTTTTACAATTAGCGCATTTGTGATTATTGAATGAAGCATGCTTGTTAAAATTTTTTGTTTGCTGTTCTTGGAGCCGTAAATTAAATATTAATGTCTTATAATTTTTATACAGCCACTATCTATTTCCGCATCTCCTCCAATTGGAAAAGTAAATATTGGACTAGTGTGTCCAAAATCAACATTAGCTATTATCGGTAAATTATTTAATTCTCTTTTTGTTTTTATTACTTCAATTAGCATATCTTTACTTATTTTACTAACATTTTGGAATCTTCCAATAACGATTCCTTTTACGTTGCTAAAATTAGGTTGATGAATTAAAGATTGAAGATCTCTATCAAAATTTTGTATTTTTGATTCTTCGTCATCTTCTATAAACAAAATCGTATCCTCTTTAAAATTAGGAAAGTATTGTGTTCCTTGAAGTAAATTTAAAGTACATAAATTTCCTCCTAAAATTGTTCCTGAAGCCTTTCCTTTGTTTATAATCCAATATCCATCATTAGGAATCAAGACTCTATTGTTTTGATCAATATACCAAGCATCATCACTCCAACTTAAAGAAGGTTTTATTGAATAAGGATCTTCTTTGAATAAACATCTCTCAAAGTAATCTAAAGTATAATCAAAATACAACTTCTGCCCAAAAGTAGAATAAAATGGACCATAATAATTAACTATACCTGTTTTTGCAAATATCGCATTATTTAAGATAGTAACATCTGAAAATCCACAAAATACTTTAGGATTATTTTTAATAATATCAAAATTAATATAGTCTAAAAGTTGATTCGCATTAAATCCTCCCAAAACAGTTAAAATACCTTTAACGTTTTTATCTAAAAACGCTTCGTGTAGATCTTCTATTCTAGATTCAATTGAAGAAGATTTAAAAATATCAATCTCATTTACATGTTTTCCAAAAGATAATTTTAACCCTAAATCCTCAAACCTCTTATCTGCAATTTCTCTTACTTCTTGAGTAATTTTATTCATAGAAGAAGAACAAGCAATTACTCTAATTTCATCTCCTTTTTTTAATTTTTCTGGAAATATTTTATTCATAAAAATAAGTTTAAATATTAAATCCTAATACTTATAGCTTTCTTAATCATTTTTTCTTATTCTACGCTCTTCTTATACTCACTGTGACAGAAAAAAATATTTAATTATCAAAATAATAATCGATTTTTTTTAGTAAATTATTTATAGACGAGTTATTATCTATTATCACATCAGCACGTTCTTTTATCTTTTCTATGCCCCATTCTTTTTCATAATTTATTTGCTCCCAAAAATGTTTTTCTTGATTATTTTTTTTACGATTAAGAAATCTTTTTAGGGCTAATTGTAGTTCTGTTTCCATAAAAACAATTTTACTTTCATCTTTTGAAAATGTAATTTTTTGTAATTTTTTTTCAAAAAATCTTATATCGTTCATTGATCGAAAGCCTATTATAACAAGATCCTTTTTATTTTTGCAACCTCTTTTGTATTGTTTATTTAATTCATGTTTTAAAAAATCTGACATCCAATCAGGGTTTTTATTTTCTGATTCCTTTCTTTTAATAAAATCAGTCAATGATAAATTTTCTATATTATTTTTTTTATAATATTTTCTAATAAAAGGACCAACATCAAAAACCCAATATCCTTTATCCTTTAAAATTTTTCCTGTAACGGATTTTCCACTAGACCTATGTCCACATAAAAAAAACATAATACAATTTAATTATTTATAATTATTTTAACACTCTTTTAATAAAATAAAAAGAGTTTGCATAAAAAAATTGGTTAAGATTTATTGTTTTTTTGTTTCCTATAATATATAATAGTATTAATTCATATATTAAGTTCACTTTTGCAAGTAATAAGACGTAATGCTAATTATTATAAAATAGATGAAAAAATATATTGCCGGAACAATTTTTAATAAATTCACAGGAGTTTTGTCTAACACAGAGAAACATCGTGCAGTTTTTGTCCGTTATCCAACAAGGTTAGAATCTATGGTATTTAATCCTTCGAAGATTAATGTTAATAAAAGCCATAAATACAACGCAGGTCAATTAAATTTTAAGATAAATCTATTTACAGAAATTAAACTTTCGTTAATTGATGAAAAAAAAGATATTATCAAAGGAAACAGGCCAGATTTAATAATCCATGCAATTGAATTGTTTAGATCAGCGACAAAAATAAAAGACTGTTATTCTATAAATTTAACTAAAAACATAGATATACAGCACGCTGGACTTGGATCTAGTAGTAATATTATATCAGCAGTCTCTTTTGCCCTTAATGCATTATATGGTTTTCCGATAGATTCAAAAAATTATGTTAAATATATCGCACAAAATCATGTAGAAGAATCTAATGAAAATGGAAAAGTTGTTTTGGTTCAAAGTCTTGGAGGATCCGCTATAGCGGGTTTTTTCAACGGTTCTGTTCAAATTATTTCTGGTTATTCCTCGTTGATTTATAGTAAAGACATGGAAGATTATTATGATGTAGTTTTTGGCGTTCCTAAAGATTTTAAAAAGTTTAAGGCAGAAAATCTTATGAAAAAAGAAATTGATAATTTAAATGGTTTTATAGAGACAGGAGAAAAATATGCAGAAAAAATAGCATATAGACTTCTCCACGAAATTTTACCAGACCTAAACGACAATAAGTTAGACTCTGCTGGAAGTTTAATTTTTGATTATAGATTCAGAATGAATAGTATCAAGAATTGTTCTTTTGTATATCCTAAAATGGTAGATATCGCAGAATCATTAAAATCTTTATATCTGAATAAAAATTCTATTATTCTAAGCATATCTTCTGTTGGTCCAGGTTTTTTTTCAATTTCTAAAGGAAATAAAAATAAAGAAAAAATTAAAGAAGCTATGCAAAAGAATAATTTATCAATAAATTGCTTTAAATTATTTAATAATTCGGCACAATTTTTTTATGAAAAATAAATCAACATCTTTTTGGAATAATTCAATTAACACTAATTATTTTGCAAATAAACCTCCTGATTGGAGAATTTTAGAAAGATTGCACGATATTCCAAGAGTTAAAAGAAAAAAAATGAATGCCCTAGATTTAGGTTCGGGTGGAGGAAGGCACACAAAAATACTTTGTAAATACGGATTTTTAACAAAAGCGATAGATGCTAATATAGAGATGGTAAAAAAAACCAAAGAAGTGTCCTCCTCTATCAAAAGAGAAGCAGAAATTTTTCAAGGAATAATGACAGAGATTCCTTTTCCGGATGATTTTTTTGATGTAATCATAGCCACTGGAGTGCTTCATCAAGCAAACAATCTTAAAGAATATAAAAAAACAATTAAAGAAATAGCTAGGGTTGCTAAAAATGACTGCGTTCTATGTTTAAATATTTTTACGAATTTAGTGCTAGATAATACTTATAAAAAAAGAGGAAAATACTCGTATTTAACTAAAGAAGGACTTCCCATGTGCTTGCTTGATAAAGAGTTTTTTTATACACTTATGATTGAGAATGGATTTCTTCTAGAAAAAGAGTATTCGGAGGATATAGTTCAAGAAAATACAGGGGAAAGATCTGTTCTAAGATGTAATTTTATTAAAAAAAATTCTGTTATCAATCCTAACCATAATTTTAATATTTGTTTTAAAAATGATATTTTAATCCTAGGAGATAATAAAGTTGATTGTACAAAAAATTTTTTTGTTAAGAAAAAATATGATTTTGATAATCAAAAAGGTTTTTATCAAGGAAATTTCGAATATACGGATTTAGCGTTGCAAAAAACTATTATTGGAACTCCAGAAAGTTATGGAAGATCTCGCATAGTCAAATTTTTAAAAGAGCATGCCAAACAGGATGATGCAATTCTTGATCTGGGATCAGGATGCTTAAATATTTATAGAGAACTTAATGATGTAATAAAAGCTCCAAACATTCCCTTATATATAAATCTAGATATTTCCGGACCTTTTAAATCAGATTTTGGCGGAACTTTAACGTTGGGGGTAAAAAGAGTTATTTCCAAGAGAATTCCAACTTATTGTATAGAATCTAATATGCAAAATATAAAAAAAGTATTTAAAGAGGAAAGTTTTGATTATATTGTAAGTTGTATGGCTCTTCATCATACCCCGTCGACTTATCGTAAAAAAATATTTTTACATATATATAAACTACTAAAACCGCAGGGAGTTTTTATTAATATGGATTTCTATTTAAAAGACAGTAATAGAAATGTTTTCACTGAGGCTGGAGAAAAAGGCCCTAAAGAGTGTTCGGGACATGGAATTAACTTTGCCGAATATTTAAAATTAATAACAAGAGCAGGGTTTTATTTTTATAAAAAAGGAGATAAAATTATAAATTCAAATGGAAACGTAACAAAGGATTATTTAAAAAAAACAATTCATAATTGTGAGTTATCTATGCCAATTAATAAGGCAACGTATTATACAGTGTTAATTAAGAAATGATATGAAAAAAATAAATTATGTTACAGGTAATATAAAAAAATTTAAAAATGCAGAAAATTTTTTTAAAAATAAAAATTTTATATTAAGACAAAAAAAAGTTGAAATTTATGAAATACAAGGATTAGATGCCATCTCTATAGCAGAATCAAAAGCAAAACAGGCTTGGAAAAAAATCAAAGAACCTCTTTTTGTTAATGATGCATATTGGATTATTCCAGCACTTAAAGGATTCCCTGGTCCGTATATGAAATATATTAATGCATGGCTTACCCCTCAAGATATTTTAAATTTAATGAAAGATAAATTAGATAGAAAAATTATTTTAAGAGATACTATTGTTTATATTGATGATAGAAAAACGAAAATATTTACAAATGACCACGAAGGAACTATTTTGGAATCAATATATTGCGGAGAGTATATAAATCCAACTGATGCGGTTATTTCTTTATCTAAATCTAAAAAATCAATAGCAGAAGAAACAAAAAATAAAAATTTTTTCCTAGAAGGGGAAGACATTTTATGGAACAATTTTCTAGATTGGCTAAAAGCTAATTTATAATTTTATTTTTTTTAAGAGAAACGTACAAATCATTAAATAACTTATCCGAACTATGAATAGTTATTCTTACAAAATTCTTTTTACTGATTCCTTTTTGTGTATTCAAGTTAAGAGTTAAAATTTTAGATTTCAACAGCTTTTTAAAAATATTTTCTGTTTTATGTTTTATAAAAATACAATTTGTGGAAGATTTATTCATGACAATATTGTTATTTTTAATTAATGCATTTTCAATTGTTATTTTATTTTTTTTGATTTTCCTTTTTATTTTATTAATACGATTTTTATTTTTAAAAGTGGCCATTATTAAATATTCTCCTAGTCCACTAATAGGAAAAGTTGGTCCTATTTCTTTAATATTTTCTATAACTTTTGCTTTTCCTGTTATGAAAGCTGCTCTAATCCCAGCCATTCCGTATAATTTAGAAAAAGATCTTATTACAAGTAAATTTTTTTGTTTCTGAGAATGGTTTATTAACGAACTATCTTCTACATTTTCTAAAAAATCAATTGCAGATTCATCAATTATAAATAAAATTTTATTGTATTTTTCGATCAAATAAAGTAATTCTTTCCGTTTGTATAATTTTCCAGTCAATGGATTTGGGTTAGATATCCAAATAGATTTAATGTTGTTATTAATAAGTAATGAATCAATATTTGAATATATAGAATCTATTCCTTCTGAAGGATTTATCTCAAAATACTCTCCAGAAGTTTCGATTATTCTATAAAAATTTGGGACAACAATTCCTATGGTTCCCATTTTTTTTAATAAAAAATTAATTCTAATTATTAAATCTTCCGATCCATTTCCAAGAACTAAATTATTTATTTTATATTCTTTTTTAATCGAACCAATTAAATTTCTATATTCGGGGTCAGGATATTTGTTTATTATAAGAGTAAGTTTTTTATTATCAATATTAAATATTTTTTCATATTCGTTATCTATATTATTAGATAAAGAATAATCTTTTAATTTTTTAAATTGATATTTTTTTAAATAATTAGACATAGTATATTTAAAGCTCAGATCCTAATAATGAAGAAACTATTTTGCCAAACTTATAACAATATAAAGTTTTATCTTTTAAAGCATATTTACTATCATCTTTAAGATAAAAATCTTTATTTTTATATAGTTTGGATATCCATTCTTCGCAATATTCAGCCTCTTCCCCTTTTTTATTTTTTGGAAATCCTTCTAAAAAAGCATCAAGAGCTTTATTATTTATATATATCCATTTTTCTGCATTAAGAGACGGGTCAATTCCAAGTAATCTTATCAGATTTCCTTTATAATTTTTTCTAAGATATGCTTCTACGACTTCTGGAAGCCAGCCAGCCTCTTTTGATCTCCCAGTAATTTTAAAAAATTTTATACCCATTTTTTCATATAAAGACAGATCTTCTGGTCTTATAAAATTAGATTTTAAAAATTCAGCTGGATGTTCTATCCTTTTTTTATTACATACAGTATGAAAAACTTTATCTTTAGTGCCTTTTGCTAAAAAATCATAATGTCTTTTTCTGTCAGGACACCCCCTTAAACAACTTTCTGTAGCCATTAATTCTATCTCCATGTCCCATTCTTTTGTTTTTTTAATCAATTCTTGTAAATCATTAAAATTTCGATTAACATCATGATGTGGAACAACCCTTTTAGGATTAATATCCAAAAAATTACTTATTTCTTTTGCACTTTTTATTCCAGCTATAGTTGAGATATATATGGGAATGTCTAAAGAATAGTTCAATCTAATAAATTTCATTAAATCATGCGAAGTCACCATTAAAGCATCTGCTTTAAAAATATTAATAATCCAATGTAAATAATTTTTAGTTTCTTCTAAGTCACAGTCTTTAAAAGTAAAAGGCGCATTTAAAAGATAAACGAATTTCATCTCTTTTTCTCTAACAAAATTCCTAAAATTTATCGCATCTTCCCTATTTATATCAATAACAGAACTTGGAATTCTTCCATGTTTTACAGGCCCATTCGATAAAGCTCCGTATACCTCAACAACTTTTGTGTCAGAAAATTGTTCATTGATTTGAACAATCTTCTCTAATAATTCTTTATTCCAATGACAAGGTATGGCTATTTTTGAATTCATATGTAAAATAAAACACCCAAATCAAAGGGTGTCTCCATCATAATTAGTTATTAATAAATTGTT
>Ga0265294_10008866_pt1 | contig 11676 bp, 12 predicted proteins | sample MunlanPumphouse3_FD_192504 | JGI IMG/M metagenome (GOLD analysis project Ga0265294, IMG submission 192504) | Groundwater microbial communities from a municipal landfill in Southern Ontario, Canada - Pumphouse #3 | ecosystem: Environmental > Aquatic > Deep subsurface > Groundwater | place...
AGTTTGCAGCTGAACTATTAGCTAATAATGTTAAAGTTGTAGACCTTAGTGCTGATTTTCGTTTTGCTGACCCATCAGTATATGAAAAGAAGTACCCAAAACACTCACATCCTGAGCTGTGCAAAGAAGCAGTGTATGGATTAACAGAGGTTTATCGTGAGGAGGTTGCTAAGGCTAACCTTATAGGTAATCCGGGTTGTTATGTGACTTCCGTCTTATTACCAATGCTTCCTATTAAGGATAAAGTTTTTGATATTATTTCAGATTCTAAGAGTGGAGTGTCCGGTGCAGGCGTTAAAGTTGAAGCACAGATGAAGAAGTTTGTGGAATTAGAAGATTTTAAGGCATATGGAATAAGTAGTCACCGTCATCAGATAGAGATAGAAACTTATTTAGATGCGACAATCGAGTTTACTCCTCATTTATTACCAATAGATCGTGGTATCCTTTCTACGATTTATTTTAAATCTAAAAGTTCACTAGAAGAACTTCAGACTATTTTAGATAATTTTTATAAGGGCGAACCCTTTGCTATATTTTTAAAAGAAGGCGATCCGAAAATCTCTGATGTGGCTTGGACTAATAAATGTGTATTTAAATTATATAAGGGCACCAAAGAGAATAGCTTTATTATGGTTAGTGTGATTGATAATCTTACCAAAGGAGCCTCTGGTCAGGCTATACAGAATATGAATGTCATGTATGGTTTTAACGAAACTGAATCGTTAATTTAGTTTTTTCATGGTCACTGATTCTGATTTTATTCAATATTTAGAAGAACAGCTAGCTGATACCAACAACGTCTTTTTTCGTAAGATGTTTGGCGAATATGCTATTTATTGTGATGAAAAAGTCGTAGCGCTTGTTTGTGATAATCAATTGTTTATTAAGCCCACTGTGGCTGGAAGAGAGTATTTGGAAGAAGTAATAGAAGAACCTCCTTATATTGGGTCTAAAAATTATTTTTTGATAGGCGATAGATTAGAAGATAGGGAATGGTTAAGTGAGCTGGTTCGTATTACGGCAAACGAATTGCCTTTGCCTAAGCCCAAAAAACCTAAAAAGAAAAACTAGATTTTATGAAAAGCTAATCTTGTAACTTTATAAAGTTTTTAATATTTCAATTCTTTATAAAGCTTGGTATAATAGACGATTATGAATTATTCACAAAAACTTAAACTATTACAAGAATACCTAGGCCTAACTCAGCAACAGCTTGCTGATAAGTTTGGTGTTAGTTTTCCAACGATGAACAGTTGGTTGCATGGTAAGTCCGTACCACGTAAATCGAAACAAAAATATATACATGAAGAATATATAAATATTTTTGGAGAAAGTTCATCTGTATCTATAAATGATGCCAGAATAAACTTAATTGAGGACGCGAGAAGAAAGAATAATTTTTTAGGAGTTATTAATAAACAAAAAGACATTAGAGATTCTTTAGTGTTAGCTCTTACCTATCATACAGATAAAATAGAAGGTAGTACTCTTACAATGAGGGAAACTCAGGTTGTTTTGTTTGAAAACCAAACAGTAAATAAGAGTTTAATTGAACAATTAGAAGCAAAAAATCACCAAACAGCTTGGAATTTTTTATTAAAACAGATATCCGATAAAACGTTTGCTTTAGATGAAAAGTTTATCTTGAAGTTGCACGCTATATTAATGAATGGAATTTTAGAGGATGCTGGTTGTTATAGAAACCATCCGGTTAGAATTGTTGGTTCTCGTACTGTTACGGCTAATTATATGAAAGTGCCAATATTAATTGAAGAACTTGTTTCTGATATTAACAAGAAGCCTGATGACTTTTTAAATCACTGTGCTGGGATTCATAGTAGATTTGAACAAATTCATCCGTTTGGTGATGGAAATGGTAGAATTGGAAGACTGTTATTACAAGCTATGCTTCTTAATAATAACTATCCACCTGCTATTGTTGAGCAAGATAAGAAGATTCGGTATTATGAGGGTTTAGAAAAAAGTCAGATTAAGTACGAATATTACTTATTAGTAGAACTTATTATTGAAAGTTTATTGGTAGGATTAAAGATAATTATAATAAAATAAGTTTGATTATTGCCGTGAGTATTCTATACTATAAGATAAGATGACTATTATTTATGTTTATGTTGCGTTAGCTGTATTTTTCTTAGGTGTTCCGATGCTTAAGGGGCTTATTAATCTTTATCCTGAATATTTGTGGCAATTGGATTTAGGTTATCAAAATGTATTTATTAAAATGCTAGTCTGTAAATGGTCTGTCTTTTTGGCCTTATCCTTAATAGCAGCTGTTGTAATTTTTATTAACATTAAGCTTGCTTTAATTATTCGAAAGAGAATGCTTAAGGCACCAGAGGTAGTAACTTCTGAAAACAAGAAGTTTGATATTTTCTCACAAGTTAATATTTTTTCTGTAGTAGGTAAGCTAAGCATTGTTGGTTGGTTGCCAATTATTATTTCATTAGTGATTGGTATGTTGGTTAGCTCTCTTTGGTTTATTCAATGGGATAAAATATTGTTATATTTAAGCCAACAATCTTTTGGTTCGGCTGATCCTATTTTTCATAAAGATGTTGGGTTTTACTTTTTTTCTTATCCACTTCTGTTAATAATCAAAAATTGGTTATTAAGCATTTTAGTTTCAATTATGGTAGCCGTAGGTCTTATTTATGCTCACTATAAAGCTTTTTCCTTAAAAGGTCTTAGTTTAAAGGTACATTCTGGAGTAAGAATTCACACAAGCTTTTTGTTAGCTTGTTTATTTGGATTAATTGCTTGGGGTTATCAGTTAAGTATGTATGATATGCTTTTTTCTCCTTCAGGCATTGTCTATGGCGCTGGCTATACTGATGTTCATGCAAGCTTGCTTGGATTAAAGCTGTCGCTTCTGTTGGCAATAGTTGTAGCTGTTTTATTTTTAGTTAATATCTTTAGGCAGGCTGTTGTTCTGCCTGTTGTTGCAGTTGTTGTCCTTTTTGTAGTTTATATGTTTATGCGAGGTTTCTATCCTTCGTTAATGAGCCAGTTTATAGTAAAGCCAAATGAAATAGAAAAAGAAAGACCTTTTATTCAATATAGTATTGATTACACTAGGAAAGCTTATGGCTTAGATAAAATATATGAGAGAGATATAAATATAGCAGAGAACCTTTCAGCTCAAGATCTTAAAAATAATGTAGATACTATAGATAATGTTAGATTGTGGGATACTCGACCGTTGCTTAAAACTTTATCTCAATTACAAGAAATTAGGCTTTATTATGACTTTAATGACGTAGATGTTGATAGGTATTGGATAAATGGAAAATATCAGCAGGTGATGCTCTCAGCGAGAGAACTTGATGCCGATAAATTGCCAGTAAGAGCACAAAACTGGATAAATCAGAAACTTACCTATACTCATGGTTATGGGTTGGTAATGATGCCAGTAAATAAGATTTCTAGAGAAGGATTACCTGAATTTTACGTTTATGATATTCCCCACAAGTCTAATATAGACTTAGAGATGAAAAATCTTTCAATTTATTTTGGAGAATCTACCAATAAATATATTATAACAAACACAACAGCCAAAGAATTTGATTATCCAGCAGGTGAGAGCAATCAATATACTGATTATAAAAGTGATAAAGGAATAAAATTAGATAGTTTTTGGAAGAAGCTAGTTTTTGCAATCAAATTTAATGATTTGAAGATTCTTATTTCTGAATACATCAAGCCGGAGAGTAAGGTTATTTTTGACAGAAATATTATGACTAGGGTTAGAAAAATAGCTCCTTTTCTAGTTTATGATAAGGACCCATATGCTGTTGTTGTTAATGGTCAATTATATTGGTTCTTGGATGCTTATACTATCTCTGATAAATATCCATATTCGAATCCATTTTATGGTCAATACAATTACATAAGAAACTCAGTAAAAGTTATTATAAATGCTTATACTGGTCAAACCGATTTCTATATAGTTGATAAAGAGCCAGTAATTATGGCGTATAGTAAAATATTTCCAGATTTATTTAAACCTGTTAGTGAATTAGGCAAAGAATTTATTGCTCATTTTCGTTATCCTTGTGACTTGTTTTCAGTCCAAGCAAAAATGTATGCTTCATACCATATGACAGAACCACAAGTTTTTTATAACCAAGAAGATCTATGGGTAATACCTAATGAAACGTATGAAAACGATACAAGGCCCGTTGAGCCATACTATATAAACATGAAGCTGCCAGAGGATGATACTCTTACTTTTCGACTAATGCTTCCATTTACCCCAGCTAAGAAAAATAACATGATTGGTTGGATGAGCGCAAATTGTGACCCTGAGAATTATGGAAACTTAACAGTTTATAATTTGCCTAAAGAACAGCTTATTTATGGACCAATGCAGATTGAGTCTAGAATAGACCAAGATACTGAGATCTCTCAACAACTTACTTTGTGGGGACAACTAGGAACTAGAGTTATTCGAGGTAATTTATTGGTTATCCCAATAGGAACTTCCTTTTTATATGTGGAACCTATTTATTTGCAAGCGACCCAATCTAAGTTTCCAGAGTTAAAAAGGATTATAGTGGCTTATAAAAACAGTTTATCAATGGAGGCTACCTTTGAAGAGGCATTGGCAACAGTTTTAAAACTGGAAACACCGACAGCAGTTAAGGGACTTAAAATAGGTGGCGAGAAACCACAAAAAGCTTCAATAAACGAATTGATATCTAGAGCTAAGGGTTATTATCAGAAAGCAGAAAAATCAATTAAGCAAGGTGACTGGAAAGCTTATGGAGATAATATTAACAACTTAGGAAATACTATTGAGGAATTAGAGAAAAACAAGTAAATGGCTGAAAAGATAGTAGTAAAAGATTCAAAACTCCTTGTTCCAGACGAAGTTATTATTCCGTATATCGAAGGTGATGGCATCGGTGCTGACATAACCTTAGCAATGAAGAAGGTTGTTGATTTTGCCTGTGCAAAAATAGATAAAAAAATAGAATGGCTAGAAATATTTGCTGGAGAGAAGGCTTTACAAAAAACAGGCGAGTGGCTTCCAGAAGATACGCTTAATAAAATATCAGAATATATTGTTGCTATTAAAGGACCTCTTACTACGCCAGTTGGTGGTGGGATAAGAAGCTTGAATGTAACACTTAGACAAGTTTTAGATTTATATGTTTGTTTAAGACCAGTTAGATATTTTCAAGGAGTACCTTCTCCCTTAAAGAGGCCAGAGCTAACTGATATGGTTATTTTTAGAGAAAATACCGAAGATATCTATGCTGGAATAGAATGGGCAAGTGGAACGCCAGAAGTTAAGAAAATTATTGATTTTCTTCAAAAGGAAATGAAGGTAACTAAGATTAGATTTCCTGAATCATCTGGTATTGGGATTAAGCCTGTGTCTAAAGAGGGGACCTCCAGACTTGTTAGAGCTGCTATCAGCTATGCAATTGAACAAGACAGAAGCTCTGTGACTTTGGTTCATAAAGGAAATATTATGAAGTTTACAGAAGGAGCTTTCAGAGACTGGGGTTATCAAGTAGCTAAAGAAGAATTTGGCGCTGAGTTAATCGATGGCGGTCCTTGGATGAAAATGAAGAATCCTAATAATGGTAAAGAAATGATTATTAAAGACGTTATTGCCGATGCTTTTCTGCAACAGATACTGTTAAGACCAGAGGAATATGCTGTGATTGCGACATTAAATCTTAATGGAGATTATATTTCAGATGCTTTAGCTGCCTGTGTTGGTGGGATTGGAATTGCGCCAGGTGCAAATATTAATTATTCGACAGGAGTTGCTTTGTTTGAAGCTACGCATGGGACTGCTCCTAAATATGCAAATCTTGATAAAGTTAATCCCTCCTCTTTGATTTTGTCTGCAGTAATGATGTTAGAACATCTCGGTTGGCAAGAAGCTGGCAAGTTAATAATAGATGCTATGGAGAAGACTATTTCATCCAAGAAAGTTACCTACGATCTTGCTAGACTTATGGATGGTGCTACCGAATTGTCTACTTCTGAGTTCTCTGACGCTATCTGTCACAATATGTAAAAATGAGATTTATTGATTCAGGTACAATAATCGAGGTTGTTTCTAAAAAAGTTTCAGAGATTAATTTTTTAATTGATTTAAATATTTTAAATTTTTTTAAAAAAGCTAAAGTTGAGTCTACAGAAAAAGACTTTTTAAATATATTAATTGAAAATTCCAAGATAGCAGATAATAAAAAAATAGCTTTATGCCAGGATACTGGAATAGTAATTGTTTTTGCAAAAATTGGGATTGAAGTTAAATTAGAAAAAAACTTGGAAGAGTTAATTAATTTAGCTGTAAAAAAAGGTTATCAAGACAGTTTTTTGCGAAAGTCGGTTGTTCAAGATCCGCTAGAGAGAATAAATACTGGCGACAACACCCCAGCAATCGTTTATGTGGAGCTGGTTGATGGTGATGTTTTTGAATTACAAGTCATGGCTAAGGGTGGAGGAAGCGAAAATGCTTCTGCTTTATGGATGCTAGACCCAGCTGATGGAGAACAAGGAATTATCGAGAAAGTTGTTGCAAGGATAAAAGAAAAAGGTGCTAATTGTTGCCCTCCACTTTTATTAGGAATAGGTATTGGCGGTGACATGGAGAAAAGTGCGGTTTTGGCTAAAAAAGCTCTTTTTAGGAAGATTGGAGAACGCAACTCAATACAGAGATATGCGTCTTTAGAAAAGAAGATTTTAGCAGAAGTTAATTCGCTAGGTATTGGTGTTGGTGGATTTGGTGGAAAATTAACAGCGATGGATGTTTTTATCGAGATAGCTCCTTGTCACATTGCTTCTATGCCAGTAGCTTTGAATGTTGGTTGTCATAGTACAAGACACTGTGTGGTTAAGTTATAAAATGAAAGAGCTATTCTTGCCCTTAACCAAAGAGGATATAGACAACCTAAAAATGGGAGAATTGGCTTATTTGTCTGGTACTATTTATTCCGCTAGAGACAACACTCACAGTAAACTTATCGAGCTAATCAATAAAGCAGAGCTTCTACCGTTTACGCTTAGTGGAGCAGCGATTTATTACATGGGGCCAACTCCAGCAAGGGAGGGTGTTGTTTGTGGCTCGGCTGGACCTACAACAAGCTCAAGGATGGACAGATACACGCCTGCTTTGTTAGAAAAAGGATTGAAAGTAATGATTGGCAAAGGTAATCGTTCTGCAGAAGTTAAGCAGTCAATTAAGGACAATCATGCTATATATTTTTCTACAATTGGTGGTGCAGGAGCCTATTTAGCTGATAAAATTAAACGAATGAAATGTGTCGCCTTTCCGGAATTGGGGCCGGAAGCTATTTATCAATTAGAAGTTGAAATGTTTCCTGTTATCGTTAGTTATAAATAAACTGAAACTTTTTCTGTTTTCTATTGTCTGAGTATATAAAAGAGGCTAATATTTAATTAGTTCATTAGTTCATTAGTTCATTGGTTCAATGGTTCAATGGTTCAAGAGCTGCTAAATTTATTTCAAGGGGGTATTTTATGATTAGACAATTCTACGTTGGTGCTACAGGTATGACTGCCTTGGAAAAAGATATGATTAATATCACCAATAACATCTCTAACTCCAAGACAATAGGCTATAAGTCAACAAGAACAGATATGGAAAACATTTTCCCGCAGGTATTAGATAGAGCAGTACAGCGTTTGGATGAATTTAATAAACCAACAAACATTGAGCTAGGTTCTGGTGTAAAAATTGTTGCAACACCTAAGGATTTTAGCCAAGGGACTATTTCTGTAACTAACAATGAATTTGATTTGGCAATTAATGGTGATGGATTTTTCGTATTCCAGTTGGCTAATAACGAAGTTGGTTATGGAAGAGCTGGTAACTTGAATTTAGATAGCAGGGGACAGGTAGTAGACCCAAATGGTAATATTTTACAGCCAGGAATTATTATTCCTGAGGGAACTAAAACAGTGAGAGTTGCACCAGATGGAAATGTTTTTATCACTTTTACCCAAGAGACACAGGAAAGATTTGTTGGTCAAATAACTTTAGCAAAATTTGTTAATCCGGCTGGACTAGAAAGTACGGGAAATAATTTATATAAGCAGACGGTTGCTTCTGGTGAGGCCATGGTTGGGAACGCAGGTGAGGATAATTTAGGGACAATCTCTCAGTTTGCCATAGAATCTAGTAATGTTGACATTATTGGCTCCATGATGGAGATGCTTATAACGCAGAGAGCATTCGATGTTATTTCTAAAGCCATTCAATCAGGCGAAAATATGCTTAAATCAGCTTCAGAAATTGCTAGATCTTAGGTTAATATTTTTCGGTTTATTATTTTCTACCTTAGCGTTTTCAGTGGATGCACGTAAAGACGAACTAATTTTACGTATTGATAATTATTTTTCATATATTAGCTCGTCGGTTACTTTTTCTGTGAATATAGGTGAAATTCCAAAAGGTGATTTAGCTTTTCCCGAGAAATATGTGCAAGGCTATAATGAACTTGGTTTGTTAGGAGATAATTTTTTGCTGGCTAAAAAAGTGCCATTTTATTTAGATATTAAGATTTTAGTTCCAGTTGTTAATGAGCCAATTAAAAAAGGTAAAGTTATTACCAGTCAAGACGTGCTAATGGGATGGAAGCCAATTAAAGATTATAGTAATGGGATAATTTTAGACATTAATAAGCTTATTGGTAAAGAAAGTGTTTTTTATAAAAAAAGTGGTAACATTTTTTATAACAGAGATGTTAAAGTAGTGGATATTATCAAAATGCAAGATGAATGTATGATAAATGCCAACAGTGGAAGTGTTCACATTTCAATGCCAGGTGTTTCGTTGAAAAACGGAAGCTTAGGTAGTACAATTAAGGTGCTAAATAAGCAGACTGGTAGAATCCTAGATGCAAGGGTTGTAGGTAGTAAAAATGTGGAGGTAATAATTAACTGATGTTAGTAAATATTTTAAAGTCAAAAATTCACAGGGCAAAGGTAGTGGATAAAAATATCGCCTATGAAGGTAGTATCACCATCTATGAAGAGTTACTGAAACAGGCTAATATATCTGAATATGAGCAGGTTCATGTTGTTAATGTTAATAATGGCCAAAGGTTTGTAACTTATGCTATTAAAGGAACAAAACAAGGAGAGATTACGCTGAATGGAGCTGCTGCTCGTTGTGCGGAAGCTGGGGATGTGATCATTATTATGACTTACGGAATGATTGATGAGAGCGAATTAAACGGATATGCTCCATTAAAGGTTCTGCTAGGTGAGGCAAACGAAATAGTTAAAATAAGCAAATAGTTCAACTAGGGGGGTCGAGGAATGAAAAAGTTATTATCCTTTTTGGTTTTAGGCTCATTTCTTTTTGCTGGGTCCTTATGGAACGAAGCAAATTCAACACCTTATGGTCCTATAATGGCAAAAAATGTGGGTGATATTCTTTTGATTAATATTGATGAATATCAGATGGCAAGTCAGAAAGCAGACACGCAGTTACGTAGAAATACGGGCATTAAAGGTAATGCTGATTTGTCTTGGTCTCAAGCCGCTAGTTATTTAGATGCCCAAAAATCTGCTGACGATCGTGGTGGTTTTGGTTTTTCGGCAGAAAACAGATTTTCTGGCAGTGGAAGTACGGGCCGTTCAAGTAAATTAAAGGGTGCATTAGCCACTACAATTTATAAAACTGACGGTAGCCAGTTTTATATTAGAGGTTCAAAGACTATCATTGTTAATAATGAGGAAGAAGAAATATCCTTAGAAGGGATTGTCAGGCAGAGTGATATTCAAGCTGATAATTCTATTGATTCATCCAAAATTTCCAACGTAGTTCTTAAGTTAAAGGGATACGGAGATGTTTCGCGAGATCAAGAAAAAGGATTTTTCGCTCAATTATTTGATTGGATATTTTAGTGAGAGGGGTATTATTATGAGAAAAGTTGTTACATTAGTTTTATTTTTATCTCTTTCTTTTTTATTTGCTATGACTTCAAGGGTGAAAGAATTGATTTATTTGGAGGATGCTAGGCCTAATTTAGTAATGGGCTATGGCTTAATTGTTGGACTCAAAAACACAGGTGATTCGCCACAAATAATGTTAACACAAAAATCTATGAAAAATTTATTAAACAAAATGGGACTTTCTTCGGAGGAAAGGGATATACAAGGCAGAAATATGGCTTCAGTTATGGTTACAGCTGAATTGCCTCCCTATGCTAGAAATGGTCAGAAGATAGATGTGAATGTTTCTTCAATAGGAGATGCTGTTTCTTTAAGAGGAGGCACCCTTTTATTGACGCCTTTAGTTGGAGCAGACTCGAAGACGTATATAACGGCTCAAGGGAATATAGTTGTTGGTGGTATTTCCGCGGAATCTGGTGAAGTTAGATATCAAAAAAATGAATCTAATCGAGGAATTATTTCTGATGGTGGTATTGTAGAAAAAGAAGTGCCAATTAAATTAGCTAATGAGCAGTATCTAGTATTAAATTTAAAGAAACCAGATTTTATTACTGCAGCTAGGATAGGTCTAGCGATAGAAGAATCTGGTTTAGCTTATTGTGAGAAAACAGACCCTGCTGCGGTTAAGGTTAGGTTAACGCCAGAACATAAAAAAGATATGGTTGATTTTATCGCAAAATTAATGGACGTACCTGTGGAGCCAGATATCTCAGCAAAAATAGTAATCAGTGAAAGAACTGGAGCGATTGTAATCGGAGAAAAGGTGAGGATTGCACCAGTCGCAATAAATTATGGGGATATAAATATTAAAATAGATAGAGATATTTACGATGTAGTGAACATCAATGTCTCAGAAGCAAAGACAAATTTTAAGGTTGTGCAGAATGGTGACACCTTATCTGACTTAGTTAAATCACTTAATGCTTTAGGTGCTAAACCATCAACAATGATCTCTATATTACAGGCGATTAAGGCATCAGGAGCTATCACTGCTGAAATAGAGGTTATCTAATGTCGGTTAACCCTTTAACATTTGTGGGGAATTCCAGTATAATAGATGTTAGTAAGTTCCAAAATCCTACTGCTGAACAAGAAGCAGAGATTAAACAAGAATTTGCAAAAATGTTTGTTGATAAAGTTTTTATGAATAAAGTGTCTTTAGGAGATATTTTTCAAACTGAAGAAGATGATGAAGAAAATCTTTTTCGGGGTATGTTTTCTAATGATATTTCTAAAATGCTTGTTGATGATATTTTTAGACAACAAGTTGCGCAACAAATGGTAGAAAATGGAACTATAGATTTAGGTTTGGGAGAATAGTTGATGAGTGATGAAATAAAAATAGTTGAGGTTAATCCTGTATATCGAGCTACAGAGGCAGAGACTAGAGTAGAGGCTATACCTGACGATAAAAAAGACGAATTTATTAATTTAATTAAAACAATAGCTGCTGGGATTTTCTCTGGAGGTAGCTTGCCACCTGGAAGGGAATTTGTTGATTTAGTTAGTTATGGGTGGGAAGGGCTGATGAAGGCCTGGAAGAACTTTAATAATGAAAAAGGAGCGATGTTTAGAACTTATGCTACGTATAGAATTCGAGGAGAGATTCTAGATAACATTAGAAAAGAATGGAAAACTAAGAATCCTGGTTATTCTAAGAAAGTAGACAAAGAAAAAATTAAAGAAAGAATTATGGAATTGGCTAAG
>Ga0265294_10008867_pt1 | contig 11675 bp, 9 predicted proteins | sample MunlanPumphouse3_FD_192504 | JGI IMG/M metagenome (GOLD analysis project Ga0265294, IMG submission 192504) | Groundwater microbial communities from a municipal landfill in Southern Ontario, Canada - Pumphouse #3 | ecosystem: Environmental > Aquatic > Deep subsurface > Groundwater | place...
GGGCAAATCAGGTTCATGGAATAAGAGGTCCAGATTACTATAATAAAGCGATAACTTATATATTGGGAAAGGTTGATAACCCTGTGTTTTTTGTGTTTTCTGATGATTTGGAATGGACAAAAGAACATATTCCAATCCCATCTGAAGTTCATTACATGGATCAAAATGGTCCAGATGAAGACTATGAAGATCTTCGTCTGATGATGTCATGCAAATATTTCATCATTGCAAACAGTTCTTTCAGTTGGTGGGGGGCATGGCTTGGGAATTACGAGGATAAAATCGTTGTATGTCCTAAGAATTGGTTTAATGATTCTGAAATGAAGACGGATATTATTCCAGATTCCTGGGTGCGGATGTAAGAAGCGATTTTTGGAGAGATAGTATGTTAAAAGTGAAACTAAGTTCATCGGATAATATTGATGGGTTATTGGCACAGACTCCTGGCGGAAAAGGAGAGTGGGGAAACTGTGAATTTTTTGTGGATGATGATATATCAGAGTGTGACTATTGGGTAGTATTGAACGAATTGTCTAAAAAAGAAACAGTACTATGCCCTCCTGGAAATACTATCTTTGTAACTGGCGAACCCGTTAGTGTTAAAAAATATAGTAGAAGATTTCTTAGTCAGTTTGCAACAGTAATAACAGCTCAGGATTCCTTACATCATCAACATGTGATTAAAACTCATCAAATTCTTCCATGGTTTGTGCACAAAACATATGATGAACTTAATCAGATGTTTTTTTTGGAGAAATCTAAGGATATTTCTATTGTATCATCAAATAAGAGATTTAGTAAGGGGCATGAATTGAGATATCTTTATGCTATGGCTTTAAAAAACTATTTTGGTGATAAAATTGATTTGTTTGGTCGGGGAATCCAGGATTTTGGTGACAAGTGGGATGTTCTTGCACCTTATAAATATTCCGTTGTGATAGAAAATTCCAGTTCAAATAATTATATAACTGAGAAGTTGGATGATTGTTTTCTTAGCTATACGTTTCCGTTTTATTATGGATGTACAAATCTGGAGGATTATTATCCGAAAGACTCTTTTGCTTATATCGATATCACGGATTTGGAGGGTTCAATTGATATAATTGAAAAAAAGTTGGCAGATTCACAGCATTATGCATCACATTTTGAAGCTTTGTGTGAAGCAAGGAAACGATATCTTCAGCAGTATCAGTTATTTCCATCGTTGGCGAGTATTATCTCATCACTGCAGTCTGTAGAAAAATGTCCTGCAAAAAAAATCACATTATTCCCTTCATCTGTGACAATGAGTGATTTGAGTTTTATGGTCCGTTGCCTATTTGGGATGGTTAAAAATCTTTTTGGTTGAAAATCCGAAAGAGATTTCTGCCCATTATTTTATTAAGAGAGAAGAATATGTTTATAGTTTATTATAGTTGCCCACCAATGCTTATTTAATTGATACAATGATACCGAAAATCATTCATTATACCTGGTTTGGTCCGGATCCCTATCCTCCAATCGTGAAAAAGTGCATTCAATCGTGGCAAGAAAAGTTACCAGATTACGAAATCAAACTTTGGAACGCAGATAATTTTGATATGAATATCAATGAATGGGTGCGGCAAGCATATAATATGAAGAAATATGCATTTGCATCTGATTTTGCACGATTCTATTTACTATATACATATGGGGGGATATATCTTGATTCGGATATAGGGATACTTCAAAGTTTGGATCCTTTGCTCAAGAATAAAGCATTTTTATCGTTTTTACCAGATGCCGATGCTAAGGGTTTGGAGGCAGAAATCATAGGCGCAGAGCCGGGTCTTGTGATTTTTCTAGAACTGATGGAGTATTATAAAGGTAGATCATTTATTAATGAAGAAGGTATCCCTGATACGCGTTCCCTGAATTTTATCATCTATGATTTATTTGTGGCGAATGGACTGAAACCTGCTTTAGGCGAACAGACTATATGTAATGTCCATATATATCCACCTGGATATTTTCTTTGGTCCGGAGATGATTATAGACGAAACCTTCTTTCAGAAAATGCATTTTCTGTACATTATGCCCAGTATTCTTGGCAAACTGATCTTGAAGGATTCAAAAAAGTTCAAAAAATTCTCTCACAATATTATAATAGATATGAAAAAGAGATTTGGGATGGATTTGATTTGCTTCACTTGTCTTCTGCGTTCCAAAAATTTCGCGATCTTTATCATCGGTATTATTAAGTGTGATTCATGAAATGAACGTTATTTTTATATTGTTATGTTCATTTTTTCGTTGCTCTGATTACACCACGACGGAGATAGGGTGGGCGAATTTTATCCAATCCCCCAATCATATAACCATGAGATGGTTTTGTGGCAAATCCATGTGAGCGAAGGAGTGCTCCAAGTTTTTTCTCATCATCAGCATAATGATAAGTACAGGTAACTACTTTTCTGACATAATTTAAGGCTAACATCTTATCTGAACCGTGCAGGACCTTTTCTTCAAATCCTTCAACATCTAATTTTAAGAATGTTGGATATTCCTTATCTTTAAAATAAGCATCTAATGAAATATTCATATCATCCGTTATATCTGAGAGATATTTCTGAACGATTACCACTTTATTGCTCCACGGAGCAAATGTTGCACGTAGGGGCTCCATCCATATCTCCTCTGGTTCAAATAGATAGAGTTTTTTGACTTGGTCAACAATGTTTAGTCCGAAATTACCTTCGGCGCCGCCGCAATCTACTACGATATCATCAACTTCCACATCAAAATCTTCTGTTAAATATCGGTGAGGTGATAGTGGATGCTGTTCGACATCTTGCAATACATAAAACATGCATTTAATCTTTTTATTGCTGAATGTATTGGGGTAATATAATCGTTTTTCATTCAAATAGACATATGGGAGATTAAGGATCTTATCATGAAATACTTTTATTTCATCAAATTTTGAAGTAAAATCTTCGTAATATAAAAATCCCCACTTATATGGGTGCATTGTTATTCCACATCTTGGGAGATAATCTATCACTTCGGCAATCTCAGTATCAACTTCTAAATTTGTATAATATGCTTGGATTAATGAGATTACTTTTGCATCTTTCCGTAGTTTTTTCCATGCCAGATATTGCCGTGCAAGAGGATAAAACTGAGAAGGTAGCAGTGCTTCACCGAGTGAAATTATTTTTTGATTCAAGTAAACTCACCATTCATCTAATACATAATATTATCTTTACTGTCCTATATCTCTCTCTATTTAAATATATATCTCATAGTTTTGGGTAACTAATATACAAATTAGATTAAACGTAGTTTTAGTATTGTTTTGAGAGAGGAGTATTATCACATATATTGTATGTTTATTTTATGTTCAAATTCATCATATTTTTGAAGTATGTGGGATTAATTTCTCAAGTTAATAAACATTTTTCACGTTGTGTACAGGAAATCGGATTTACATTCTCTTGTTCGTTTTTCATAATGATTTTTTGGGAGTGCTCTCTCTCTCTTGCCTCTCAAAAAGCTGTCTATAGATATCTATTTTGATAGTTGGTCCTTAAACCATAATCCAACAGAGAGGGGATGTAACTTTGGAAATCTTGGAAGGAGTTTTAATTTTCTCATAATTCCAGCTATTTTCAATGCGTAATAATATTTCGTACCCACCCTCACAGAATGTTTGAAGCTAATAGTATCCATAAATTTGTTGGGCGCTATTGCATCTGGATGACGAACCTGACGAAGATCAAGCGAAGTTGAAGGAGTGAATAACCCAAATGTATCATTATTGAAATAATGAGCGCCAGAATCTCCGATATTTGTTATAAGATTTTCTCGTGGTGTTATGCTTAATCCATTATTTATCAATATACTGCATGCCCATTGGAAATCCCACGAATCTCTTTTGGTTGTTTTGAAATACTCATCACCATAATATATTATAAACTCTCGAAACTCAGGAATGTCAGAAAAATAATTGTCAGTTATTAGTTTATTATATTCATTTGGCCAACCCATAATCTGATTATCATATAATTCCCAGGCTCGTCTCCATGTCGCCCAACCCCAGATATGTGCCCAGCGTGAGTAGTAATATGTTTCATTCGGTTTTGCAATATGGGATATGGGATTATCACCCGTAATCATCATTATGTTTGATTCATCACAATATTTTTCTAGCATTATTTTACAGAACCAGAAAAAGTCCTGATTTGGGATACAGTCATCTTCTAAGATAATTCCCATTTCTTCGCACTTAAAAAACCAGGTGATCGCAGAAATAATCGCCCCAGCACAACCTAAATTATCCTCATGAAATAGTGTGTGCAGTTCACATTCCCAATCGATCTGCTGAAGAATATTTCTTGTTTGCTGGCATAACTCAGCTTCACCCTCCTTATTTTCCCGGGGACCATCCGCTCCCACATACAAAATAGCCGGTTTCACCAGTTTGATTTGATCAAATACTTGTTGGGCGGTCTCAGGTCTATTAAAAATAAGAAACAAAATAGGTGTTTCAAATAATTTTTCGCTCATGAAAACTCCAACATCAATTTTTGAATGCCCGTTTTCACATCGACACGCGGCATCCATCCAAGCATATTTTCTGCCTTTCTTGTATCAGGCAATCTTCTTCTAGGATCATCCTTTGGCATGGCTGAAAACTCATACTCTCCATGAGATCCGATAACATCTTTAATCAATTTGGCTAACTCGAGAATAGTCATCTCATTTGTGCCGCCGATATTAACAACTTCACCCGTACACCCGTCATACGCAGCAAGGCGCAAAAGTCCAGTTACCGTGTCAGTAACATAGCAGAAACACCGTGTTTGCGAACCGTCTCCGAAGATAGTAATGGGTTGTTTTCTCAAAGTCTGGTCAATGAAGCGCGGGATAACTCTGCCATAGATCCCATCTGCCCGAATCCTCGGACCATAGGTATTGAAAATCCGGGCAATCCTTACATCCACATTTTTCTGATTCAGATATGCCATACAGAGCGCTTCACCACATCTCTTTGCCTCATCATAACAACCCCGTGGTCCAATTGCATTTACATTTCCATGATAAGTTTCGGGTGTCGGAAAAACAGTGGGGTCACCATATGTTTCACTGGTTGAGGTGAATAGAAACTTTGCGTGATACTTGTGCGCAATTTCCAGAGCATTCATTGTTCCGATAGTGTTTGACCTGATGATCTCTATTGGAAAATGAGAAAACTCAAATGGGCCTGCACGGGATGCGAGATGGAAAACATAATCTACTGGTTCATCAACATCAAACGGTTCGGAAACATCCCATTCAACCAGTTTAAAATTCGGATGGCTTTGTAGATGAGCAATATTCGATGTTTGTCCGCTGGAAAAATTGTCTATACAGATAATACGTGAGTCGAGAGCAAGTAATGCCTCACATATCCATGAACCGATAAAACCCGCACCACCGGTAACGAGGATTGTCTTTCCCTCATAATATTTTTTATCGATATGCGACACGATCTCCATTACATCATCAGACATTCAATATCCCCTCTTTTTTAACTCATCGCGTATGATTTTCCCGAATGTTGGGTGTTTTAATGTAAGTTCCAGATTTGATGTCATCCACCCTGGTTTATCCCCGATATCATATCTTATACAGTCCGTTATCACACCCAAGGATGTGTCAAGACACCTTAATGCATCGGTAAGTTGTATCTCACCCTTTTTTCCCGGTGAAGTTTTCTTCAGCAACTCAAAAATATCCGGCGTTAGAAGATATCGGCCGATTGCACCGAGGTTTGAGGGAGCAGCTTCGGGGGCGGGTTTTTCCACAATGTCTGTGATATCATATACTTTGTCTGTTATTGGTGTTCCTGCAATAATTCCATAATCCTTGATTTTCTCACGTGGAACTGGTTCTACAACGATTACTGGTTTTTGATATTGATTGTAAGTATCTATCATCTGCGCCGTACACTCCTTACATCCCGGGTTTGGAACACAGATCGTATCGCCAAGAAGAACGGCGAATGGCTCATCCCCGCAATGATTTTCTGCATAGAGTATCGCGTTACCAAGACCCAGCTGCTCCTTCTGTCTGATGAAATGGATATCGGCAAGATTTGCCAACTTCTCACTTTCACGAATCAATTCCGGATCGCCACTGGATCTCAGGTGATTATCCAGTTCAAGCGATGAATCAAAATGATCCTCGATTGCCCGCTTATTTCGTCCGGTGATGATGAGAATGTCATCACAACCCGAAGCGACGGCTTCCTCCACGACATACTGAATGACCGGCTTATCTACAACCGGGAGCATCTCCTTTGGTTGGGCTTTGGTCATCGGGAAAAATCTGGTTCCAAATCCTGCTGCGGGAATGACTGCCTTTCGCACTTGTTTCACCAGCACACACCTTCTGCATCCGGTATGGTGAGAATATGTCTACCATCAATAATAATTCTGTTTTTCATCAGTGAGAATTCTTCATCAAGTTCTGCAAATTCCGGCCACTCGGTCATGACAAGACATCCATCTGCATCTTTCAATGCATCTTTTGCAGAGCTACAATACATCAAATCTGGAAACACCTGAATCATATTTTCTGTTGCTTTTGGATCGTAGCATACTGGTACAGCACCAGAAGACAATAACATCTCTATTACAGGAATCGATCTGGATTCACGAATATCATCAGTATTATCTTTGAATGCCAGTCCAAGAACAGCTATACGTTTTCCATTCAAAGAAATGAGACGATTTTTCAGAAGAAGTATCATTTTTTCAGGCTGGTTAGAATTAATTGAGAGAACTGCCTTTAACAGAACTGGGTCGAGATCATTCTGAGCTATCATTGATGCAAGTGAGGCCACATCTTTTGGGAAACAACTACCCCCAAATCCTGCTCCCGCATTCAGGAAAAAGGGAGAGATGCGGTGATCAAGCCCGACACCTTTCATGACTTCATATACATCCACGTTAAGTTTTTTGCAGAGATTTCCGATTTCATTGGAGAATGATATCTTCGTTGCAAGAAATGCATTTGCCGTGTATTTTATCATTTCTGCAGCTGTGCTACCGGTAACAAGGATTGGAGAATCCAGATTTTCGTAAAGTTCCTTTATTTTTTCTATTACTACTTGATCAGAACTTCCAATGATGATTCTGTCCGGCTCAAAAAAGTCAACAATTGCCCGACCTTCACGAAGGAACTCCGGGTTCATACAATACCCCACGTTTACATCAGGAATGCATCCTTGTATAGTTTTGCGAACTATATTATCAGTTGTTCCTGGGGGAACTGTACTTTTTATAACCACGATTGGATGCTGAGTGTGCCCAATCATGTATTCTTTTGCAATATTTTCTGCTGCGGATCTAATATACGACAGGTTAGAACTTCCATCTGTATTTGGCGGTGTCCCCACAGTGATAAAAACGATATCACTTGTTTGAATGGATGAATATTCTAATGAAGCCTTGAGATTTTTGCCGATGTGTTCTTTGAGAAGTACATCAAGACCCTCTTCATAGATTGGGGATTTTGCATCGTTGATAGCATCAACTTTAGTTTTATCTATATCTATTATTGTTACTGTGTGGTCCAGATGAGCGAGGCAGGTGCCTGTAACAAGACCAACATATCCACCACCAATTATTGTTACGTTCACAATAGATTACATATTTGTAATTCAAGTGGATATATATTTGTTATTCTCGAGTCTGCGTAACGGATTGTGGTTTTAAGTGGGCAGACTTGAAGAAAAACACCAATTCTTGTCTTTCAGTTCTTAAGAAATTAATTATAGAATATAATCTGGATTTTGTGAGTTTTCGTTTGTGGTTTCCCAGTTATTATTAAGTAATTCTTCCTGTTTCCCATAATTTAGCAGCAATGATGTAATTTATTTTGAGCTAAAATTTACTCAATTCATTAGGGCGGCTGTTGTTTATCGGATTCTTAATGATGATAAATTACGAAATAACATTATATGTAATGGTTATAAGCAACTCAAGTAATTCTCCCGGATAAATGTGCAGAAGAGACTAAGAAAGTGTATCTTAAGGTGCTGAATGATTCAAATTGAGATAGTGACTGAAAATGGGGAGTACATTATAATCCGTTTTTCATTGTTCTGAATACACTTCGACGGAGATATGGGGCCGAATATTATCCAACCCAACAATCATATGATATTGGGAATGTATCGTGACAAAACCATGGAACGAAGAAGTATCCCAAACTGTTTATCATACTCATGATAATGACCTATAATAGCAGCTACATTTTTGATACTGTATAGTGAAGTTCGTCAGTGATTATCTACATGATAATTATGATTCATCAATCGAAAGATCACATATTTTCTTTGTTGCTGACTGAAAGGGGATGGCCGAAGGTATAAACCTGGAATAATCAGCAGTGGATTTTATAAAATAGATTAAAATGAATACGATTTATCTTATATTTAAAATAAAAATAGATGTAAAGTAACAAAATATTCGTATTTTCAAGAGAGATATAAAAATATTATTTATTTTTATTTATTTATTTATTTCGCGTATAATACAGTTTCCCAGGGATTATTTCCATCTCCTTCTTTATATTGTCTTAAATATAATTTGTATAAGGGATTTAATTTTAATATATATTCGGGAATTTCCCATAAATCATCTATTTTATGATAAACACATATTGCTAATATTGGTTTTTCATTAATAATATGATTTTTTGAACCCTCAAGGGCATCTAATTCAAACCCCTCTATATCCATTTTGATAAAAGATACCGGTTCTTTGATGTCTTCATCGAGGGAAACGATGTCCACATCATTATCCCCAAATGATGACACAAAGGAACCCGCACCGTTGGAATTAATCTTAAGGGATTCTCTCTCTTTTCCAATACCAGCTCTCCGAAACACTATTTTTTCAAATGATGTATTTTCCCATTTTGATAGATAATTATAAGCTTGTGCATAATTATTAGGTTCTGGTTCATATAGATAGATTTTTGAAAAATTTGGAAAACGAGTAATAAATCTCTCTGTTGTATCGCCAATAAATGATCCGCAATCAACAAATACATCTGAATCAGGCATATCAATAATTGTTTTATCGAAATACTGGTTAAATGTGAAATCACTCTCACCGTGGAGAATATTATAATCTCCTGTCACTCTATATTATAAAACGCGTATTAAGGTTTTTTTGGATCTCTCATCACAAAGTAATGAATAAAGTTTTAGATATTGTTTTTCATGAAAAAGAACATGATCTTTTTGTTGTCGAGAGATAAATTCACTTTCCTGTTTTTTTCCCGAGTAATATTTTTCGAATACTAGATAATACAATGACTGGTTTTTCTGAATGCTTGTGGGGAAAATGGTTCCACATATTTGTACAATATTGTACAAATCTTATTTTGATGTTTATTGAAATTTCTGGTTCATTTTTAATTGTGTGATAAAAAGTCTCTATCTCATTTCTATTTTCAGTCTCTAGCATATGTTAATGATTTAAATGGAAGTATATATATGGATATGTATCTCTCACTAGCATGACGAGTTTTCTTTAAAATTGAAATGGTCTTATATTCGTCAATGGGTGAACGAAATCTTCAATTGCCCGACCTTCATGGAGAATAATGTCCTATATCGATAATTGTTACTTTATCCCTGAGACTGGACAGGCAAGCGCCGGTCACGAGCCAACCATATCCACCCCTAATAATAGTTTTATTCACAATTATTTAGTTATTAGTAATATTAATAAATACATCTTTATTATACAATACTGGGTAATTCTATATCATGTTATATCCTAAAGTGAGCATAATAATTCCCATATACAATGCCGGTAAATATATTGAGCAGTGTATTGATTCCATCTTTGCTCAAATATACCCCTCTTTTGAGGTTATTGCATCATATGATATAAATTCCACCGATGATACTCTATGTATTCTTAAGACTTTGTCAGCAAAATATCCCTTGATTATTGACCTGGGTTCAAAAGAGACCTCTGGAAGTGCTGGTAAAGTGAGAAATAGGGGCTTTTTACGGGCTACCGGTGAGTTCGTTGTTTTTGTCGATGCGGATAATGTAGTTATGCCAGAATATTTATCATCGATGATGGATGTTTTTCGCGAGTATCCTGAATTAAATGCGGTATATTGTAATTTCCTTCGAGTAACTGATAATACTATTGACTCGGTTAAAGAAAAGTATGAACAAAGTGGGGAAATATATATAATAAGCAGAGATGAGGTCTTACCTTTATCTTTCAGTTTTATTAAGAACACAGATCAACACTTTATTCCCCCCCTATGGCATGGATATGGTTAATTCGAAGGCAGTTTCTTCTAGATAATCAAATATTTTTCCCAGAATTTTACTATGGTGAAGATACCGTTTTCACCGTGAATATAATTGTTTGTTCAGATAAACTTGGTGTATGCAATAAAAAACTCTATTAATACCGTAACACTCCTAGTTCTATTACGAATCTCATCCCACATTCTCTTGTCTGGGAACGGTACAGATTAAGGGATAATGAGATACTTAAACTAATCATGGAATATGCGCCCAAATATGTAACATCTCTGACAACATTGCATAAAAGAGGTGTGGTGTGCCATTTTTCTCACTTTGATTATAAGAAATATTGCCAAGAATTAGATAATCAAAATATTACTTATCTGAATCCCCAGATATCAAGTTCCATTTCAGAGTATGGTGTGATGTGTCTATTTAATATTTCCAGAAGAGCCTGTTATTTGGCTTTAAGAATCTATTATGGTCTCCTTTATTTGAGTCGTCAATCATAATCTGACTATTTCTTAATCCCCTAGTTTTATCTTTAATCCATAGTATGGTTATTTTATCTTCATCGGCAAATACATTAGAAATAGCTAATTTGTATCATATGCCAATCCCCTTCATTTCTAATATCATGCGCATACCGGCAATACAACGCCAGAGCACCTTATCACTCATCTCAACGATAGGCATAACCATTTTTGGATTCATCTCCACCATGATCTTTTCCCATCTCCTCGGAAAAGATCTGATGGGGGTATACTATCTTTTCCTCGCCTATTACGGCATATTCAACATGATCGGCGATGCCGGTTTTGGCGGGGCCGCTGTCAAAAGGATATCCGAAGGAAAGGAGCAGAATGAATATCTCACGGCTTATGCCACGCTACGTGTTCTTCTCATTATTGTATCCACACTTCTTCTCTTAGTTCTCAGTCCATTTTTCGTAGATATTCAGGAGTACAACCTGATCCCTTGGATCATAGCGGCACTTGCAGCGGCATGTTTCGGACATACAATTACGTCTGGCGTTTACGGTCTGGGACATGTGGGGATAAATAATGTTGCCGGCGGCATAAGTGAGTTTTTCCGAATTCTCATTCAAGTTGCTGCTGTCCTTCTCGGTTTTTCCGTATATGGGTTATGTGGGGGATTAATCGTTGGTATCATTATTTCCGGCATTCTCTGTCTAAAATACTTTACCTTCAAACCTGCAAAATTCAGTTTTCGCCATATCAGCAGTCTTGCAACATACGGGTTCTGGATCTTTCTGATCGGGACTGGGTCTATTGTTTTCGCCTATTCTGACACGATTTTCATAGGTTATTTTATGACTAATGGTGATGTGGGTGTGTACCGAACTGCCTATCAATTCACC
>Ga0265294_10008868_pt1 | contig 11674 bp, 11 predicted proteins | sample MunlanPumphouse3_FD_192504 | JGI IMG/M metagenome (GOLD analysis project Ga0265294, IMG submission 192504) | Groundwater microbial communities from a municipal landfill in Southern Ontario, Canada - Pumphouse #3 | ecosystem: Environmental > Aquatic > Deep subsurface > Groundwater | place...
CCGTCTTCATTATAACGCTTGGCGAGCTCCACAGGGTCTCCGGCTTCTTTCAGGTCCACAAACTCCACGCCCTTGACGACACAGCCGCCTGCTCTGTCAAGGGTTACATCAAGGCATGGTATGATTCTTTTGGTGAGCATCTAAGGGATAATGAAATTAACTGTTATTAAAAGCTTATTGAAATTAAACAGGCAGAAATCCGGAAAGGGTCAGGCTGCTTACGGGGCAGAAATTGCTGAAAAACAGGTTTCTTCGAAAAGGCGGGATTGTTTGAAAAAACAGGATCGAATAAAGGTTTTTGGCAAAGATGAACCCGCCGTGATTTCTGCAAAAAAACCGGATTTAACCAGGTGTCCTTGTCAAGATATTCTCTTAGCCGAAAATGTTTATCACGCGTGCGCCTTCAAGTCTGGACATCTCTATCTCTGAACATTCCAGCACTCTCTTCCGTATTCTTATCGGGGCTCCCACCCTGAGCGCAAGTGCAATGCAGTCGCTTGGTCGTGCATCAAACTGCATTATGCTGTTATCTTTTTTTACCAGAAGGCGGGCATAATATACTTTATCCACCTTATCGTCAATTAACACGCCTTCAATTTTTATGTCCAGGCGATCGAAAATATTGACCATAAGGTCATGCGCCATGGGGCGAGGAGGAGAAATGTTTTTAAGTACGTTCCCTATTGAAAGGGCTTCCAGATGACCTATATATATAGGAAGCATTTCTCCTTTCAGGTTCTCAAGAAGCACAACAGGGGTAGGGTCACTGAACACATCGACTATATAGACATCTTTTACATGAATTTCTTCAAAATCCTCGTATATATCGATGTCCATATCAAGTAGTTAATTTCACACTTATTAATAATTTATTAATTCTTTTCAGATTATTAAAGAAGAATCTTTGAGTTTTATTTCATACTTTTTAATTCCGGTTCTCTCTCTCTCAAATCCTTCGAAAGCCGTGTTTGCCAATCATAGGCACAAAGATAACGTCGCCTTTTTTCTTCCTGTATATCTTGCCTGTGCTGTCTTTTTTAACCCTGATTAGCTCCTGGGAATAGCTCCCCACAGGGATTACCATTATACCCCCGGGCTTCAATTGTTCCAGGAGAGTTTCAGGGATATTGGGAGCTGCGCATGTTACAGCTATCCTGTCATAGGGGGCATATCCGGGATAACCCATTGACCCATTCTCAAGTAAAACTGTAACATTTTTATACCCTGCTTCTTTCAGGTTCTTCTTTGCAAAATTTGCAAGAGGTTCTACCCGCTCCACAGTGTAAATATGCCCGGTTTTTCCTACAAGCTCTGACATCACTGCAGCATTATATCCTGAACCTGCTCCAATTTCCAGAACTTTATGCCCTTCAGCCAGCTCCAGGATTTCACACATCATAGCAACCATGTGGGGGGCAGATATTGTTTGCCCATGGCCTATTTCAAGAGGCATGTCTACATAAGCTGCCCTTTGCTCATATTCCGGAACAAACCTGTGCCTTGGGACACGGAGCATGGCCTGGAGCACTTTTTCGTCTATTACGAAACCTTCAAGACCTTCTACAAGGAGCTTGCGGAGCTTCTCACATTCTTTTTCTTTTTCTCTTTTTCTTTTATCCTCACCAAGGTCCTTTTCTGAAACTGCGTTGACCAGAACTATCCCCCTTCTTTCTGGCAAAAATCCTTTTCACATATTTTGCAAGTACAGCGTCACCTTTTCTGGATCTGAAATTCCCGTCTCTAATCTTTATCTTGGTAATGAAAAGACGGGTATTTCCAGCTCTTTCCTCTGCTCCCACGACAAATTCATAGTCTCCGGGAACACGTTTCTCAATTACTTCTGTTTTTTCAGTTCCTTCCTGTGCAGAAAACTTTACAGTCACCTCATCGATGGCTCTTCCCCATATTGTTTCGGTGTTTTCTGCCCTGGCTACTTTGACCCTTTTTCCTCCTGCATCCAGGGCTGTAATCAGGATAGGGCATACCATTCCTGTTTCTTCGTCATCCACAACCAGTTCTTCATCTACCTGGAGAACGGTTTCAGAATCCAGTTCGGTTCTGTAGGTGTTTGAAGTATCCTTCTTGCTAACTATAACCTTCAAACTGACTGATTTTGGGGTTTTTATCTTCGCTGCATGTACCTGTCCGCATTCCAGACATCGGACAAGCGGGCTCTGCCCTTCTTTAAGAACTTCATGCCCGACTTCTTCTTCCGGGGAACATGTGGGGCATTCGACTTCAATTTCTCTCATCATAGTCTAATCAATAGATGGATTCAAAATACTAAATACTTAACTTCTCCGGTGATGTTTTAAAGAATGTGTTCTGAAGGGCGATGGGAAGAAAAAAAGTTTCAGGGAGGTAAAGGTAAGAGTAAAAGCAGAGTTTTGCAAAAATAGATCTCTATAAATTGTAGTCCATAAATTGTAGTTCATAAATTGCAGTCTATAAACTGTGGTTGCCTGTTTAAAAATCAGCTTTCATCAACTACTTCCAAATATTCGGAAGCAGTGGAAGTTCCAGCTGTGGATGTAATATTTTCAAAGGACATCGGGTGTTTTTGCCTTATTTTTCTTCTCTTTGCGAATGTAATTTCATTCAGAGGTCTTGCCCAGATTGTATCGAGTTCCTCGGCAAGGGCAGAAGGCACCCTTCTGACTCCAACCTGAAGCGAAGTTATAACAAATGGGCTTCCGTAACCGGTTTTCACTTTATCCAGAATTATTTCTTCATCTTCTCGCAGAAGTTCTCCGGCGTTCAACTTTACCCAGTGCGTGAAAGGATGTTCTATCCTGTTTACGAAGACCCTTACGCTTATTTTTTCAGGGACTTTTAACCCTGAGACAATGTAAACAAGCCCGCACTCAAGGCAGTGCACCAGTGGGCTTATCCCAAATTTTATCAGTTCATGCGGGACTTTTTCCTCAGGTGAGCATGAGGGGCATTCTATTTTGATATGCTATGTCATGGCAGGTCTCATTTTTAATTATTCTTATTATACTTAATAGTTTCGTAAAGCTTTTTATATATGCTTTAGGAATACTGCTTCCTCTTTCCTAGTGCCTCGCTCGATATCAAAAGTTTTATTATATTGAAATGCGTAGTTTTCTATCTCATAATTGAGACGCATCTCAAAATTAAGGTAACATGGGTGCCGACAGTGCCGGACATTGAATACCTGAAGAAACTTGCCCTTATAGGGGCAGTAAATAAAACTGTTAAAGTCTCTTCGAGTGAGTTTCACAAGCATACGGGAGACAGTTCCAAAACCGCAGCTCGAAAGTTAAAACAGCTTGAGAAAGAGCGGTTGATCGAAAGAGAACTGGTGCCCGGTGGCCAGTTGATAAAAATGACAGAAAAAGGGATTGAAATCCTGAAGAACGAATACGTCGAATACAGCAGGATCTTTTCTTCAGAGCCCGATACTCTGGAGCTTGAAGGAAACGTCCTCAAAGGTCTTGGTGAAGGTCAGTATTATATAAATATCCCGGGGTACAGGACTCAATTTGAAGAAAAACTGCACTTCATCCCCTTCCCCGGAACCCTTAACGTGCAGCTCTCGGAAAACAGTTCAGCTCTCAGGAACAGGCTTCGAGAAATGCCTTCTGTCCGGATAGACGGTTTTAATGATGGAGAACGCACTTTCGGGGGTGGAAATTGTTATCCTGTCAGAGTAGAGGGCATAGATGCTGCTGTTGTAGTCCCTGACAGGACTCATTACCCTTCGGATTTAATTGAGATTATTGCACCGGTAAAACTCAGGGATGCCCTGAAATTGAAAGATGGAGACAGAGTTGTGACACAGCTGAAAAAGCAGGGTATGGAGGGACAGAAATGAGCGAGAACATGGCCTATGAATGTCTGAAATATAGCAATGAAAATATTAACAGGGCTCTGGAAGCCCTGCGTGCCGGAAAAATGATCCAGATCTATGACTCGGATTCAAGAGAAGGAGAAACAGATCTTGTAATTCCTGCGAAAGCTGTCACTTATACTGATGTGAAATGGATGCGGAAAGATGCCGGTGGTCTTATCTGCGTGGCAGTGGACCCGGTGGCGTCAAAACAGCTTAAATTGCCGTTCATGGCAGACCTTGTAAGGGAAGCCAGCAAGACCAGCGACTCCCTTGGGGAAGTTGTTGAAAAAGACGGAGACCTCAAATACGATGCCCATTCCTCTTTCTCTCTCTGGGTCAACCACAGGGACACAAGGACAGGCATTCCTGACATTGAAAGAGCCCTTACAATCAGGAAAATAGGTGAGATCACAGAAGAATCCCTTTCAGGAAACGGGGTCCGTTTTGGAAACGAGTTCAGGACTCCAGGGCACGTTGCTCTCCTCAGGGCTGCCGAAGGGCTCCTTGATGAGCGCATGGGCCAGACAGAACTTTCGGTTGCACTTGCCCGTATGGCAGGAATAACCCCTGCGATGGTTGTCTGTGAAATGCTGGACGATGACAGCGGGAAAGCCCTTTCAAAAGAAAAATCAAAAGAATACGGAAAAGAACACGGGCTTGTCTTCCTCGAAGGGCGGGAAATAGTTGAAGCTTATTTGCTCTGGGCAGGTACAGATTGCTGAAAATCTTCCCTGTTTCTCATTTTTTTCTTTTTGATTCGTTATCTTTTCCAATTCTTTTTTTAAACTTCTCTATCCTTCTCAATTCTTTTTTCAAATTCTTAATCCTTTTCAATCCTTTCTTAAAACTCTGAATCCTTTTCAATCCTTTCTTAAACTCTCATTTCTCTTCTTTACAGGTATCTTCTTTAAAAGCGCCTTCCGTTTATGAAAAAACTAAAAAATAAAAGGCAGTCAACCTGTTTTTCTGCCTCTTAGTAATTCTCAATTTTAATGTAGCAGAATATTATAATATAAATCAACACAAGTAGTATAGAATATATAGCATCATTCTGACTTACATTATTTGATTTATCGCTTTCTGTCCTGTTATTTTGAGGTCTGGATTCAGGAGGTGCTGTCCGGCGATACAGAGGTTTAAAAAAGTCCAGAGAATTCTTTTGATTGTACTCTTCCTGAACCTTGCAGTAGCTTTTGCTAAGATTATTTACGGGACTTTAACCAGCACCCTCAGCATGACCGCCGACGGCTACCATTCACTTTTCGACGGGGTATCCAATATTGTGGGACTTGTGGGAAGCTTTATTGCAGCACGCCCCCCCGATAAAGAGCACCCTTACGGGCACCAGAAATATGAAACCATAGCCTCTATTTTTATCGCCCTTCTCCTTCTTTACGTGGGAGTTGAGATTTTCAGGCATGCGCTTGACAGGTTCCTCATCCGGAGTGTACCTGAGGTAACAGCTATAAGTTTTCTTGTGATAATCGGCACAATGTGCATTAATTACCTGGTCACCCGCTACGAATACAGGCAGGGTTTAGCCCTGAGGAGCCAGGTTCTTATTGCGGACTCCCTGCATACAAAAAGCGACATTTATGTCTCCCTGTCAGTGATATTAAGCCTGGCTGCCGTAAAGCTTGGTTTTCCCCTTCTTGACCCTCTAATCGCTGTTCTTATATCTTTTCTTATTTTCAGGGCAGGGTTCAGGATCATGAAGGAAAGTTCAAAGGTACTTCTTGACATGTCCAGGCTTGAAGAAGACGAGATCTGTAACCTTGTTCTGGGAGTAGAAGGAGTTCTGGGCTGCCATAAGATCAGGACTCGCGGAGGCATGGGCGATATACGGATAGATATGCATGTGCTTGTGCAGGCTGACCTTACTCTTGAAGAAGCGCACCTTATTTCCCACAGGGTAAGCAAAATGCTGAAAGCCGAATATAATGATGTTACTGATGTGGTTGTGCACCTTGAACCTGCCTTACCCCAAGGATCATATAGCAAAAAAACCACTTAAGATGCATGGCTGGAAACGTTTTCGGGCAGATGTTTCGAATCACGACCTGGGGGGAGTCCCACGGCAGGGCTGTCGGAGTTGTTGTTGACGGGCTGCCCGCAGGGCTTCCTTTTTCCGAAGCCGACATCCAGAAAGAGCTGGACAGGCGGCGTCCGGGACAGAGCGAGGTCTCCACACCTCGAAGCGAGGCTGACAGTGTGGAAATACTCTCCGGAATTTTCGAGGGCAAGAGCACGGGGACTCCCATCTCCATGCTTGTCTGGAACTCGGATGCCAGGTCTTCTTCTTATGATGCCATTAAAAATACTCCCCGCCCGGGACATGCTGATTTTACCTACATTGCCCGCTACGGAATTCGGGACCACCGCGGAGGAGGCAGGTCTTCAGCTCGCGAAACTATAGGAAGGGTTGCAGGCGGTGCCCTTGCAAAGCTTTTACTTTCCCATTACGGAATCCGGATTGTTGGACACGTTCTCGAACTCGGCGGGATCCGGGCAAAATCACTCTCTTTTGAAGAAATCCTTGAAAATGTTGAAAGAACTCCTGTTCGCTGCGCAGACCCCGAAGCTGCAAAGAAAATGCTTGAAAAGGTTTCAGCCCTCCGGCAGGAAGGAGACAGCGCGGGCGGAATTGTCGAGGTAATGGTGAAAGGAGTCCCCGCAGGTCTCGGAGAACCCGTTTTTGACAGGCTTGATGCAGACCTTGCAAAAGCTCTTATGAGCATTCCCGCAGTCAAAGGCTTTGAAATCGGAGCCGGGTTTGAGGCTGCCCGTATGCGCGGAAGTGAAATGAACGATTCCTTCCTCATGGAAGACGGAAAAGTTACCTGTTCGAGCAATAACGCAGGCGGCATCCTCGGAGGGATTTCCTCGGGCCTGGACATCGTCTGCCGTGTAGCAGTAAAGCCCACCCCTTCCATAAGTAAACTTCAGCAAACGGTTGATCTCACAACCCGGGAAAATGCCGAAATAGCGATTAAAGGACGGCATGACCCCACGATTCCTCCGCGCATGGTGCCGGTTGCAGAAGCCATGGTTGCCCTCGTGCTTGCCGACCATATGCTCAGAAGCGGCTTTATCAATCCCAGGACCCTGTTAGGGTGAAGAAATAAGCATAATTTAGCTTGTATCCTCCGGTTTGCTTCGATAATAAACACTCCAAACCACAAATCATCTTTCTTAGCATGAAAGTACTTCCGGATACTTTCATTTTTTCGGCTTGTTATTCCAGGAATGTCATGAGCGTTTTTTAGCCTGTTATCCAAAAGACCTTATTTACTTTTTTTATCCGTGGAAATCAACTGCAGCAACTGCTACTCTATAAACTCTCTGTCAATGATATTAAATAATCAGGGATATAAAGGATACTATCTTCCCAAAAAGCATAAAAGAGCATGAAAAAATGTTAGTTTTATAGTATGGATAGAAAATTTATATAGAGTTTGCTAGAAGTGAATTATGGAGTTCTAATATACTTTCCATGATCGTCTGAACTCCATACCTCTTCTTTTAGGGCATGATTATTCTGGTTTTAAGAGCTATTAAGGATTGCATAATCGTGTCTCCGGGGGATCTTAGATTTTTAATTTTTTGAATCCGTTTGTTTAATTCAAAATACGAGGGATCTTTCTTGAAATTAAAAGTGGTAATAGCAGCCTTTCTGCTGACAATGTTACTTACACTTGAATCAGGCTGCATCGACAGTAGCAACGGGCCGATAAATGAGACAAGACCGGAAGAATCAATAGATGATCAGGAAAGTTCATTTAATGATATCGTAGAAACCGCTCCTGAAAAAACCTTTTCTGTAAAGAATAATACTCTTGAAAAGCAAAGCTTTTTTTCCGGATATTACAGTAAAGAAAATCTGCAGTTTGAGCCTGCAGTTCCAGCTTATTCTCTGCCCCTTAAGGCTTCCGAAATTGCAAATTATGATGAGTTTACTCAGAAAATTTTCTTTACAAAAGAAAGCAAGGATTTGCTGTACAAAAATGGATTTGTTGTACTCGATAATGAAGACGATAGTGAAGGTCCCAAAAATCAATTGATATCAGGGCAGACACTGGTGAATGAAACTTACAGGAGCCTGAAAGTGGCTGATGTTCCTATTTTCATCACGTCGGATTCCCTTCTTCACCTTTATCACATCCAGTTTGATGAGACGCTAAAAAGGGTAGAAGCTGAGGAATTTTACGATGAACTCTGGAAACTTGACAAAGCCCTCTTTGAAGCTTCCATAGAGGATTATAACAGTGCGTCGGGAGTAGAAAAGGAAGCTGCAAGAAGAAATGTTGCATATTTTGCCGTGGCTTTGAGTCTTCTCCAGCCGAAAACCGAACAGACAGAGCAGTCACGGGAAGATCCAGAGAAAGTTACACTCTTCGCTCCTCAGGACATAAAAGAATACAGTGTCGAAATCCCTTCATTTGTAAAAGATGATGTAGAGGCTGAACTCGTTTTGATAGGAGCTCAAAAAGAGGAAATATCTCCAATTTTCAAGTACGTTGAAGATTACTCTCAGTACTCCCCGCGGGGACACTATACGTCTTCTGAGAAACTGAAAAACTACTTCAAAGCCATGATGTGGCATGGCAGAATAAGTATGCTCCTTCAGTCGAAAATGATTATTGCAGAAGAATCAATGGTAGGAGGGTCAGCGGCAGAATCTCCGGAAAAGGAAGCGAGAATTCAAACTATGCAGGCTCTTTTAATTTCTGATCACTTTGACAGGGATAATAACATCCGGGATAGATGGGATCGAATTTACAATGTGACGGCTTTCTATGTTGGTTTTTCCGATGATCTCGGGCCCTATGAATATGCGAAAGCTCTGGATACTGTTTTTGGTAATTATAGATCCGGAGTGAGTTTAGATAATGAAAGCCTTGCAGAACTGATAACTGAGCTGGATAAATATGAAAGTCCGAAAATCTATGGGGGAACGGGGGAAATAATTCCAGCAGGTTCTGAAACTGAAAATGAGACTCTTGAAGCCACAAAAGGTTTCCGGTTCATGGGGCAGAGATACACACCTGACTCGTATATCCTTCAGAAACTCAATCCTCCTGCCCTGAACATCATGGATCTCCTTGGTTCTGAAAGAGCCCGCGAACACCTGAGAAATATGGGTATTTCTGAAAATGAAGACTACAAAAAAGCTCACATATCTCTGGAAAATGAATTTGGAGCTTTTGATGAAGAGGACTGGAATAAAAACCTTTACTGGGCTCAACTATACGCCTTAAAGCCTCTCTTTACACGCTATCCTGAGGGTTACCCTACTTTCATGCAAACCGAAGCATGGGAAGACAAGCAGCTTAACACTGCCCTTGCCTCCTGGACCGAACTCAGGCATGATACCATTCTCTATGCAAAACAGACCTACTTCCTGGGTGCTCCTCAAATTCAGGAAGAAAAACCTGTGGAGGGATATGTGGAACCAGTTCCTGAATTCTATGCCAGGATGCTCGCCCTTACAAAAATGGCACACAACGGTCTTGCTGAAATGGAAGTGCTTGACGAGCAGTCTGATAAAGATTTTACAACTCTTGAAAATACCCTTGAAAAACTGCTGGAAATCTCGATTAAAGAACTTGAAGATAAAGAGTTAACAGATGCAGAGTACAAATTCATCCGAAACTTCGGACAAAACATATCTCCAATGCTTGAAAATGTGGATATAAAGTCCCAGAGCTCCATTCTGGTTGCGGATGTTCATACAGGTCCCGGAGGGAGCGTTCTGGAAGAAGGGACAGGGAAACTGGACCTGATGATAGTAGCGTACAAACAGCCTGACGGCAGGATCGTACTCGGTACAGGTCCTGTGATGAGTTATTATGAGTTCTGGCAGCCTTCAGGAGAAAGGTTAACAGATGAAGAATGGAGAAAAATGTTGAATGATAACCCTCCTGAAAGGCCTGAATGGGTGAGTTCATTCAGGGTATAAAAGATGCTACTTTCAATAGTTTTTCTTCTCTCTCACTTTCCTTTTTATGGAATACTTACGTATTTCGGAAAAAGAAGTAACATATCAGGTTCCTATAAGTTCAAAAAATAGACACAGACATATAAATGCGCTGGTGGTCAGGGAGGAATAATCCTGGACGGAAGTAAATTGTCTTCACTCATGATTATCGGGCTTCTCTCTGCAATATTTCTTTTATCCCTCTATGAATCCAGTGATTTGCACTGGAGTACGAGTGATATTGACAATCATGGAGGGATTAACAGAAGGTCTGGATGGGAAGTATTAACTGAAATATACACTAATGATAGCGATTTTCAAAACCTGACAAAAGGGAACTATTCAGGTGCAGGTGCAATCTTCAATGAAGCAGGGGAGTCTATAGGGTATATTCGGATTAACGGCTCTTATATTCACAAAATAACTGTTGAAATGCAAAATGGTACATTAAAAACCCTCGGACCGGACAACTCTCTGGAAAACCTCTACAGAGAAGCTGACTCACTGAACGGGTCTGTAACATCAACTTATTCACAAATGACCGGTGGAGAATTTTACATGATAACTGTTGACACTCCAAACGGGACGGTGATATCTATTGAAAAGGTTGACGAGTTGCCTGAATGGACTACAGAAACTGTAATTAAAGAAGTTTTAGAAGATGACACTTAAGGTGTGATCCGAAGCGCGGTTTTCAGGAGAAAAACCATTTATAAATCTCAAGGTGCTTTTTCCTCTCCTTGAAAATACTGACCGCAGCCATAGATGCACTATGCTTCTATCCGAGTATTACACAATCTGTCATATGAAGTATTACTGTTGAAATATGCAGTCATAAATTAAGAATGAATTGTCTGGCAATTTGACTAAAAACTTTATAATTTATATACGGTATATTAGAAAAACAGTTTATATAGTCCGAACAACCTCCAGAGTATGTTTTGATCCATATCTTGTCCGAGGCATGGGTTTATGTTAACTTTGCGAATAATTAAAACTTGCCTGATCCTAGCTTTCCAGAAAATCGTCAGAAGGGAGATCGATAAATAGTAAAGGGTTTGGAGTAGGAGTACTCCTTTTGGCGATTTTGAAGGAGATACCAAATCTTCTTCTATAATAGAAGGGATTTCAAATGCAAAATATTAAAAAAATACTTCTCTTCTTGCTGATCATACCCATAGTTGCAATTATAGGTTATTATGCATTGATGTTCCTTCTGGGCGGTCCGGCTTTACCTGATTTTTTTGAAATCAGAAACAATGATGCAGGGACCCATGAAGTAACTGTAGAAATATTGGACTTGCACAACAATTCAATAATTAAAGAATCATACAATCTTTATCCGGATGAAAGTGTTTCAGAAGCAAAACCATTTAGTCTTCTATATTCTATCGGAATGAAGAATTATACATTCAAGATTACGCTGGATAACGGAGTTGAAGAGAAAACTATTCCGGTATCCTTACATCGTTGGAGCACACCTATTATAGTAATAGATTGGGATAACGAGGCTCCAATAATGATAATGATAGGAACTGTTTGAAGAGGCTTGTCCAGATTTTTCTCTAACAAGTTTCTACATCACTGAAATTTTATAAAATCTGCCTTCCCTTTACAATACCAGAAAAGCATCTCTCCCCATTCAATGGCCTTCGAGTCAAAGCTGAACAGGCCTGTGCTTATGTCGTACTCAATACCTTCTTTTTTGTACAGATTCAGAGAAAGGCGTTTATCCGTAACAATGAGCCCAACTTTAATATCTTCATCCATGACCATTAATTTGAAGTTTTCATAATCTTTCAGTGCTTCTATTTTTTTCAGATAAGGTGATCGCTTCAATT
>Ga0265294_10008869_pt1 | contig 11673 bp, 10 predicted proteins | sample MunlanPumphouse3_FD_192504 | JGI IMG/M metagenome (GOLD analysis project Ga0265294, IMG submission 192504) | Groundwater microbial communities from a municipal landfill in Southern Ontario, Canada - Pumphouse #3 | ecosystem: Environmental > Aquatic > Deep subsurface > Groundwater | place...
ACGGCTTCATTTCGAAGCGGGCCAGTTCTTCGCCGGCCTCGTTGGTGATCACGCCCTCGTAGGGCTTGAGGACGATGGTGTCGCCCATGTTCAGCTTCGACACGTCGCACTCGATGGGCAGCGCGCCCGAGTCTTCGGCGGTATTGAAGAAGATGGGGGCGATCTTGCCGCCCAGGATCACGCCGCCCTGGCGCTTGTTGGGCACGAAGGGGATGTCGTCGCCCATGTGCCAGAGCAACGAGTTGATGGCGGACTTACGCGAGGAGCCGGTGCCGACCACGTCGCCCACGAAGGCCACGGGCAGGCCGCGCTTCTTGAGTTCTTCGAGGGTGGCGAGGCCGTCGGGCATCTTGGCCGCGAGCATGGCCTTGGCGTGGAGCGGGATGTCGGGGCGGCTCCAGGCCTCGGAGGCGGGCGAAAAGTCGTCGGTGTTGGTCTCGCCGGGGACCTTGAACACGGTGAGCTTGATCTCTTTCGCCAGCGGGGCGCGGGCGGTGAACCACTCCGCCTCGGCCCAGGCGTTGGCCACCTGCTGGGCGCGGGCGTTGCCGGCCTTGGCCTTGGCCATGACGTCGTTGAAGGCGTCGAACACGAGCAGGGTCTTGCTCAGGGCGGCGACGGCCACATCGCCCACTTCATCGTCATCCAGCAACTCCACCAGGGGCTGGATGTTGTAGCCGCCGAGCATGGTGCCGAGGAGTTCGGTGGCGCGCTTGCGGTCGATGAGCGGGCAGGGGGTGTTGCCCTTGGCCACGTCGGCCAGGAAGGCGGCCTTCACGTAGGCGGCCTCGTCCACGCCGGGGGGCACGCGGTTGGTGAGCAGGTCCAGCAGCAATTCTTCTTTACCCTGGGGCGGGTTCTTGAGCAGTTCCACCAGCGCGGCCACCTGGTTTTTGTCGAGGGGGAGCGGGGGCAGGCCCTGGGCGGCGCGTTCGGCGACATGCTTGGCGTATTGTTCGAGCATCATCAATATCCTGTGAAAGGGACTGAAAAGGGCTTGGTCCGTGTGTGGAGAAATGGGCCATAGGATACGACAACCGGACAATGGGCAAAAACCCTGCGGCGGTCGCGGCCCGGCGGATGGGGCAGAAGGGCATGGAGTCGGCGCGCCCTGGCGGAAGCGTTCTCGCCGCGGTTAGGATAGGCGGCGTAAGGCGCGAGCAGAAAGGAGAGGTCTATGGACGAGTTCATGCAGGCGGCGATCGAGGAAGCGATGCAGGGCCTTAAAGAAGGCGGCATTCCCATCGGCTCGGTGCTGGTCCACCAAGGGTGCATCATCGGCAGGGGACACAATCGCCGGGTGCAGAAGGGGAGCGCTATCCTGCACGCGGAGATGGACGCGCTGGAGACCGCCGGTCGGCTGCCCGCGTCCGTGTACCGGGAATGCACGCTCTACACCACGCTGTCGCCCTGCGCCATGTGCAGCGGGGCTATCCTTCTTTACGGGATTCCGCGCGTGGTGATCGGCGAGAACCGAAACTTCATGGGCGAGGAAGAGCTGCTACGGTCGCGCGGCGTGGTGGTCGAAGTGCTGGACGATCCCACCTGTGTGGACATGATGAGCCGTTTCATCGCCGAACAGCCGACGCTCTGGAACGAGGACATCGGGGAGTGAGCGGAAGCCGCCGGCTCGGCGATCGGGGCGGGCCTGCGGGCGCTGTGAGGCCATCCGGCGCAAGGACAGGGGGATTGCCATGTGCGGACGAGTCGCAGCGATAGTGGCGATGATCGCGCTCGTTGCCGCGTCGCTTGCCGGTTGCGCTGCCTTTCCGCGTGGACCGGAACTGACGGTGCGCCTCGGTCCGCCCGTCCACTATCGAAGCGCGGAGGGGGAGCGTTTCGTGGCGCGCTACGGATCGCTGTCCGACGGCAGCCTCCATTTCGTGAAAGTCGAGATGCCGACGGGCCGGCGCTACACGTTGCCGCAGGTCGTCTCTGCCTCGGGCGTACGGTACACCGACGAGCGGGAGCTTGTGTGGTGGACCCATCAGGGAACGGTCAGGGTCGACGTGCGGGATGCGGACGGCCGCTGGATGACGAAATATCCGGAGTTGCGGGAAGTCTCCGGGGAGCCCTGACGGGTTGCAACAAAGGCTCCGGAAACAGCTCCGGTCCGTTGGACAGGCATCGCCCGCCGCAGGCCCATCGGTGACCAGCGCGCAGGGTGGGCGGTGCCCATCCCGCATGGAATGCCGCGGCCCAGGCAGTGAGACGCAGTCCGGATCGAACGCATGAATAAGAGAAGGCATTTCCAGAAAGCCGACCTGCCGGTGGCGCAGGTGCGCCGCTATCTCGAACCCGGCCCCGTGGTGCTGGTCTCTTCCGCCTGGAACGGCCGGCGCAGCATCATGACCATGGGCTGGCATACCGTCATGGAGTTCACGCCGTCGCTGGTCGGCTGTGTCATCTCGTCCGCCAATCACAGTTTCGAGCTGGTCCGCCGCAGCGGCGAGTGCGTCATCAACCTGCCGACCACGGCCCTGATCGACGAGGTGATCGGCATCGGCAACACCAGCGGCGCCGAAATCGACAAGTTCGACCATTTCGGCCTGACCGCGGAGCCGGCGCAGCAGGTGCAGGCGCCGCTGATCCGCGAGTGCTACGCTAACTTCGAATGCCGGCTCGTCGACGACAGCCTCGTGGACAGGTACAACTTCTTCATCTGGGAAGTGGTGCGGGCGCAGGCGGCGGTGTCGCCAAAATATCCGCAGACCCTGCATTACACCGGTGATGGGGTGTTCATGGTGTCGGGCAAGATCATCAGCCGGCGGCGGCAGTTCCGGCCGGAGATGTTGTGAGCGGTTTTCTCAAATACGGCGTAACGGCGATGGAGATCACCATGTCAGGGAGTCGGAACGCGCTGCTCGTGCTGCTTGCTTTGCTGCTATTGGACGGCTGCGCGGGCCTGCCGTACCGCGAGCCCGTGCATGTCCTCATCGCGGGCGTGGAGCCGTTGCCGGGCGAGGGGCTGGAGATGCGCATGCTGGTGAAGCTGCGCATCCAGAACCCCAATGACGCGCCGCTGGATTTCGACGGCGTGTCGATCCAGATGGACGTGCAGGGCAGGCGCTTCGCCACGGGGGTGAGCGACGTGGGCGGCAGCGTGCCGCGCTTTGGCGAGACCATCGTGGCCGTTCCGGTGAGCGTTTCGGTGCTCGGCCTCGCGCGTCAGGTCATCGGTGTCATGACCCACGAACAGCGCGGGCCGCTCGCGTACGAGCTGACCGGCAGACTCGCAGGTCCGGCGTTCGGCAGCGTGCGTTTCCAGTCGAAGGGGGAGTTTGCGTTCCCCGAGGAACTCTTCGCACCCGTGCAGTGAAACGGAACGCCAAATCGAGTCTGGCCGACGTACCGTAGTTCGCTGCTGCTGATGCATGCGGCGTGGGCGGCGCCCATTCCGGGCACCGCCCGCTCCAACCATCAACCGCCGACCATCACCCTCGCCGCGCCGTCCTCCAGACGTCCGATCACGCTCGCCTGTTGGAAGCCGTCTTCGTGGAACAGGGCGAGCACGGTATCGACAATGGTTTCGTCGCAGGCCACCAGCAGCCCGCCGCTGGTCTGGGGATCGGTGAGGATGCGCCGGGCCCAGTCCGGCAGGTCCGGCGCCAGTTCCACCTCGTGGCCGTAGCTCTTCCAGTTGCGCTCGATGGCGCCGGGGCCGACACCGCGCTCGACGAGGGGACGGGCGGCGGGGAGGATCGGCACCTGCGGGAATTCCACCCGCGCTGCCACGCGCGAGCCGCGGCAGATCTCCAGCAGATGGCCCAGCAGCCCGAAGCCGGTCACGTCGGTCATGGCGTGCACACCCGCGAGTTCCCCCAGGCGACGCCCCACGCTGTTGAGCTGGGTGGTGGTGGCGAGCATGGCGCCATAGCCCGCGGCGTCCAGTTCGCCCTTCTTGAGCGCCGCGCTCAGCACGCCCACGCCCAGCGCCTTGCCGAGCACCAGCACGTCGCCCGGCCGCGCCGTGTCGTTGCGCTTGACCCGCTCGGGGTGCACCACGCCCATGGCGGCGAGCCCGTAGATGGGTTCGGGCGCGTCGATGGAGTGGCCGCCGGCAAGGGCCACGCCCGCCGCGCGGCAGACCTCGGCGCCGCCCTCCATGATGCGGCGCATCACCGCCACCGGCAGCTTGTCCACGGGCATGCCGACGATAGCAAGGGCGAGCACCGGCGTGCCGCCCATGGCGTATACGTCGGACAGGGCATTGGTGGCGGCGATGCGCCCGAAGTCGAAGGGATCGTCCACGATGGGCATGAAAAAGTCGGTGGTGGCCACCAGCGCCTGCGCGTCGTTCAGGCGAAACACCGCCGCGTCGTCGCTGCTGGCGCTGCCCACGATCAGGTCCGGGTGCAGGAAGCCCACGGAGAGCCCGTCCAGCGCCTCGCGCAGGACGGACGGCGCGATCTTGCAGCCGCAGCCGCCGCCGTGGGACAGGGTGGTGAGACGGATATCGGTATCGCCTTGAACTGCGAGTGTTTCCGCAGTGCTCATGTTCTTTGCTCCATGAAAAGGTTGGCGGAAGGGCGTGGGAGTTGAACCCACCAAGGGCCGCCTGACGGCCCCCACCGGATTTGAAGTCCGGCCGCACCACCGGGTCGCGCAGCCCTTCCTCTGGAAATCGCGTGTATGCCGACTTGTGCTAACGATTGCCGGTTATCCCGGCGCGGGGAAATTACGTCGCTGCATTGCTGCCTCCGTTATTGATGGGCTCGATCAACGTCACGCCCCGGACCGGGGACAGGACCAGACCACATGCCACGGAAGGCAGCAGTCAGCCGAAAAAAAGGAAGTGGCGGAAGGGCGTGGGAGTTGAACCCACCAAGGGCCGCCTGACGGCCCCCACCGGATTTGAAGTCCGGCCGCACCACCGGGTCGCGCAGCCCTTCCAAAAAACGTCCAACCTTGCCGGGACACTCGATCATCGTCCCAGCTCCAGCAGCGTATCACGGAACACGCGATGGCTGTCACCGATGCGACGCGAATAGCCGATGCGGTCGAAGAACTCGAGGATGTGGATCGCCACCTTGCGCCCGATGCCGATGCGGTCCCGGAACGGCGCCGCCGCCACCGCGCCGTCCGGGCCGGCCAGCTCGCGCACGATGGCGCTCAGTTCCGCCACCGCTTCATGGGTGAAATAGTGGTCATGGGCGACGCGATGGACCTCGCCCATCCCGGTCAGTTGTTGCATGAGGCGGCGTACCCGATCCTCCTCCATGCCGAGGGCGCGCGCCACGTCCCGCACCCGCGGGGGATTGAAGGGTTGGGCTGCGAGCATGGGCTTGATCTGTTCGCGCCACAGCCGCTCCTCGGTAGGCGCGAGGGTGACGCGGTGCTCCGGGAGGTGAACCCAGGGCCCCGTGACTTTCACTGCGCCCGCTGCGGCCAGTTCGCTTATGAGGACACCGAAGGCGGGACGGCCCACCGCCGGGCGGGTGAGCCGGCGCAGCCGTTCCTTATCCGGCCCCAGGCGGTCGGGGCTGCGGGCGTGCTCCGCAGTGAGCGTGCGCAAGGTGTCCTGCTTGAGGGTTTCCCAGGCCGCGGGCGCGAAGGCGACGGCGCCTTGCGGCGTATCCAGGGCATGGATCTCCGGGTGATGGCGCAGGCGATCGCGTTGACCCGCATCCAGGTTGCGCAGCAGGACGTAGCGCTCCAGTTCGAGGCCGTTGGGTGCGTGGCGCAGGGCTTCGAGCAGCGCCGTGGCGGGATCGTCCACGGTCAGGGCCCGCAGCAGGGCAAGCCGCTCGGCCCGGCGCCGGCCGCGGGTGGGTGGGGCGTTGTCCAGCACCTGGCCGCCGCCCAGGGTCTGCTGCGCCGACTGATCGCGCAGCACGAAGCGGTCGCCGTGCAGCGCCACGCTGGGCGCATCCAGCACAAGCTGCACGAAGCCTTCGCTCCCCGGCGCGATGGCCTCGCCTTCCAGCACCGCCACGCGGCCGGTGATGTCCGCCGCTCCCAGGTGCACGTGCACCGGCGTCCAATGGCGCAGCGGACGGGGCGCGTTCGGCAGCACCCGCAGCCGCCCGTCCAGGCGCTGGGTCGGGAGGTGCAGGGCGGGGTCGACCACCCAGTCGCCGCGGTGGATGCCGCGTCTTTCCAGGTCGCTGCCCGCCAGGTTGAGGGCGCAGCGCTGGCCGGCACCGCCCGTCTCCGCCGGCTGGTTCTGGGCGCGGATCGAGCGCACCCGGACCTCGACGCCCGAGGGGGAAAGCAGCAACCGGTCGCCCACCCGCACGCGGCCGGAGTGGACCGTGCCGGTCACCACCGTTCCCGCGCCGGTCAGCGTAAAACAGCGATCGATCGCCAAGCGAAAGCGCCCACGGTCAGGGCGCGGGGCAAGGGTGCGGGCGGCGGCGTGCAGGTGCGCGCGCAGGGCGTCGATACCGGCGCCGGTGCGGGCGGACACCGGAAACACCGGCGCGCCCGCAAGCCCGGTGCCGGCGAGGAGCGCGGCGATCTCGGCCTGTACCTGCGCCAGGCGTTGCGGTTCCGCCAGGTCGATCTTGGCAAGCGCCACCGCGCCCTGGGAGAGCCCCAGCAGTTCGAGGATCTCCAGGTGTTCCCGCGTCTGGGGCATGGGACCGTCGTCGGCCGCGATCACCAACAGCACGTAATCGATGCCGGTGGCGCCCGCCAGCATGTTGTGGATGAGCCGCTCATGGCCCGGCACGTCCACGAAGCCCAGCACCTCGCCGTCGCCCAGGGGCTGATAGGCGTAGCCCAGGTCGACGGTGATGCCGCGTGTCTTTTCCTCCTGCAGGCGGTCGGTGTCCACGCCGGTCAGCGCCTTCACCAGGGAGGTCTTGCCGTGGTCGATGTGGCCGGCGGTGCCGACGATCATGGGCGCAGCTCCGCGAGTTGGGCGAGGAAACCGGCCTCATCCTCCAGGCAGCGCAGGTCCAGCCACAAGGCGCCATCCGCAATGCGGCCGATCACAGGTATCGGCAGCTCGCGGAAGGCCCGCTCGATGCGCTGGAGCGCCGTTCCGGAACCCTTGCCGGTCCGCACCGGAGCGATCGCCAGGGCGGCGCTGGCGAGCCGGTCCACCGGCAGCGCGCCGCTGCCGATCTGGCTCTGGCAGGGCCGGACCTCGACCTGCGCCGTGCCTTCCAGGACGCGCGCCAGGATGGGCTGCATGCGCTCGGCCAGCGCCTGGATCTCCGCTCGGGGCCGGGTGAGCAGGCGCAGGGTGGGGAGGTGCCTGCGCGCCCGTTCCGGATCGCGATAGAGATGCAGCACCGCTTCGAGCGCTGCCAGGGTGAGCTTGTCCACCCGCAGGGCGCGCTTGAGCGGGTTCTTCTTGATGCGGGCGATGAGGTCGGCGCGACCGGCGATGATTCCCGCCTGGGGGCCGCCGAGGAGCTTGTCGCCGCTGAAAGTCACGATGTCGGCGCCCGCCGCCAGCGCCTCCTGCACCGTGGGTTCGTGGGGCAATCCCCAGCGGTCGAGATCCACCAGCGTGCCGCTGCCCAAATCCACCATGAACGGGAGGCCGCTGGCGTGGGCCAGTTCGGCGAGCTGTTGCTCCGGGACGGCGGCGGTGAAGCCTTGAATCGCGTAGTTGCTGGTGTGGACCTTGAGCAGCAGCCGGGTCTGCGGACCGATGGCCTCCTGGAAGTCTTTGAGGTGGGTGCGGTTGGTGGTGCCCACCTCGCGCAGCTTGCACCCCGCGCGGGTCATCACGTCCGGGATGCGGAAGGCGCCGCCGATCTCCACCAGTTCGCCGCGCGAGACGATGACCTCCCGGCGCAGGGCCAGCGTGTTGAGGGCGAGCAGCACCGCGGAGGCGTTGTTGTTGACCACCGTGGCGGCCTCGGCCCCGGTGAGTTCGCGGATGACGCCTTCGATGAGTTGATCGCGATCGCCGCGCCGTCCGCGCTCTAGGTCGAACTCCAGGTTGCACGGGTCGGTCGCCGCCGCGACGATGGCCTGCACCGCCTCCTCGGGCAGCAGGGCGCGACCCAGATTGGTGTGCAGCACCGTGCCCGTGAGATTGAAGACGCGGCGCAGGGCCGGGCGCGCGGCCCGTTGCAGCCGCTCGGCCGTGAGCGCGAGCAGATGCTCTTCATGCCAGCGTTCGGGATTTGCGTCCCCTTGCGCATAGGCGGCACGGGCCGCCTGCAGCACGCCGCGCAGGACATCGAGCACGGGGTCGCGGCCGTAGGCTTCGATCAAGGCCTGCGCCTCGGGGTGTCCCAGGAGGCGATCCACCGACGGCGGTCGCGACGGATTGAAGATGGGGATCGGAGTGATTGTTTCCGTTTTTTCGTCTTGCTCTTTGTTATTTTTGGACATCACATCATCTCGGCCGACACGCGGCACTCGAAGAATCTCCAGGATCCTGTCTCTTTCCCGGTCGAAGAAAGAAGGGGTGTTTCAACGGCTGCTGCCAGTCGGTCGGCAGGTAGACGGCGCCAGCCCTGCAATCCCCGCTTGCGCCTATGCGGTGGCTGCTTCCTCCCCGGGAACGAACAGCAGGTTCGGCCCGCTGCGCGCGTAACCCTCCTCCGCCATCAACAGGTCCAGCCCCAGGCTGGCCAGGTCGTCGGCCACCGGATCGACGCCGGTATCCTTTTCCGTGTAGAAGATCTTGAGGTAGCTGTGGCAGGCGTCGCAGGCCTCGGCCTTCACCGCCGCGCTGCCTCCCTCGATGCCGACGTACACCACTCCCTTCTCGACGTCGCAGTTGCTGCACTTGGCGCGGGCCAGGTTCCATTCGCTCTCGCACAGGGAGCAGTGCAGGTAGCGCAAACCGGCCTCGTTGCCGTCGGCCCGCACCACGCTCGCCACGGGCGCGCTGCCGCACACCGGGCAGAGGCCGGGCGGATTGGCGCTGTGAAATCCCTCGGTGGAGAGCCGGGTGGCCAGGTGGGTCCAGTAGACCTGCAGCGCCGCGGCGACCAGCGGGGCGGCGACCGGATCCAGCGTCGCATCCGGTCCGCTCAACACCCGCGCGGCGAGGTCTTCCAGGGCGGCGGCATCCATGGCCAGCAGCTTCCGGATGGCGGCCTGGGTCGGTTCCGGAGCGGCGGGCTGGATGGCCTCCAGCAGATGGCGCAGACCTTCGCGCCAGGAAGGATCGCGTGCCCAGCCCTGTGCCGGGAGCGGGGGCATGGCATGGGTCCGGCAGCGGGCCAGCAGTTCCGCGTCGGGCAATGGCACCGCAATGTCGGCATAGCTGTCCAGCAGCGCCTGCTGGGACTCGGCGAGGCGCCCCATGAAGACGAGGTAGGCCTCCATGGGGTGACCATCGGCCAACCGTCGGAACCGGGCCGACCGCCGCCAGAAAACCTGGCGGCGGTCGGCAAGGTGGAGGAAGCGGGCCGCCGGGCCCGGCGTGAAATTCGCGCTGGGTTGGGTGAAGGCGTTCATTTCTTGGCTTCCCCGGTGACTTCGCGGAGCCAGGCGGGGTGGTGCTTGCGCGCCCAGGCGCGGGTCACCGTGCCCCGGGTCATGGCGTCCAGAGTGCCCTTGACCCAGATGGCCGCATAGACGTGCAGTATGATCCCGAGGATCAGCACGAAAGCAGCCAGGGCGTGCAACACCACCGCCAGGCGCACCGTCCCGATGGCGAAGTTCGGCGCAAAGTAGGGCTGCCAGATCACCACGCCCGAGGCCATGAGGATCAGCATCGTGACCACCATGACCCAGAACAGCAGCTTCTGGCCGCCGTTGTAGCGCCCGGCCGGCGGCAACCGCTCCTCCCGATTGTTGGCGAAATCGCCGACCCGGCTCAGCCACACGCGATCATCCTTGGTCAGGAGGTTGTGGCGCCAGAACCGGAACATGAGGCCCAGGAAGGAGACGAACATCACCACCCCGATAAAGGGGTGGAGGATGCGCGCCCACGCGCCGCCGCCGAACAGGCCGGTGAGCCAGAACAGGGACGGATGGAACAGCGCCAGGCCGGAGAGGGCCAGCAGCACGAAGGTGACGGCCACCAACCCATGATTCATCCGCTCCTGCATGCTGTAGCGCTGAATCAGATTATTGGACTGCTTGCTCATGATTCACCTCCTCAAGCCCTGTCGCCGCCGGCTGATGTGGACGTTCCCTTGTCTTCCTCCGCCACGTTGGGGCCCACCTTGCGGTAGTGGATGAAGGCCCCGAGGGCCGCGAGGCCCAGGGCAAGGAGTCCGAGCGGCTTGGCCGGCCCTTTCCACAGGCTCACCAGCGGGCTGATCTCGGCCTGCTTGGGCAACCCGTAAAGTTCCGGCTGGTCCGCGTGCTGCAGCACGTACATCACATGCGTGCCGCCCACGCCTTGCGGATCGTAGAGGCCCGCGTTGGCGTAGCCGCGCTCCTTCAGGTCGGCGATGCGCAGGTCTGCGTGCCGGACCATGTCTTCCTTGCTGCCGAAAGTGATGGCCTGGGTCGGACAGGTCTTGGCGCAGGCCGGTTGCAGCCCCTCCGCGACGCGGTCCGAGCACAGCGTGCACTTGTACGCCCGGTTGTCCTTCTTGGACAGGCGCGGGATGTTGAACGGGCAGCCGGTGATGCAGTAGCCGCAGCCGATGCAGTGCGCCTGCTGGAACTCCACGATGCCGTTGGTGTACTGCACGATGGCGCCGGGCGACGGGCAGGCCTTGAGGCAGCCCGGCTCGGCACAGTGCATGCAGCCGTCCTTGCGGATGAGCCACTCGAAGTTGTCCGAGTCCGGCTCCACCTCCGAGAAGCGCATCAGGGTCCAGGTGTGCTCGCTCAGGTCCTGCGGATTGTCATAGACGCCCACGTTGGTTCCGACCTCGTCCCGCAGGTCGTTCCATTCCATGCACGCCACCTGGCAGGCCTTGCAGCCGATGCACTTGGAGATGTCGATCAGCTTGGCCACCTTGCCGCCTTGTGATCCGCCGGCGACGGAGGCGCTGTCGGCGGAGCGGCGCTGGATTTGAAGGGATTGTGTAGCCATGGCGCACCTCCTCAAGCCTTCTCGACATCGACCAGGAACGCCTTGAACTCAGGCGTCTGGGCATTGGCGTCACCGACGAACGGCGTCAGCGTGTTCGCCAGGAAGCCCTTCTGCGCAACACCGGTGAAGCCCCAATGGATGGGAATGCCTACGGTGTGCACGACCTTGCCGTTGACGGTGAGGGGCCGGATGCGCTTGGTGACCACCGCAACCGCCTCGATCTCGCCGCGGTTGGAGCTCACCACCACCTTCTCGCCGTTCTTGATGCCCTTCTCCTTGGCGAGCGCCTCGCCGATCTCCACGAACTGCTGCGGTTGCACCACGGAGTTCGCCAACGCGTGCTTGGTCCAGAAGTGGTGGTGCTCGGTGAGCCGGTAGGTGGTTGCGGCATAGGGGAACTCGTCCGCCTTGCCGAACGACGCCCAGTCGCCCGGGAACACCCGCGCCGCCGGATTGCTGGTGGCCTTGGGGTTGTTCGGGTGCAGCGGGTTCATCCCCAGCGGGGTCTCGAACGGCTCGTAGTGCTCGGGGAACGGTCCCTCCGCCATGCCGCCCAGGCTGAACAGGCGTCCCACGCCCTCGGGGAGCATGATGAACGGGTTCACGCCTTCCTCCGGGGCGGCGTTGGGCCGCATGTCCGGAACGTCGGCGCCCGTCCACTTGCTGCTGTCCCAGTAGATGAGGGCGCGCTTCGGATCCCAGGGCTTGCCGGACGGGTCGCTCGAAGCGCGGTTGTAGAGGATGCGCCGGTTGGCCGGCCA
>Ga0265294_10008870_pt1 | contig 11672 bp, 14 predicted proteins | sample MunlanPumphouse3_FD_192504 | JGI IMG/M metagenome (GOLD analysis project Ga0265294, IMG submission 192504) | Groundwater microbial communities from a municipal landfill in Southern Ontario, Canada - Pumphouse #3 | ecosystem: Environmental > Aquatic > Deep subsurface > Groundwater | place...
AAATTATATCTTCACCCTCACTTAGCATAATGCTTGCAAAAGTATGTCTAGTTTGATAAAATTTACGATAAGCATATCCAGTACGAAGTAAGAGATTTTTCCAATGATATTTACGAAAAGTATCATATGTCTTGTATCTTCCACCATCTTGTGCTAAGAAAATGAATCCACCTTTTAATCCAGTATCCTTATATTGTTCTCTCAGTGCATTCATAACAATTGGTAATATTGTCACTTTTCTCGAAACACCTGTTTTAGTAGTTCCAATCTTGTGGCTACTGTTGTTAGCTCGTTGAATATGAATGGTCTCATTGTTCCAATCAACATCACTCCACTTTAATGTAACCATTTCTCCAGTTCGCATTCCAGTAAAGAACAATACAATTAGAATTAATTTAAACTGGCCTTCTGCAGCATCAATAAGTTTCCAAACGTCATTCAACGTAAAAGGATCGAGCACGTCATCATCAATCTCTCTCCCCTTGTGGTCTAAAAGATTTCCCAAGTCATCGTATTGAATAAATAACTTCTTATCTGGTGCTTTTGTTTGGGCAATTGCATTACTTGTTGCAACACCCTCTTCTATCGCATGATTAAGTACACCACCAAGCATTGCTCTAAGACCAATAATAGTCTTTTGTGCAAGCTTGGCCTCAATTCTCAAAGACTTCTGCCAATCTTTAATTTTAGGAACAGTAATTTCATCAAACTTGTAGTTACCAAACATAGGAATTATATGCTTATTAATACTACTCTCATAGTCTCTGACAGAACCTTCACTTGCAGTTTCAGCTCTCAGTTCTAAACTTCGTGGTAAAAACTCACGAAAAGTCAGCATAGCTTTACGCTCTACTAAAGTTATTTCTTCTATAAAGTGCTTTTCCAGTATATCTTCCCAATGTTTTTCCACATAGTTCATATTAGCTTTGGAAAACTCTTTGCCTGTGCTCATCCTATGATGAGCCTGATTTTTCATTGTACCCTGTACCCACACAACATTTCCACGCTTATATGCATGTTCATACTTTTTATTAAAGAACTCAGCCACTTGAACTCCTTCTTTTTCTATGAATTCGTTCAATAGCCCCTTGGTGCACCTCAATTCTACTACCATTGAACTTAAAATCTACACCCTCTTCAAAGCTTCCATTTTGTAGTTGTTTTCTAACTGCATCACTCGTTAATCCCTTGCTTGTTGCGACTACTGATACTGGATACCACTCGTATGCAGATTTTCTATCAAATATTAAAGAATCTATTTTTTCGGTTAAATTCAATAAAATATCAATTATGTCATCCTTTTTTATATCTTTACTCATCTCACTTATCCTGCATATCCGAGCTATCCAGCAGTACAAAAACATCTCGATTATGGTTGTGTTTTTCTTTGATAGACTCCCAATAATGGTGCTTTGCAGCTTGGATAACGGCATTTACTTTATTTTTTGAGTACCCGCAATTTTTTGTGCAATACTCTAGGATTTGAGAATAAGTTTGTTTGATTTCACTCATTTTTAAATAATCAGAAATAACATTTCTAATCTCTTCATCTTCGCTAGTCTCTTGAGCATAAAACAAATTTATTTCTTCTATCTTGTTTTCAGATTTGTTGAATGAAAATGCGATTTGAGATAATGCACCTACTCTCTCTTTTAAAGGTTTCAGGATAAAGCAGTTTTTGTATTTATTTTGCTCTAACATAAAACTGCTGCTGACATCTTCCATCCATGCAGCTGCTCCTGCAAACACTGTATCCATGTCTTTTTGAGGTTTATTAACATGGTGAAGTAAAAGAATAGTGGCACCATTTTCTCTAATTTGCTTAATCAGGTTCATGAATTCAGATACATCTTTATTGCTATCTCTATCTTTTCCATTTCCCATAAAATTTTTTGCACTATCAAAAATAATTAAATGTGAGCTAAGTTCAGATTTGCTCAATGTATTTAGCACATGTAGCATGTCTGTTTTAGTAACTATTGATCCGTGCAAATATTTAAATCGACTTTTATATTTAGTTAGAATTTGGTCAATTTTTCGATCAGCCACTGTAACCAAAGAGTTATCTAGATCTAAATATATTACATTTTTCAATACACTGTCTTTCAAGCATTTCATTGAAGCAGCTAATGCAAATGAGCTTTTACCAGCCCCTGGAGGGGCTACAATCATAGTTATCTCTCCTTTAATTATGCATCTTTCTATCAAATATTCAACCTTTAAATTTTCCAAAAGTGATGGGTCTAAATCATATTTATGTAGTATCTCGTCAAGCTCATCTCCCTTGATTTTAGTTTCTACCTTCAGTGTGTGTTTTAGTTTTAGTATTTCTTCTTGAATAGTATTTCTATCTTGAACATTAATGCTAAACTCCAAACTCAGCCTCTCTAAGTCTTTAATTTGAGCAACTGTTTTTTTTGCAATATTAACTTTCTCTTTTATTTTTGTTATACTTTCCATATTACTTCCTTTATTTTGGGACTTAATTAAACACAAAAACAAGCTGAGAATGGCCGTTCTTAGCTTGTTCTAACTTATAATTTTTTTCATAACTTAAATCTAAAAAACTTTCTGGTGGTGGTGCTCCATATTTTTTACATAAATTTTGCATATCACAAATATTAAAATCAATATCAAATGAACTTTCATCCCATATTTTTTTTAATATAATCGTTTTTTTACTTTCATTAAATTTTGCAAAATCTGTTAGAACAATCTCTTTTTCTATCTCTGAATTTTCTATTATTTCGCAGTCATCAATATCGATTATATGACTTGTTTTAAGGTGGGTTAAATAACGTGGGTCGAATAAATTTTTCAACAGATTAACATATCGATCAAAAAGCCAATTAATAGTACTCTCGAGACATTGTATTATTTTTGAAAGTGAACCTTTTTTGCTCCATTTCTCTAGTTTTTTAATCATATTTCGCTCTATATTTATTGCAAAATCATCAACTCTAAAGCTGAGCCATCTCCAAGATTCATTTTTTCTTAATATTTCTTTTGAAAAATCCCTGCAACAACCCCAAAATATCGAGTCTATGTTACAAATATCACTCAAAAATAAATCTACATTTTTATCATATTTTTTAATTAACAATTTGTTGTAAAATTGTTTTGTGTTTTGTATTTTCATTGTTTTGTACCTTGTGTTTAAGTTTGTATTTTAAAATAGTACATCAAAGTAGAATTGATTTTGTATGCAAAAGTTGCAGTTTTTTGATAGACTTTTGCATATTACAGAAGGGTTATTTATGATAAGTGAAACTAAAGGCAAAATCAAGAGTAAAAATTTAGATAGATACAGGAATCTTGTTTTTGAGGCTATGAGTCAGGAAGAGAAAAATAAAATTAGGTTATCCATTGGCGAGTCAGAAAAATCAACAATGTTGACAAGCTTAAGAATAGCAATTAAGAATCTTAACCAAAAATATGATATGTTTGAGCAATCTTTTAACATAATTGCATTATGTGATATGTCTCTATATGATCGATATCATATATTTGGCTCCTATCATCATTGCTTACTTCAGCAAAGCTCATTAAACAAAATTAATGGTGTTCAAGCTAACAAACTATTTTCATTTAGTCAGTATAAAAAATTTTACAACTTAAATTTAGAAATAATAGAACTACTAAGTGATATTTTACACTATATAATTGCTATATCTCGTAGTAAAATGGGTCATATTGATATCAATGAACCAAAAGAAATAAAAATTCTAGCAATGAAAAATACTTTTGCTAAAATAAACAATTACTTAACTGATAACACTACAATCACGAAATTAAAAAATACAAACTATATAGAAAAAATATTAGAAAATATCTTGTGTGAAGAAGATGTACTCGATGTCCTTACAAAAAATCATTTGAATTTTATAAGCTCTAAAGACCTGGAATATAAAATGTTTGAGCAAATTATTTTAGCTCCAATAAAAATAAGTATTTATAAGTATACAAATAAAACTTCTACAAAAAAAGATGAAGAAAATTATGAAACTATTATAAAATATCTAAAAAATTCAGGTCTTTGGAACGAAGAAGAAAAAAATAATTTGAATAATATAAAACTTCATAAAAATGAATTTCATAAAATACCACAAAATAATATAATCCATTATTGTGTTACTGTGTTTTCTGAATTTTTTGGTTTAAACTTCCATGATCTACGAAGAATTTATGCGTATTTTTACACTGATACAATAACAACGAATACTAACTTCTTAAAGTCACCATACAAACATATTAATACTACTATTGATAATGACTATATTGAGATAAAAGAATTTCTACCATATATGCCAGATGATTTTAAAGATATATTTTATGAAATAGATTAGTTAATCTCACATAGCTTTATTTGTAAGCATTATATCATTTTGAGAAAACTTATATATATGAAGCCAAACTAATCTTACACAAAGCACTAACACTAATACCAAGCTCTTTTGCCTTAGACTCTATCTTGACTTTTTCACTTGCTGTGACATTTATAAAAATTTGCTCGCTAGCTTTGTCATTTGCATCTTTTTTTGGTCTGCCACCTTTATTCTTTTTAGCTTTACTCATATCAGCTGAGGCTATAAACTTGCTTGTCTTTTGTGAAATCTCTAACTCATCTAAATCTTTTATCTTTGCCATTACATATACACCTTATTATTTACTAGTATTATACTTAATATCATTTAGTTTTTAAGTAGCTCTCTTACTTCTTTTACTAGCTTTTTTATCTCTTTTGCAGCGGAGCCTTTTTTATTATACTCACTTACAGTCAAACCTTCACCATAACTATTTTTAAGATCTGCTCTTGTGTATATAACACTCTCTAGCAGATTGAAGTGTTCTTTTTTATCTGATATATACTCTCTAAGCTCTTTTAGTTTATTTTTAGATCTACTATCTACATTGTTTAAAAGAACATTTGTTTTTATATCTGTGCCGAGTGCATCACTAGCTTCTATTAGTATCTTTCTAAACTTCTGTAAGCCAAATATCTCTATTTGAGAGATACCAACTGGAGTGATTATCATATCTGCTTTAAGAAGTGCTGCACGGTTAACATCACTATCATATCCACCACTATCTATGATGAGTAAATTCTTTTTGTTGTTTGCGTACTCATTGATAAAACTAGTAAACTCAACATCACTCTCTTTAACACACTTTATGGTTGCTAAATCTTCATTAGCTCTTAGTTGGTTAAATAAGATGGCTGAGTTTTGAGAGTCTAGGTCTAGTAATGTTATGTTCTTGTGTTTCTTTTGCATCTCATATGCAAAGTTTATTGCTACTGTGCTTTTACCAACACCACCCTTTTGATGACCAAACAGTACTATCATAGATAACTCCTTTAAAACAAGTATAATACTTGTATATAACTAAATTATTACTTATATTTTACATTATTGATAATGTAGTCATTTTTCTTTGACAGTTTCGATTTTATATGTCAATATATAGAATCAAATTTCAAATGAGAGGGTTAAAATGAGTGATAATAATGGGAGTATTTTAGACTCTATAATTGCGGGGGCTATACTTGTTTATGCTTTTATTGCACTAGTGATACTATTTCCACTTATGCCTGGAGGAGTATTAGGGTATGAACTCTCAAAAACTTTAACTGCCAATACTGATATACACAAAGTCTCTATAATAGTTGGAATGGTAGTAAATTTTGTTATATATCACTTGATATTTACACTAAAAAATATCAATATAAATCTCATAAGCACAAAAGTTTATATATACATCTTTACGATTGGTTTTACTATTTTTCTAAACTCACATACAGACAACCCATTGCTTCAAGTAGTTACTAAAACAACTTTTGAGATTATAGAGTTCTTTTTAGACTTTGATAGATGGTTTGTGGAAAATGTATTTTTAAATATGGCACTTGTTGTTATATATGCGTTTGTGACATTTTGGATAATTGCAAAAGTGATAGAGCTTCTTAGATATTTTTTTGGGCTATTTGAGCACTCTAGTATATTAAGAGATTAAAAAGATATTCATCAATAAAATAAACCATACTTACCTCTCTTTGAGAGAGGTAGTTGCTTAATTGGTTCTTATTGCTGCTCAATCTATTTAATTGGCTTGACTAGATAAATATTTTTGCAACTCATCTAGACTTGTAAAGTTTGTACCATTTTGTACATTAAATTTATCAAGCATTACTTTATTAATGTCAATTTTGTTTGTGTTGTCATTATTTAAAGAGAGTGGCTTGAGCTCTTCTTCACTGGATTTGACACTTGCAATTATATTTTCATCCAGTAAGTTTTCTTCAAAAAACTTTCTACTTGCATTCATCTGTAATTTTCTTAAATAAGTTTTAAGGACAATTACATCATATGAAAAAGCTTGATATGGTCGTTTGCCTTGAACAACTATCCCACCTACGGCTGATAAGTCCTCTGTTTTAAGTATTCTAACATAAGATGAAATCATATTGCCATTTTTATCATACTCTATGTAAGCAGGAGCTAATGAAGCATGGTACCTCTCGTATGGTTGCAATTTATTAAGATAAATAAAATTATTTATCTCCCTTGAGACATTCGCATTATATTTTTTTACAATCCCTCCTCTATTTTTAACAGTATTAATCCATAGAGTATAAGCTTTTGTATCCTTATCCATATTTCTTTCAAAATATCCTATAGGATTGTACACCCAATTATTAGTATTTGTTGTTTGCTTACCTAGATCTAGTGTATTTTTCATAGTAATCTGACTTTTACTAACTCTAGAGTCTGGCAATTTGTCTATAAAAAGTTTGGACATTTCCAAATCTTCCGTCTGAGCCAATGCTTCTTTGTTTTGCATGTCTTTCATATTATTTGCTAAAGTATTTAGATATTCAGCACACCCACTAAAAAACAATAATAAAGCTAAAGAACCAATTAGAACAAAAATTTTCATAACAATCTCCTCTTTTTATGTTCTATAGAACATTTCATAAGAATTTTAACAACTATAAACTTACAAAGATATTTACCTATAGGACATTATAATATTGTGAGTGATCTAACAAAAGCAGAAATAGAGAATTTTTACAAAAAAGTTGGGGAAAATGTTAAAAAAGCTAGAAAAGAAAAAAGCACCTCTCAAATGGATTTAGCATTAGCAATAGGACATAATTCTGTTGGACACATCGCAAAAGCCGAACTATTTAAATATGATAAACATTTTAGCTTAGAACAACTTTTTAAAATTTCTCATGTTTTAAAGATATCCTTGCATGACTTAATACCAGAGTAAAGAATAATAATTGTACAAATGTTACACTTCACTTTTAGTAAAGTTTCTAATTTATAGTTGTTATTTTTAATCAGTTTCGGTCTAATCCCCTGATCTTTGGGTCATATTAATGACAATAACCGCTCGATATACTTCTGATTTTTAGCTTATGAAAAAAGTTTTAGCGTTTAGTTAAAAGGCTTGCCTCGGAGTTGTTGGTTTATACAACAAGTTGCACTCCTTCTGAAGTTAATCAGTTTTTAAAATTAACAAAAAATTGTGTTTATGTAATTTTAGCTATTTTTGGTGAGAAAGATAGTCGGTCGTTGCCATTTTGTATATCAGATAAGCAGACATTAAGGCGGATAATGAAGCTAAACCGATAAAAATATTTTCCATAAAAGTCATGTGTCGCTCCTTTTAAATTCAACTTCTAGGTTATATCATTGTATATTTTCTAAATATCTCAAATATTATTACTTGAGCTGAAAATACTTCATACTAGCTATTCCAAATCACTCCATGGAATTTCATCAACAAACCAGTCGTCTATTGGTTTGTTTATATTTTCTCTCCAACCTTGCCCTGGAATGGTAGTTCTGACTTCTTTGCTCCAGCTTTTGCCTGTTCTGTTATTAGTAATTTTAAATTGATTTCTTACATCTGGCTCACTAACTCCTCCAAACATCATAAGAATTCCTATAGCTGCCCCAGCACCACCAATTGCTCCACTTGCTCCAGATGAACCATAGGTTGACATCATGCCAAACCCACCTGAAGCCATGTGAGAACCCGTATAAAATGAAGTATCTGCATCCAAAGTAGCTTTAAATTTTCTACCAAGTTCTTCTAGTATTTTTTTATCTTTATCAGGCATATTTGCATACTTACCAGGAAGAGCTATACCTTTTGTTTTTTCTATATACTTCTTATCATCTCTCATTTTGTATTGCCAATATTCTGTATCACCAAATTTATTACCATAAAGCCATATATAGGCTTCTTTATGAAATCTTTCAAACCCCTCTGGATCGTTATTTTTAATAAGGGATGCTATCTCTTTAGCAGTTTTTGGCAGTTTTGATGAGTCTGTCTCATCTACCCACTTCATAAAATCTTTATATAAGGCTTTCTCCTCTAGTGGTAATTCACTTCTATTTTTGATGTAAGCTCCATATCCACTACCACATGATAAAAGAGTAGTCTCCATAGTATAATCAGCACCTTCTTCTTGTATAACTATATCAAAGTCATAATGCACCAATGTAACCATGACCTCTTCTGTCATATCACATCTCATGTATTGTTTATCTTTGATTAAATACCATGAAAGACCATTCCACATAGCTGTAGCTTCTGTTACATCTTTAAACTTCTCTGCTGTGTGTGACTTAATATATATTGTCGGTTTTGCATCTGGCTTAGAAGCAGTTGGAGAACCTGCACATCCTATAAACAAAAATATAGATAACAGTGATAGTATAAGTTTTACTGTTTTTTTCATAACTTTTTCCTCTCGTTTTATATTCTACTGATTTTTATAGATAGAACATCAATATATAACAGTAATTCATCAACTTTCAAATTGTATGAAAGCTACTATAAAAAGTATATTAAAGATTAAACTTTTAAATTAAATATCACACGACACTCAAGCAAAGTATGCTTTTTGCAGCCATGTTTGCGTGCTTTTATGAGATAGTAGTTATGAATGAAAGATACCGTCTTATGAAAGATCATATAGAGAGTTTTTTTTAATATTGATACTAAAAGTTAGTCTTTGAGTTTAGATAATTGAACTCTTCTCCAAACAAGCAAACTACTTTAACAAAAACAACTCCCATCACAAAAACTCCAACAACAGCTATTCCATATAGACTATTAATTCAGCCATCATACCTCTTTTAGATTAATTTTTTTGATTTCATCAACTCTAAAAGCCAAAGTAAGACTCAGGCAATATTTTAGTTTTATGTCATCTCCTCTTCTTAAAAAAATCAAAAGATTTAGTCTTTGCTATATAAACAGTTTCAGAGGAGACAAGCAATCATGTTAAGGTAAGTTTAGCTTTGGATAGTGTTTCTTATGCTAATTATACGAAAGTAAAGTGTCTTAAAGACAACCTAGATAACAAGAGTACCAGCTCTTTTTATCTTTATTAGCAAGACTAAACTTAACAAAAATTATAACAAAGTTTTTATAATTTCAAAATATTCACTATAATACGCTTATGATGATTTTTCACTTTAACTTTTAGTATATCGGGCTATAGGATAGGCTATTAGTACAAGATTATCATTAATAACAGTTTCACAAATTCCTCCTCATTAAAAAATGGAGGAGTTCTTTTTAAAATTTCATCTCCTTATATGCTACAATAAAGCAAGAAAACATCAAACAAGGACATCCCATGCTAGAAGAGATCATAAAAATTATCTTACCTATATCTTTAGCATTTGCAGTTTTTTTAATAACTAAAGATGAAAAATCTTTAACCCAAAAGTAAGCTAAAACTCAAAGAGAAATTATAAGTATTAAGTAGCGTCGCACTATTCATACATTTTGCTCACACCACCATCTCTCACAACCTTTAGCGTGTATCATAAAAGACTCTTTTATGAAGTGATTATTATCTACTACCCATCCATCTTGCTTAGAGACTCTAAAAGTGTTAGCTGATGAGTATAGTCCGCCACCACTCTTGCACTTTAGTGTTGCATTGTTTTTAAAGTCACTAATGTTTTTTAAAGTAGTTTTTTGAGTGTCATACGCATCAAACAATAAAAGAGAAATCATTATTACCAATATAATATAGGTTGTTGTAGATTTTTTCTTATTGTTAAACTCGGTTGCAATTAAAGCAAGAGATATAAACATTACTACACTCAATGTTCCATAATTTATATACTCACTCATAACATACCCTCCAATTTAAAACTCTTCACAATCAACAACCAATATCAATCTATCATCTTTTACAAAGTAGTCTTTTTTTATGGTGTAGTTATTTGATTTTTGCACAAGATACTTTGTTTTACCAACAAAGCACTCTAGTCTCTTATCTTTGTTAAATAGCTCTATATTTCTATCATATAGATTTGAGAAGTAGAGGTTACCAAAAAAAGCAAATACAATAACAAAAACAGTGGCATATATGCTCATATATTTTATTTTGCTTGTTCCACCAAAAAACAATAATAATATCCACAGAAGTATCAATGGTACAAAGTCTCTAAGATACATATATTCAAACATTTTTAATCTCCTTCTTTACTAAAACCACTTACCAAACTTCAGAATAAACCAATCAATCATAAATCTGTATCTTTTATTCATAAGTACTATAAAGAAAAAGCCATATACAAATATTAAGATAAAGAGTTGAGATAGACACGCACCACTACTATCTGGTAAAAAGCTTATAGATGCACAGACATAATCAAAGGGCATCATCTGCTACTCTCCTTTATCTTTTAGTAACTTCTCTACTTGAGCCTCTAGGGCATCTATCCTCTCATCCTTGCTAGGAGGTTGAGTTGTAGTGATGTTGTACTTTATGCATCTCTCTACTTTTTGCTTTTCAAATTGCTCTCTTCCTGTAAATAGCATCAGTACAAAGCCTATAAGAAATATTGTAATACAAGAGAGTAGATTAAAACCATTAAATGTACTACCTCCACTAGAGTTGTCTTTTATACTAACAAGAGCAGTAAAAACTACAAGAGCAGCTATAGTTAAATACATTAAGCCTCTCTCGCTATAGACTTTATCTTTCTCCTTTTTGGTAAACTCTCTCTTAGGACTATCATCTATAGTGATGCCATACTCTTTAATATCAATCTCAAAGTACTCTTCTATATCTTTTGCAAGTTTAGTGTTAACGCTTTTTAAAATATCTTTTATATCGTGCCTATCCTCTGGGCTATTTAAATGATAAAAATATATAAGCTTTTTATCTTCACTTAGCTCAAAGACTAACTCTTCATCTTTTAGAATGTATTTGTTTTTATCCATAAATCATCACTCCTCTTGCATCTTTAGTGTTTATAGCCAAATGTATTTTTATCTATCTAATGCACTAAAACAAAGACTACCAACTTAGATAGTATGTAGTTCTTTTAAAAGTATACAACTATATTCTTAAGTTAATTTTAGACTACCATGTTATAATTTCTTTAGTCAAAGGGTTTTATAATGAATTTACAAGAGATACTAAAAAAAGAGTTTCCTAGTTGTGAGATAGTTAAGTTAAAAGATATCACTATAAAGATAGCTGGCATCTCTAAGGTTAGAGTTGGTAAGAGTCGTACATGGACAAACTATGATGAAATATCTCTAAATTATATAGATGAGTATGGTGTAGTCTATATACCACACGACCATAAAGAGGTGGCCCCAGCAAATGCTAGTGCTATGGA
>Ga0265294_10008871_pt1 | contig 11672 bp, 7 predicted proteins | sample MunlanPumphouse3_FD_192504 | JGI IMG/M metagenome (GOLD analysis project Ga0265294, IMG submission 192504) | Groundwater microbial communities from a municipal landfill in Southern Ontario, Canada - Pumphouse #3 | ecosystem: Environmental > Aquatic > Deep subsurface > Groundwater | place...
TGCGGAAAAAGATTGGCCATTTTGGCTTGCTGGATATCTCCCGTTCCTTTCTTAAGATTGTTGTTGCCTCTTTACTCATGGGCGTTATTGCCAGAACGGCTTATGGAGCATTACTAACTCAATGGAGTGCCAATCTAGCTCTTCTTGCTTCAATAATCATTGGCGCAGGGGTATATTTTGTGATAATCTATTTCCTGAAGATTAAAGAGGTAGAGGAGTTTATTAACTTGGCGAAGAAAGAATTAAAAGGATTGCGAGAAAGATAGATGAGGGGAGTAGACCGATGAAAAAGCAGCTGATAATAGCCTTTTGTCTCTTGGGTATAGTGTTTTTGTTCGGTTGTTCAGGAAATACGGCTGAACCCCCAGCTATTCAGACGGAGTTTTTTTTCTTAGAAAGTACTGAAGATAATAAAAACTTTAATTTATATCTACAAACTTCTAAGCAGGGAAAAACGCCGATTGCTGCTAATATTGCTTATTTTCTTCACCTTAGGGATAGCAATGGCTTTTTACTGGGTACCCTGCAAGATGATGGGGCATCCAGTTTAGATTATCAAGACAGTAAGGGCACTAGACATAGGGTTTGTGATTCAGCCGAGCCGGATAGCCTCAAGGTTACCGCAGATGAAGGAAGGCTTTATTATTTGCGTGAAATTGATCCTGCTGGGCAGGGCGATTTATATACATACCCACTGACAGGTGAACCTGAAAATAAGCAGGAGAAAGTAGGGGAGTATATCCTTAGTTATGCTCTCTTGCCCGGTGGGATCGTTTATGTGACGGCAGAGGAGGAGTTATATCTCCAAAAAGACGGGCAAGAAGGGGTACAAATCGCCTCAGGAGTTGCACCCGCTCTAACTGTAGCTTACGAAAGGGTATTTTACCAGACTAGGAATAATCCTGACAATTCCGTTGATAATCCTTCTGATAATCCCGCCGCAACCAGTGACTCTCTCTTTTATTACGAGTATAATCATGAAGCACAGAAAATAGCTTCTAATGTCACGGCTTTTCAAGTGACGGCTGATGGTGAGCAGGTTTTTTATCTTAATACTGAGGCAGAACTATATCGGTATTCCTTACAGGATAACTCAAGAGAATTAGTTGTTGACTGGGTCGCTAGTTTTCTCATTGAAAACAAGGGACAGATGGTTATCTATAAGGATCTGGATGGGTATGTTTATCTGCAAGAAGAAGGGCAGAAAGGTCAGAAGGTTGGTTTTGGCTGTACTACTTGGGCGGCAGCTGAGGGCAAAATCGTTTATTTGGCCTTAAACCGGGAATTATCCTCCTTTACTTTCGGGCAAGAAAAAACGGAGCTGGCCACGGGAGTAAAAAACTTTGTTTTAAGTCCTGGGGGCAATAGTCTGGCCTTTTATACCATTGATGAACAGCTCTTTTATCAGGAGTGGGGGCGAAAAAAAATTATGCTTGCTCCTTCCGTCGCTCCTTATGCCAGGGTCTATTTTGGTAATAGCTTGTTGTATGCCCTTGATTCGCAGGTTATTCGTCTAAGGATGCCGGAAGTGCCCCCGCCAACCGCAACTGGGGCAGAAGTAGAAAGGAAAGAAGTTGAGGAATGTATCCCCTGCAAAGGACCAGCAGAAGAACAAAGTTAGTTTATAAGGTGGTTTGGTATGCAAGAATTGTGGCGTGTACTATTTTCTTTAGGGTTATTGTTGCTAATAATAGTAGTCACAAAGTATCTGGCAAGGGATCTAATTTTTTCCTACCAAAAAGCTAAAGTCTTAAAAGAAGAAGAACCGATTTTTCACAGAAAAAGTGATACTCGTTTGGACGAAAAAATTACCTATATTCAGGAACAGATCCGCCAAAAGAGGATTTATTTGGCGGGTGAATATCAAGTACCGGATGATATAATTAAAGAACTAAAGCAAGACAAGTTTTCTTTCGAGGCCTTACAAAGATTAGTGGACAGTATTGTTCTTCATACTGGGGTTTTTAATTTTGTACAGGTTTTTGTGGAAGAGGCTGATTCCGGCAATACCGTGGGCTTATATACTACCTATGGTAGAATGGTGCGGGAAATTTATTTGTACCGCAACAATAAATATAGGATTGAACAGATTATGGCAATTTTGGCCCATGAATGTACCCATAATTTTTTGTATTATCATAATCTGGAGCATTCTTCAGAAGAAGAGAATGAAATTTTGACAGATGTAACTGCTGTTTGTTTGGGTTTTGGGCCTTTGCTCTTGGCAGGGTATAAGCCAGTCAAAGAGATCACCAAGCCTGAATCTGAAGACAAAACCCAGGGCCTAAAGGTACATAAATGGCGCATCGGCTATTTAAAGATGTCGGATCTGGTCTATGTAGTCGGAGCGATGAACAAAGATTAATCATATCGAGGTGTTGGAGTTGGCTTTTATTTATTTGTGCATAGACTTATGCTTAGGTCTTGTCGCTTTTTATGGAGCATATTTCTTAAGATTTGAAGGAGACGTTCCGGTCTTGATTTATCTTGGCTTTACTAATCTCTGGTACTGGTATATTGCCACAAAAGCCGGGGTATTTTATCTTACCGGCATCTACAAAAGGGTCTGGCGTTTTGCTCGGGCGGAAGATTTATTGGCTTTAATTGGTTCGCTGTTTATTACGGCCCTGGGGTTGATTTCTTTAAGCTATTTTCTTCATATTGCTGTGCCACGGAGTATTTTTATCCTTACGTGGATGCTGGATGTGCTTTTATCCGGCGGGGTGAGGGCACTTCCGAAACTGTTTAAAGAAAGAGGAGAGCGAGTTCATCCTCGTAAAAATGGTCGCAAAGTACTGATCGCCGGAGCGGGCGATGCCGGTATTCTTGTGGCCAGAGAGCTTTTGCGACGGGAAAATTCGCTGCTCTTTCCGGTGGGATTTTTAGATGATGATCTTCGTAAGCTAAAAACTGAGATTATGGGTCTACCGGTCTTGGGGCAGACACCAGACCTAGTCCGGGTTGTCAAGGAAAACGGGATTGAGGAGGTCTTGATTGCCATGCCTTCGGCTCCCGGTTCTGTAATTAAGGAAATTGTCGATAATTGTCGTGAAGCCCAGGTGCAGGTCCGTACCGTACCGCGCATGTATGATATCATTAATGGAGAAATTACCATTGAATCTATTCGCGAGGTTAAGCTGGAAGATTTACTGGGACGAGAAGCGGTACAGCTGGATACCACAATAATTGCTGAGGCTATTCAGGGCAAAAGGGTCTTAGTAACAGGGGCCGGAGGTTCTATCGGGTCGGAATTGTGCCGTCAAATCTGTCGCTATTCCCCGGCGGAATTAATTTTGCTCGGTCATGATGAGAATCCTATTTTTGAAATTGAACGAGAGTTACGGGAGAAGGATCCTACCGCACAGCTTGCAACGACCATCGCTGATGTCAAAGATTTAAACAGATTGGATGCTGTTTTTCAAAAGGTCAAACCCCAGGTTGTCTTTCATGCGGCGGCCCATAAACATGTCCCGCTGATGGAAGAAAACCCCGGCGAGGCTTTTAAGAATAATGTCCTGGGCACGAGAAATGTAGCGGAGATTGCTGATCGGGTGGGAGTGGAAGCTTTCGTTTTTATCTCTACAGATAAGGCGGTTAATCCTACCAGTGTGATGGGAGCAACCAAGAGGATTGCCGAAATGATTATTCAGAACTTTAACGAGATTAGCAGCACTCGCTTTGTGGCGGTTCGCTTTGGGAATGTTTTAGGCAGTAGGGGGAGTGTTGTTCCTATTTTTCAGGAGCAGATCAAGCAGGGCGGTCCGGTTACGGTTACAGATCCGGAGATGAGAAGGTATTTTATGACGATACCGGAAGCAGCCCAATTGGTCTTGCAGGCCGGGGCCATGGCTCAGGGCGGCGAGATTTTCATTCTGGATATGGGGGAGCCGGTGAAGATTGTGGATATGGCGCGGGATTTGATTCGTCTTTCCGGATTTGAACCGGATGTGGATATCAAGATCGAATTTACGGGTATTCGTCCCGGCGAAAAGCTGTTTGAAGAATTATTGACAGAAGCAGAAGGCGTAACGGCCACTAAGCATAAGCGGATCTATGTTGCTAAGAAGCAGTCCTTCAATTATAGCGAGCTCAAGAAGTTGTATCAAAATTTGCAGGAGCGTCAGTTTTGTACGGGGCGGGATAGTGTTTTTAAGCTGTTGCGTAATTTGGAAAAGGATACTGCGGTTGAGGAAATTAAGGCCAACACATATGTATCATAGGTTGAATACAGCGCAAAACTGCAAGAACCACAACTGTCATACTAGATATTGAGAAAAATGCTCATTTATATGTATAAATTATTGTTTTTTATGATATAATATTAACTAATACTCGCTGAAATATGTAAAGAGGGGATATAAATGCTTATTCAATTTAATTTTAAAAATTATAGGTCATTTAAGGATGAGGTGTCTTTAGATTTATCTGCTACTAAAATAAGCGAGTTCCCTTACCATGTAGTAAATGTAGGAAATGAAAGAATATTAAAAACAGCAGTTGTTTATGGTGCTAATGCAAGTGGTAAATCGAATATTATTAAGGCTTTTCAGTTTATGACTTATTATGTTCTAGAGTCTTTTGCCTTTGGGGATAATACAGAGCTTAAATCTAAAGATAAAGAATTAAAAGTAATAGCAACCCCATTTGAGTTTGATAAAGAGAGTAAAAAGGATTCATCTATATTCGAAGTATTTTTTATTGATAATGGGGAAGAGTCCCCAAAGATATATCAATATGGATTTGAAATACAAAAATCGGAAGTTTTAAAAGAATGGTTATATAGCAAGTCCAGAACAGCTAGAAAATATAGAACAATATTTGAACGTGAAGGCAAGAAAGTCGATATCATTCGTAAGTCATTAAAAAAATATGAAAAAAACATCCAAATGTCTTTGGAAAAGGAATCGTTAGTAATTTCCTTAGGAGCTAAATTAAAAATTCAGCAATTTAAAAAAGTAAGAGATTGGTTTTATAAAAATGAGATTGCTGATTATGGAGATGTTTTCGAAAATTTAATAAGATGCAATGTTTTACCTCAAGATTTTCCAGATAGCCAAGAAGTACAAAATAAAGTAGTAAGGTATTTTGATTCATTTGATGAATCTATAAAAGGGTTTAGGATTAAGCAGACAAAAACTGAAAACGGAGAAAATTCTTATACTGTAGATACTTATCATAAAATGATCAATGAGAATGAAAATGCGATAATATCACTTAATCAAGAAGCAAGTGGCACGTTAAAAATGCTTTCTCTTTATCCGGCTTTAGATTCGGTATTAAAAAATGGAAGTGTTTTATTTATAGATGAACTTAATGCTAATCTTCACCCGTTACTTGTAAGAAATCTAGTACTTACTTTTTTAAATGAGGAGATAAATAAAAATAAAGCTCAGTTAATATTTACAACTCATGATGCGTGGTTATTATCCTGTGACCTTTTTCGCCGTGATGAAATTTGGTTTACAGAAAAAGATACTGATGGGGTATCACAACTATATTCATTAGTTGATTTTAAAGATGAAGCTGGTAGTAAGATTAGAAAAGACGAGAATTATAGTAAAAATTATATACTTGGTAAATATGGTGCTATTCCTAGATTAAAAGGATTTGATGTGTTCAAGGGGGCAAATAATGGCGATAAAGAGGAATGGTAACCGTAGGAGGCGCCCAATTGGACAGCGAATTCCGGAGTTGGGATATTATATCATAATTACGGATGCTAAAGAAACTGAAAAGAACTATTTTGAAGGATTAAGACGTTCGATACCTGAGCATCTGCAAAGGTCGCTAGTAGTAAAGACTAAAAGGGTAGATATAGAAAGCTTTATTGATGTTGCTTTAGATGAACGGAATAAAAATCCGATTTACGCGCAACCTTGGATAGTTTTTGATCGGGATCAAGTACATAATTTTGATGAAATTATTAAAAACGCTGAGGACAAAGAGATAAAAGTTGGCTGGACTAATCCTTGTATTGAAATTTGGTTTTTTGCATATTTTGCTAAAATGCCAGTATTTGAATGTTCCGGACACTGTTGCCATAAATTTAGCGAATATTTTAAAAAGGTATTCGGTTTTGAATATAACAAAGCAGATCCTTTAATATTTGAAAGACTAAAGGAAAAAGGTGATATAAGAAGGGCTATTATAACGGGCAAGAGGAGATACGTACAATTAAAAAATGATTCTAAATCACCCTCTAAAATGAGTTCATGCGGCACTCTCTATCAATTAGTTGAAGAAATAATTAATAAAATCTAAGAAACTAACCTGGGTTAAATTTTTGGAGCGGTAATAATGAAAATATTATAGTATAATAGGTTTCAGTAAGGTCTCTTTCCAAAAAGAGACTTTCTCTTTATCTTTATTTTTTAGGGGTGTGTATTTTTGGCAAAAAATTTTTTAGTGGTAATTCTATGTCTGGTTTTGGCGCTTCAGCCGCTTTCCTTAGCGGCTGGGGGTTCTACGGTGGATACGGTGGACAAGGTCTATGATCTAATTGTAGTGGGCGGGGAACCCGAGGGGATCGCGGCCGCAGTTGCGGCTGCCCGTAATGGGTTAAAGACCCTTTTAATCGAAGAAGGCCAGGCCCTGGGCGGGTTGATGACTTTGGGGGGCTTAAATTTTTTGGATATGAATTACGGCCCGGACAATGAATTGCTGACGCGCGGGATTTTTGCGGAGTTTTTTCAGGAGCTGGGCAATGCGTTTGACTTAAAGGAAGCAGAGCAATATTTTCTGGAACTAGTGCAAAAAGAAGAACTGCTTGACCTGAAATTGGCAACAAGTTTCCTGGCCCCTGTGCTGAGAGAGAACACCGTAGCGGGGATAAGAGTAAGGGAAAATGGTGAGCTGAAAGAGTATTTGGCCAAGCGCGTTATTGATGGGACAGTTGATGCCGATGTAGCGGCAGCAGCGGGTGTACCTTATACAATCGGGGCAGAGGATTACGGCCGCCCGGAGGAATTGATGGGGGTTACCCTGGTTTTCCGGGTTAAGAATGTTAATTGGCCCCTGGTCTTTTTATATAATAATATGATGAGATTGCTGAGCAAAATTAAGAGTGGCTGGGGAGACCCGTATGCGGGAGCTACTTGGAAGGTGGCCTGGGGTTATGGTGAACAGGCGCTGGAATATCAGCCCCATGATCCCGGGACGCGTTTCCGGGGGCCTAATTTGGCCCGCCAAAAGGATGGGACAATCTTAGTCAACGCCTTATTAATCTTTGGGGTAGACAGTCTCGACTCTGACGCTAGAGCCCAAGGGATAGAACGGGGCCAAGCGGAGATTCCGCATATTCTAAGTTTTATGCGGGAACGGTTTACCGGTTTTGGTCGGGTCGAGTTTGTGGATACGGCAGAGCGCTTGTATGTCAGAGAAACTCGCCATATAGAAGGAGAATATCGCCTCACCATTACCGATGTCTTAGAGAATGGTGATCATTGGGACAGGATTGCCCATGGCAGTTATCCGGTGGATATCCAGCCTACGTCACCGGAGAATTTAGGAAACGTGATTGGCAAGCCGGCTCTTTACAGTATTCCTTTTCGCTGTCTGGTACCTTTAAAGGTGGAGAATTTACTGGTAGTAGGTCGGAGTGCTTCCTATGATTCTTTACCACATGGAAGTGCCCGGGTTATTCCGGTGGGGATGGCCACTGGTGAAGCCGCTGGTGTTGCCGCGGCCTATTCCTTAGAAAAGGGACTTGGTTTTCGGGAATTGAGCCGGGATCAGGAGGGAATAGCAGTAATCCAGGAGCGGTTAATCCAGCAGGGGGCCTATTTGACCGAATATACCCCACCCCGACCAGCGGTTATGGAGCATTGGGCTTACCCCGGGCTGCGGGTTATGCGGGAATTAGGTTTAGCGGCCGGAGGATATGGGAATAATTACCGCTTAGATGCGCCCATTAATTATTGGGATGCTAATTATCTCTTTAGTCAGGTACTTTCCGGTCAGGGAACTTTGCCGGCAGAGCCCTTTAGCTTCCCAGAGAATATTACGTGTGGACACCTACTCGTAGCAGTTGTCCAGTCTATAACCGGACAGGTGGTTAGCCCTGCAGAGGCTTATACTTATCTCATGGAGGGGAATTATCTCTCAGAGGAGGAGGCGCAACATTTTGTAGTAGAGGAGGCTACTCCCACCTTCGGGGAATTGTATACCCTAGGGGCTCTACTTTTTTTGGTTATTTCGCCTGATTCTGCATAAAATAGGAGTAGCAGTAGTTTTAAAAATTAGGGCAGGGTAATTGCAAATTTTAGCGAATTATAATAGACATGTACGAAATAACACGAAGTGACACGTAAGAAGGAGGCATGAGACCTTGAAACAACCTAGAAAGAAACGGGACTTTGATGTAGATTCTAAACAAATGATGCGTCCCGACAGAGATAAGATCAGCACAGGGCAGATTGTCTTTGGGATAATCTTCGGTGTAGTTCTTTTTCTTGTGGTGATGGGTCTTTATTATCGCGTTAACGCACCGACCCCTGCCCCTGAGATCAAGGGGCAAGCCGGCTATCATGTGATTGTGGTAGGGGGAGAACCAGAAGGAGTTGCGGCGGCCCTTTCGGCCGCCCGTAATGGTTTACGAACCTTATTAATTGAGGACGATTATTGTCTGGGTGGTTTAATGACCTTAGGGCAGTTGAATTTTTTGGATATGAATCATGACCCTCAAGGGGCACTCTTGACCAGAGGTATTTTTGAAGAGTTTTATCGGGATTTAGGTAATGCCTTTGATATTGAAGAGGCTAAGGAATATTTTCTTAAAAAAGTGAAGAGAGAGAAGAATATTACTCTTCTTTTAAATACAGAGGTAATTGAACCCTTGCTGGAAGGCACCACGATTACCGGGGTTAGGGCCAAGACGAGAGAGCAAGCAGATCAGCAAGAGGGCTCAGCAGAGAAAAAAGAGGATTCAGCAGAGGAAAAAGAGACAGTGGCTGATTACTTGGGGTTACGCATGATTGATGCCACTACAGATGCAGACATTGCGGCTCAGGCCAGAGTGCCCTATACTATTGGTGGTGAGGATTACGGGGAAAAAGGGCTTTTGATGGGAGTTACTCTGGTTTTTGAAGTTTCAGGGGTTAGCTGGGATCGGGTGGTTCAATATCTTAAGTACGAGAATAAGGATCCTAATTACGGGGCTGACCAGGTTGCTGCTTGGGGTTATGGCAAAGAAGCAGAAGCCTATGTCCCCCAAGATCCCCAGATGCGTTTCCGGGGGCCTAATCTTGCTAGGCAGAAGAATGGCAATGTTTTAATTAATGCGCTCTTAATCTTTGGGGTGGATAGTTTGGATCCGGCCTCCAAGGCGGAGGGAATTGCCAGAGGCCAAAAGGAGATCCCCCATATTGTCGAATTTATGCGGCAGAATTTTACCGGTTTTGAAAAGGCCGCCTTTGTCTCCACGGCTGAGCAGTTGTATGTGCGTGAAACCCGTCATATCCAAGGGGAATATCGCTTAACTATTACTGATGTCTTGGAAAATAGGGATCAAAGAGATAAAATAGGTTATGGCAGTTATCCTGTTGATGTGCAACCTACTAATCCGGCTAATGCTGGGAATGTCATCGGGAAACCGGCTACCTATGCGATTCCTTTTCGTTGTCTTGTTCCTTTAAAGGTGGAGAATTTACTGGTTGTCGGTCGGAGTGCCTCCTATGATTCTTTGCCTCATGGTAGTGCCCGGGTACTACCGGTAGGCATGGTCACCGGGGAAGCGGCCGGGGTAGCAGCTCTTTATTCTATTGAGGAGAGTGTTTCTTTCCGGGAAATGACCGCCTCCACCACGGCAATTAAGTGGGTCCAAGAAAGACTGATTGCTCAAGGAGCATATTTAAAGGATTATATTCCTCCCCGCCCTAAAGTGATGGATCACTGGGCTTATCCCGGGGTAAAGGTTACTAGGGAATTAGGCTTAATTGAAGGCGGTTATCAGAATGATTATGGGTTAGAACGCAAGATCAATAAGTGGAATTTGGAAAATAAGCTGAATAAAGTACTGCGCGTTGCCCATGAACGGAATCCGCAAGTAAAACTAAGACGAGTGGAAATCCCCCTGACGGTGCGGGAAAAGGAGATGGTCATTGCTGTGGCCCAAGGGTTAACGGGTGAGAAGCTCTCTTTTACTGACGCCCGCGCCCTCTTAGAGGAAAAAGGAATTTTAACGGAAGAGCTACAGGAACGGATTACTAATTGGGAAGCTACTCCTAGTTTTGCGGAAATGTTGGTTATCTTGGCCAATTTATATCAATATTTAATGAGTTGACAGGAAAGGTAAGATTATGTTGTTGAAACAAAAATATCTCATGTGGATAGGTATATCCTGTATAATTTTAGGCTTGGCAGTTTCTCTCTTTCTTGGTGTCTCTAGATGGCAGGCAGAGCAAGATTATCGTTCAGTAGAGATCCTGCTGGATTATGAGCAACTAAAAACGCTGGCCACTGCTCAGCAACTTTCTTTGGAAAACTTAGCCGCGCAGTTTCGCCAGGCCGGAGCTACCGGTGTCGTGGCACGGGAGAGGACCGTCGGTGATTTAGCCACCGCCGGAGAGATCCTGGTCTTTAATGGGAAGGAGTTCGCTTTTCAACAGGCCGTAAATGAAGACTTTTTTGCCGAGCTGGTGCCTAAGAAGGATAACTTCTATCTTATATTGCGGAGCCAAACCTTATTTACTCAAATATCTGAAAACCTCCAGACTAAATTGGCGGAGGTAGAAGCAGTTCAAGCCGCTGAGTGGCAGATTATCTCTTTTTCCTTGCCCGATAATGATTGGGAGAATTTAGGTATAGGGTTTAACCGGCAGGATTTGCAAGAGCTTAATGCCGGCGGGTTGACCGTAGTACCGCGGATCAGGAGCTGGGAGGGGGCGACCCAAGACTCCCTGGAGGCTTTGACTGCTTCCCTGCAAGAGATACCTGGTCTTTCCATGGTGACTTTTAATGATGAGAGTATTCCGGGAGATGCCGGCTTTTTGGCCCAAAAAATCAAGCCCTTAAATGTGCCGGTAGGGATGTTTGAATTTTATGAGCAAAGGGGTCTGGCCAATCTGGGTTTCCTCCTGGAGAAAAATGTTGTCCGGATTCATTGCCTCAGCGAAAATGAGCTGAAGAATACCAGCCCAGCCGAGGCAATTGCTAGGTATAATTTGGCGGTAACAGAACGCAATATCCGGGCTCTTTATGTGCGTCTGCTCGGCATGGAAAAACCCCAGGGGGCTCTGGAACAGAGTTTGCTTTTTATTGACAGGGTTGCGGAAAATATCCGGGCTGAAGGAATGACCATCGGACCGGTTAAAAATTTGGCCAGTGTGCCTTATTCCCGCCTTTTTCTTTTCATGGTAGGCTTAGGAGTTTTAGGCGGCGGGATTCTCTTTTTACAGTTCTTTTTGGCTCCTCCCTGGACCGCACTTTTAGGTTTACTAGGTTTAGGGGGTTGGGCGGGGCTTCTGTATCTGGAGCCCATGTTGGCACGTAAAGGGTTTGCCTTACTTGCGGTAATCATCTTTCCCCTTTTGGCGGTGATGACAGTTGTGCGTCAAAAGGAGCGAACCATACCTCGCGCGGTGGGGGCGCTGTTATTGATGTCGGGGATCAGTTTAGTGGGGGCATTTTTAATGAGTGGGCTTTTGGCCGATAAATCCTTTATGTTAAAGCTGGAT
>Ga0265294_10008873_pt1 | contig 11670 bp, 9 predicted proteins | sample MunlanPumphouse3_FD_192504 | JGI IMG/M metagenome (GOLD analysis project Ga0265294, IMG submission 192504) | Groundwater microbial communities from a municipal landfill in Southern Ontario, Canada - Pumphouse #3 | ecosystem: Environmental > Aquatic > Deep subsurface > Groundwater | place...
GGATTCTGGAGACAGTCGAGTGGAAATTGCTTCCTGAAACCGTGGAGCACTATTGTCAATTATTGGAGTATGGGATGGATTTGAACAGAGCACTGCAGGCACAACGATATCCTGGAAGGGGTATTGTGTGTGGATTGAACGAAGAAGGAAAGAGTATTGTTGCCTACTTCATAACCGCCCGAAGCGAGCACAGCAAAAACCGTCGGTTGGTTGCAGATGCGGGGACTGTCAGGACTGAGGCGATTGATGAGCGCTTGGTCAAGGACCCTTCCCTAATCATCTACCGTGCGATGGATACGTATGAAACCAAGCTTGTGGTCTCCAATGGCGACCAGAGCGATACCATCCTCTCCTCGCTTGCTGAAGGCAAGGGAATGGCAGAAGCTCTTGAGAGCCGCACCTATGAACCCGATGCCCCGAACTATACCAGCCGTATCAGTGGATTGGTTGATTTCTCTGATGGCGGAGCGTATACCCTCTCGATCCTGAGAAGGAAGAAGGAAGCGTGTGAGCGAGCCCTCTTTCCCTACCCGCATCCAAGGAGAGGGGAAGGTCACCTCATCCATACCTATGAAGGGGATGGCAATCCTCTTCCTCCCTTCGCCGGTAAACCGAGACAAGTGGTCTTGAAGGGATCGGGAGGTGAGATTGCCAACCAGATATGGAAGAGTCTTGATGAATCATATCGGGTGGCACTCTGTGTCCGGGAGACCGATCTTTCAGTCGGTTCCTTTGAACTGTTCTTGATCAATGCAGAGAGTGGGAGGTAGAAGGTGGATCATATGGATTTGAAGTATGGATGCAATCCCAACCAAGGTCATGCACGTATAAGCATGGAAGTGGGGGATCTTCCCCTGCAGGTATTGTGCGGAAGCCCAGGATATATCAATTTGCTTGATGCGCTGAACGGATGGCAGCTGGTCAGCCAACTCGCAGAGGCTACCGGACTCAGTGCAGCCGCCTCGTTCAAGCATGTCAGCCCAGCAGGAGCTGCTGTTTCGCTTGCATTGAATGAAACAGAGCGAAGGATGTACTTCATTGGTGAGCATGAGGAACTTTCTCCGCTTGCCACTGCCTACGTTCGTGCCCGTGGTGCTGACCGTATGTCTTCCTTCGGGGATTTCATCAGTCTCAGTGATCGCTGTGATCTGCAAACAGCACGAATCATCAAGCGTGAAGTTTCTGACGGGGTTATCGCACCCTCCTACGAACCTGAGGCGCTTGCCTTGTTGCAGAAGAAGAAAGGCGGCAAGTATGTCGTATTGCAGATAGATCCTGGCTATGTACCACCTATGCTGGAGACGAGAAGTGTCTTTGGGATTACCTTTACCCAGGAACGTAATACTGCAGTACTGGATGCATCAGTCCTTGACCCGATTGTTACACAGAACAAGGATTTGACAGAGGAGGCCCGTCTTGACCTGCTCGTTGCGCTCAATGCACTGAAATATACACAATCGAATTCCGTATGTTTTGCGAAGCGTGGGCAAACCATCGGGGTGGGGGCAGGACAGCAATCCAGGATCCATTGCACCCGTCTTGCAGGGGATAAGGCCGATGCCTGGCACCTGCGTCAGTCCAGGCAAGTCCTTGACCTTCCCTTCCTTCCAACCTTGAGCAGGAATGAGAAGGATAATGCAGTGGAAGTGTATCTGCGCTCTGAAATCCAAGACCCCGGGCTCTATTTCAGTGAGGATGTGCCCCCACTCACAGATCAGAAAAAGCGGGATATCCTAGCCTCAGTTACCGGTGTAAGCCTTGCCAGTGATGCCTTCTTCCCCTTCAGGGATAATATCGACCGTGCAGCCCAGAGTGGTGTTTCCTATATCGTGCAAAGTGGAGGTTCCCTGCGTGACGATGCAGTGATCAAGGCATGTGATGAGCATGGCATCCTGATGGTGTGCAATGCGATCCGTCTCTTCCACCACTAGAAGATGCGTATCCTCATTATCGGTTCAGGCGGCCGTGAACACGCCCTGGCAGCAGTAATTGCAAAGAATAAGAAGGCAACTGAGCTGTTCTGCATCGGGCATAATGCAGGAATTGCATCCCTTGCAACGATGGTCTCCATCCCGCTTGGTGATCACAATGGGATTGCTGAATTTGCAGTGCAGCATGCAATTGAGTTTGCAGTAATAGGACCCGATGAGGCGCTGGTCGGCGGGCTTGCCGATGTGTTGGAGGCACAGGGCATTCCCTGTTTTGGTCCAACCAAGGTGGCCAGCCAGCTAGAGGGGAGTAAATCCTACGCCAAGGCTTTTATGGTGCGGAATCATATCCCCACTCCTTCCTATGAGGTGTTTACCGATATTGTCACAGCACGTGAGCACCTATCACGAAGCTCTTTCCCTGTGGTGGTCAAGGCTGATGGGCTGGCTCTCGGTAAAGGGGTAGTCATCGCAGAGACGATTGAGGAGGCTGAAGAGGCTCTTCAGGCTATGATGGTAGAGAAGGTCTTTGCCTCCAGTGGGCAGACAGTCGTGATCGAGGAGTTTGTCAGTGGGCCTGAGGTTTCCTTGCTTGTCTTGAGTGATGGAACGCATGTGAAGCCTCTGGTCAGTTGCATGGACCATAAGCGCGCCTTCGATGGGGATCATGGGCCTAATACCGGAGGGATGGGGGTCATAGCCCCAAACCCATTCTACAGTGAGCAGGTTGCAGCCGAGTGTATGGAAAGCATCGTGCTTCCTACCATTGCTGCACTAAAGAGAGAAGGCAGTCCGTTTGTGGGCTGTCTCTTTTTTGGTCTTATGCTCACCCCTGGGGGCCCTGTGGTCATTGAATACAATTGTCGCTTCGGGGACCCAGAGGCTGAGGTTGCACTTACCCTTTTGGAAGGTGATGCATTGGAAATCCTGTTATCTTGCAGAAATGGGACCCTCGATTGTGTCCCCGTGGTGAGCAGAAAGGAATCTGCCTGTTCGGTGACCCTTGCCAGTGGTGGCTACCCAGTCAGCTATGAGAAGGGAAAAGCTATCACCATCAGCAATCTTCCCCAGAATACTACGCTGTATCATGGTGGAACCACCTATGATGAACAGGGGAATTTGGTGACTGATGGGGGAAGGGTCCTCCATGTGGTGGGGACCGGTGATACATTGGCAAAAGCGATACATGTGGCGTATAAGGCAGTGGATGCTGTTACCTATGAGGGAAAGCAGTATCGAAGGGATATTGGGAAGAGAGCATTGCAGGAGGAAGAGCATGGTTCGTCGTGTATACATAACCCGGGGGAGTAAGTTTCGATCAAGGGAGCAGGCACTGGCAACCGAACTTCGTCATTTCCTCGGTATAAGAGACCTGAGAGGACTTCGTATATACTATCGCTATGATGTTGAGCATCTCGAGGAAGAGGACTTCAGGTCCCTCTGCAACCGTATCCTGATGTTGCCCGGAAGGGATGAGATACTCCAGGAAGTGCCTCCCTCCGATTGGCATCTTGCAATGCAGATGCATGAAGGGCAATTTGACCAGAGAGCAGCAGCTGTGCAGCTCTCCTTGCGATTACTCCTGGAGAATGAGAGAGAAGCAACTATCAGATGCGCCACCATCTATGGTTTTGATGGAACGTTTACGGGAGAGGAGAAAGAGAAGATTAGAACCTATCTCATCAATCCTGTTGAGGCAAGGGAGGTATCGTTTCTCCTTCCTGAGCAGTTGACAGCCGAAATTGAGCCCCCCGCTTTCCCTCCCGTGCTCCATGATTTCCGTTTTTCCACGGATCATGAGAAGACGAAATCTACCTACCAATTGGCAATGGATGCAGCGGACCTTGCCGTGGTACAGAACCACTTCCGTGAAATAGGGAGGGACCCCACCTATACGGAGCTGAGGGTCATCGACACCTATTGGTCGGACCATTGTCGGCATACCACATTCTTGACCCAGTTGGATAAGGTAACCATTGAAGATCCAGAGATTGCAGCGACTTATGCGTCTTACCTGGATGATAGGAGGCAATTGGGAAGAGATAACCCAGTAAGCCTGATGGATCTCGCAACGATTGCAGGAAAACTGCTCAGAGCACAGGGTAAGTTGGATGCACTTGACCTCTCTGAGGAGATCAATGCATGCTCGGTGAGGATTACCGTAGATACCCCCGATGGTTTGGAACCATACCTGTTGCAGTTCAAGAATGAGACACACAATCACCCGACCGAGATCGAACCCTTCGGTGGAGCGGCTACCTGTATAGGCGGGGCAATTAGGGACCCTCTTTCAGGGAGGGCCTATGTTTACCAGGCTATGAGGATCTCCGGTAGTGCAGATCCGCGTATCCCGCTCTCCCAGACCATGGAAGGAAAACTCCCCCAGCGGACGATTGCCCTGCGCTCCAGCCAGGGATACAGCTCCTACGGTAATCAGATAGGCTTGGCAACCAGCCTGGTTGATGAAGTATATCATCCAAATTTCATGGCCAAGCATATGGAACTTGGCTTTGTCCTTGGTTGTGTACCCCAACGCTATGTCAGGCGAGAGCGGCCTGCTCCTGGTGATGTGATAGTCTTGGTGGGAGGACGTACGGGAAGAGATGGGTGTGGGGGAGCCACAGGTTCCTCCAAAGAACACGATACACAATCCCTCGAATCATGCGGGGCAGAAGTACAGAAAGGAAATGCACCAGAGGAGCGCAAACTACAGAGATTGATGCGTAATCCAGAGGCCATCGGTATGATCAAGCGATGCAATGACTTTGGTGCAGGTGGGGTGAGTGTTGCAATCGGTGAGCTTGCTGACGGGCTTATCATTGACTTGGACAAGATCCCGGTTAAATATGCAGGGTTGGATGGGACCGAACGAGCCATCAGTGAGAGTCAGGAACGTATGGCGATGGTGGTGGAAGAGAGCGATGCTGAAGCGTTCATCCGCCTGGCTGAAGGGGAAAACCTTGAGGCAACCGTGGTGGCAACCGTGACAGAGTCTCCTCATTTGATCATGCTCTACCAGGGAAGGAAGCTTGTTGATTTGGATCGAAGACTGCTGGACAGTAATGGTGCAGCAAAGCATACAACCGTATCGATTCCCCTCATTGCCAAAAAAGAGGAAGCCTCTCCTCCACCATTTGATGCATCAGCATTCAGGAGACTCTTGGAAGATTTGAATGTGGCAAGCAAGCAACCCTTGGCTCAACGATTTGACAGTACCATCGGATCCACTACTATGCACTATCCCTTTGGGGGGAAGTACCAGAGAACACCAGAGCAGTGTATTGCATCCACGATTCCCCTCAGAGGAGGGGAGTCCAGGACAGTGACGCTGGCTTCCTGGGGATATGACCCCTACACAATGAGTGAGAATCCCTTCCAAGGTGCATTCTCCTCTGTAGTACACTCGCTTGCAAAGGTGGTGGCATGTGGGGGAAACCCTGAAGAGACGTACCTCTCCTTCCAGGAGTATTTTGGTAGGGTTGGTACTGACCCTGGACGCTGGGGTATTCCGCTGGCCGCACTTCTTGGTGCCTACAAGGCACAGAAGTTGTTCTCGGTGGCTGCCATCGGGGGCAAGGATTCCATGAGTGGCACGTTCCAGGATATTGATGTTCCTCCTACCTTGGTGAGTTTTGCAGTATCGAAGACTGACGCCCATAGCTTGGTCTCCCAGGAGTTTAAACGGATTGGCTCTACGCTGGTATTGCTCTCTTGTGACAAGGAGAAGGATCTGCCTGCACTGTTTGCAGAAGTGAGCCAGGCAAAAGCGCTCAGTGCCTATGCCCTTGGCTATGGAGGTATAGCCGAAGCAGTGGCAAAGATGGCACTGGGAAACCGAATCGGCTGTGAGCTTACCACAAAGGAAGATCTGCAGAAAAAGCGCTATGGTGCCTTTTTGCTGGAATTGGATCCAATGAGTCGACAATTAGGGGTTCCCATCGGGCGTACCATCGAGGCTGAAAAAATCCGCTTCCCTGGTTTCTCAGTGGACCTTGCCACAGTGGAACAATGGATGCTCTCTCCTCTTTCCTCTGTCTATGGATCGGTCAATCCAAAAAGGGATGAGCAACACATTCCTTCTCTCGAGTACAGCAAGCGATTGAATACACATTCCCGGTATCCAAAGAAGAAGCCTAGGATCCTGCTTCCAGTCTTTGAGGGGACCAACTGCGAATATGATGTGGAACGGGCTTGGAAATATTGTGGAGGGGAACCGGAGATCTTTGTGATCAAATCGATGAGTCCTGACCTGATTGCCTCAAGCATAAAGCAATTCACAGAGCTTCTCTCAAGGTCCCAGATTCTGTTCCTCAGTGGAGGGTTTTCAGCCAGTGATGAACCTGACGGATCGGGCAAACTGATCGCTACCTTTTTGCGTAATGAACTGGTCAGGAAAGAGATCCATGCACTCCTGGATGAGCGCGATGGATTGGTAGGAGGTATCTGCAATGGGTTTCAGGCCTTGCTTCAAGTTGGCTTGTTGCCGCATGGAGCGGTTACAGAGCCCCAAACGGGAGACCCCTTACTGATTGAGAACATCCAAGGGCACCATATCTCCTCACTGGTTCATTGCCGGATCTCTTCTGTGCTCTCCCCGTGGATGGGAGCCTACCAGGTAGGAGACACCCAGCTGATCCCCATCAGCCATGGGGAAGGGAATTTTTTTGCACCGGCTGAGACACTGAAAAGACTCGAGAAGAATGGACAGATTGCAACTCAGTATGTCGATGAGAGAGGTAAGCCCCTTGCACCCAATGGCTCTCTGTGGGCTATCGAGGGGATAAGCAGCCAGGATGGTAAGGTCTTTGGACGGATGGCTCACAGCGAAAGGATTGTAAGCCGGCTCTACACAAATACTCCTTCAGTTCCTGATGCTGGGTTGTTTTGGGGTGCTGTTCGCTATTTTTCCTAGGGATTGTGTCAGATGGTGACAATAAGAGGGTCTTTTCGACCCCCTTGTGTCAATATGACTCAAAGCATGTACAACTACTGTATGAGGGGATGATGTATGATGGGTATTGTATTTTTATTAGGAAGTTAATAAATATATAATATATATAGAAATAAAAATTTATTATATGAAAATATGTGAATGAATAAAAAAGTTGGCATGCTGATTGCATCATACTTTGTGTAACTAAAAGAAACACAATGACCACATGGAGGTGTCAACATGAAATATTATGTAACGTACAATAACAGCAACCCTGTTTCGGGATTCGATTCCTTATTTAATGACCTTTGGGCTGACTGGGGCACCAATCGAAGTAAAATTCCCCCAGTAGATATCTATGAAACCGAGAAAGCATATGTAATCGAGGCTGAGCTTGCTGGGTATAAGCAGGAAGAGGTTAGTGTCAATATCGAGAAGCATGTCCTGAAGATCAGTAGTGACAAGCAGAGTCTGAAGAGTGCTGATGAAAAGCAGAAGAACCTTGTTCGTGAGCGATACTTCAAGAAGTTTGAGCGTTCCTTCAGTCTTCCCGAGGATATTGATGAAGGAAATATTGAAGGCGAGTTTGCCGACGGTGTCTTGACCATCACCCTTCCAAAGAAGAAGGAAGCACTTCCCAAGACCATTGAAGTGAAGATCAAGTAAGAAAGTACTCCGTATAGTGGCAGTATCCACCCCTTTGCTTAGAACAGCCTGCAGATTTCTGCAGGCTGTCTTGTGTCTATGTCAGTCGAGAATGATTAAGGCCAGGAAGGTAAGGGGCTCTGCTTCCTCATTCCTGATTGCGTGACTTGCACCACCACCGGTGATGACCAGATCTCCTTTTTCCACGACCTTGTCACCATCGACTTCAGTAACAATGCCTTTCCCTGATGTTATCCAGTAATACTCAGTTTCGTTTACATGATTGTGTTCCCCGATACTGCAGCCTTTCTCCAGACGAATCTCAGAGAAGAGTCTGCAATGGGCTACACTGCCTTCATCAGCAAGGGCTTTCAGGACGACTTGTCCTGTTCCTTCTCTCATTTTCTCTTTAATGGTTTCTTGCATAGTTGTTGCTTTTTTGATCATGGTTACTTCTCCTATGCGTAGTGTGCCAGCTCATTGGGAGTTGGGCAAGACATACTTGACACTTCAGAGTGATAAAAGAATACTAAATACAACGTAGTAAGACAGCATTAGCGATATTTTCCACGCGAAGTTTGCATGATCCCGTTCTGCATCCTTGTCGGAAGGTTTCGATATGCCACGATATCATGCTGAGGAGAAGACATGAACAAAATTCTGGCTAAACAACGGTTATCGAAGGAAGTGTTCCGCATGGAGATTGAAGCCCCTGAGATCGCAGAGGCAAGAAAACCCGGTCAATTCATCATCCTGCAGATGGGTGGGGAATTTGGCGAACGTATTCCTTTGACCATAGCCAATGCAGATCCTGTAAAAGGTTCAATTACCTTGATCTTCCAGGCAGTGGGAGAGACAACCCACCGTCTTGCGTTGCTCGAGATCGGGGATGCCATCGAAAACCTGTTGGGCCCTCTTGGCAAGCCAACCGATATCAAGAAGTATGGAAAGGTTGTCTGTGTTGGGGGAGGCATAGGTGTTGCCCCTCTCTTCCCTATTGTGGAAGGAATGAAGAAAGCCGGCAATGAGGTTACGGTGATCATGGGCGCACGAACAAAAGAACTCCTGATCATGGAAGAGGAAATGCGGGAAACTGCTGATGAAGTGATTGTTGTCACTGATGATGGTACCTATGGAAGAAAAGCCTTGGTAACAGTTCCCCTTAAGGAGATTTGTGAAGAGGACAAACCCGATTGTGTGGTCATTATCGGGCCTCCTGTCATGATGAAGTTTGCCGCCCTCACCACCAAGCCCTATGGCATCCATACCATTGTATCCCTGAACACCATCATGATCGATGGCACAGGTATGTGTGGTGGTTGTCGTGTCACTATCGGCGGAGAGACAAAGTTTGTCTGTGTCGATGGTCCTGAATTTGATGGTCATCTGGTTGATTGGGACAATATGTTGCTTCGTCTCGGTACCTATAAGAGTGAGGAAGCAGAGGCACACCACCGCTGCCATATTGGACTGAATATCAACGAAGGAGAGGCTTAGGCATATGCATATAACGAAAGAAACACTTGACGCCCAAGCAAAAGAGTTGCTCGAGCAACTAAAAGATAAGACACTCAGCCCTAGGGATAGGGCACAGATTCCCCTCCAGGAGATGCCAAGCCAGGCTCCAGAGGTTCGCGTTTGCAATATGGAAGAGGTTGCCCTCGGTTATACGGACAACCAGGTTCGCGTTGAGGCCATGCGCTGTCTCCAGTGCAAGAATGAACCCTGTATTGCTGGTTGTCCTGTTTCCATCAATATCCCTGCCTTTATCGCAGAGGCTGCAAAGGGAAACTATGGAAAGTCCGTGGAGATCATCAAGGAGAGCAGCCTCTTGCCATCCATCTGTGGTCGTGTCTGCCCTCAGGAAGCACAATGCCAGAAGTTTTGTACCGTAGGAAAGATGCACAAGGATGTCGAGCAGTCGGTTTCCATTGGTCGCATTGAACGCTATGTTGCTGACTATGCAAGAGAGCATGATCTTGAGAAAGTTCCCCACATCAAGAGTGATAGTGGACGCAAGGTTGCTGTTGTAGGCTCTGGTCCTGCAAGTATCTCAGCTGCTGCAGATCTGCGCAGGGAAGGCCACTCTGTAGTGATGTTCGAGGCACTGCACAAGGCTGGGGGAGTGTTGGTCTATGGTATTCCTGAGTTCCGTCTTCCCAAGAAGATTGTGGAACATGAATTGCAGAATCTCAAGGATATGGGTGTTGAAATCAGACCCAACTACCTGGTAGGGAAGACACGAAAGATTACCGACCTGATGGAGAGGGATGGCTTTGATGCTGTATTTGTCGGATCGGGGGCAGGACTTCCCAAGTTCCTCGGCATTGAGGGAGAGAACTATGTAGGGGTGTTCTCAGCAAATGAGTACCTGACCCGGAGCAACCTGATGAAGGCATATGCTGTGGGGAAGTCACGCACTCCACTCTACCAGTCCAAGAAGGTTGCTGTCTTTGGTGGTGGAAACGTTGCAATGGATGCTGCAAGGACTGCAAAGCGTCTTGGTGCAGAGGAAGTGGTTGTTGTCTATCGCCGCACGGAGTTGGAAATGCCTGCCCGACGCGAGGAAGTGAATCACGCAAAGGAAGAGGGCATTAAGTTCCTGTTCCTTCACTCGCCCCTTAAGATTACCGCTGATGAGAAGGGAAGGGTAAACGGTGTTGAGTTGATCACCTGTGAGTTGGGAGAGCCTGACGCTTCTGGGCGTCGTCGTCCTGTAGAGATTCCAGGCAGTGAGAAAATCTTTGACTTCGATACCGCCATTATTGCTATCGGGAATGACAGCAATCCTCTCATCAAGGCAACCACTGATGGTATTGAGGTTAATAGAAGAGGTAACTTCATCGTCAATGAGGAGACCTGTGAGACCACGCTTAGGGGGGTCTATGCAGGCGGTGATATCGTCCTCGGTGCTGCAACGGTTATCCTTGCCATGGGGCAGGGAAGAAAGGCCGCCAAGGCAATGAATGCCTATCTAGAGGATCTGGCATAAAAGTGACTGGGGGCGGATCTGGTTCACCAGTTTCGCTCCCTTGATACACTTACTTCCTTTGTGTATAGTTACCCAGTGGATATTCTTAATGATTGCCAATCGGTGATCTGTCAGCTTACGTCGAAAGATAAGACCCAGGCCATCCTGGAAGTGATAGATTCCTGTTCAGTGTTCACTTCTCTCCCAGACCTCGAGCGTTTCAAGCGCGGGGTGCTTCGTCGTGAGCATATTCAGTCAACGGGTATTGGGCATGGGGTTGCTATTGCCCATGGAAAGATTCTCGGTATCAATGAAGTCCATATCGCATTGGGAATCAGCAAAGAGGGCATAGAGTACGGGAGTAGTGATGGGATGCCTGTCCATCTCCTGTTTGTGATTGCCTCTTCCCCCTCCATCCAGATGGAGTACCTAGGTGCCTTGAGTTCCATTCTGAGAGGAGTGCGTACCGAGCAGATGCGAGAACATCTCCTGAATCTTCATCAAAGCAAGAGTGACGAGACTTGCCGGCGGTTCCTTTCCATGATGGCTAACCAGGAGTTTGTCTGGTTCTGCCAACGGCCCAGCCTAGAAGAAGGTTCCCCCACATAATAGTCCATTGACCTCAATGTCCCACTGATCAGTTGGGATGTCCTTAAGAAGTTGATGCTTCCGGCAGATGCCGAGCGTGAATGCTTCCCTATACGTTAGCAGAAACCGATCGTAGTAGCCTTTGCCTCTTCCAAGGCGTTCTCTTTGGTGGGTGAAGGCAACTCCAGGGACCAGAATAAGGGTGTCGTTGGAAGGCATTACAGCGCTCCCCTCTAGAGGCTCAGTAATTCCCAGACTTCCTGTATGTAAATGATCCAGGCTCAACACCTCCTGAAAGCTCATGGTTCCATCAGGCCTGCAAAGTGGTAAGGCAAGATGCTTGTGTGCTATTGCATCATGCAGAATGACTCTGATATCAACCTCGGAAGGAAGTGGGAAGAAGCCAAAGATCCAAGAGGCATCTTTGTAAAGTGCACTAGAGAGTAATGCAGAGCAACTCAGGAGGTCTTCTCCAGTGAAGTCAGTTCCTCGCAAGGTTTTTTCTTGAAATAGCAGCTGTGCCCTCAAGCTCTCTTTGTCTTGCATGGGATTATTATACCACGAAGCTGGCGGGAGTGATCAGTATGACCAATATACAGAGCAGT
>Ga0265294_10008875_pt1 | contig 11670 bp, 10 predicted proteins | sample MunlanPumphouse3_FD_192504 | JGI IMG/M metagenome (GOLD analysis project Ga0265294, IMG submission 192504) | Groundwater microbial communities from a municipal landfill in Southern Ontario, Canada - Pumphouse #3 | ecosystem: Environmental > Aquatic > Deep subsurface > Groundwater | place...
TTAAAAGGATAAATTTATGAAAAGATTTATGTATTTATTATATTTTGTTTTGAGTTTGTTTTTTATGGAAATTGTGTTTAAATTTTCTGTTTTTGATAAAGCTTTAAATATAAATATAATTTATATATTTTTAATATCTATATTTAATGGTTTAATATTTTATTTTCTATCTAATTTATTTAATAAAAAATTTAATAAATTTTTCGGATATTTATTTATAATTTTTTTAACTATTTTATTTATATCTCAATTTATATATTATAAAGCTTATTTATCGTTTTTTTCTATATATATGGTTGGAGAAGGAGTTCAAGTTTTTGAATTTATTGGTACAATTTTGAAACTTATTACTAATAATATATTTGTAGTAGTATTATTATTGTTACCTTTAATATTGTTTATATTTTTAAATAAGTTTTTCTGTTTTGAAAAAAAGAAGATAAATTTTAAATTATTAATATTTTGTTTAATATTAGTATTTTATTTAACAAATGTTTTATATTTAAATATATTTAATAATGATAAATATTCTAATAAAAAACTTTATTATAATTTGAATTATCCATATATGAGTGTGAATAAATTAGGATTATTTACATATATGAGAATAGATATAAAAAGGCTTATATTTGGATTCGAAGAAAAAGCCGAATTAATAATAGAAGAAAAAGAAGAAATAGAAGAAGTTATTGAATATAATATTATGGATATAGAGTTTGATAGATTAATAGAAAATGAAAAGAATGATAACATATTAGATCTTCATAATTATTTTAAAAATGTAAATCCAACTAATAAAAATGAATATACAGGTATATTTGAAAATTACAATTTAATATATTTAATGGGAGAAAGTTTTCATCCTTTAGCTGTTGATGAAGAATTAACTCCAACATTATATAAATTAGTAAATAATGGGTTTGTATTTAATAATTATTATGTTCCAACAGGAAATACAACAGATGGAGAATTTGTTCCTTTAAGTTCTATTTTACCTAAAGCTGGGGGATGGAGTATGAGAGGGTCGAAAGATAATTATATGCCTTTTGTATTGGGTAATGTTTTTAAAAATTATGATTATCATACCACAGCATTTCATAATCATACATCTAGTTATTATTCTAGAAATCTTACTATTCCTAATTATGGATTTGAGTATTATGCATGTTATAGAGGATTAAATATAAATTGTAAAATATGGCCTGAAAGCGATGTTGAAATGGTTGAAGATTCATTCAGAAGATATATTGATGAAGATAAATTTTTAACATATTATATTACTGTAAGTGGTCATTTGAATTATACTACTGTTGGTAATATGATGGCATATAAAAATTGGAATTATGTAAAAGATTTGGAATATTCTAATCCAGTTAAATCCTATTTAAGTTGTAATAAAGAATTGGATTTGGCATTAGAATTATTATTAAATACTTTAGAAGAAAAAGGTATATTAGATAATACAGTAATAGCTATGACTGCTGATCATTATCCTTATGGACTAACTATTGAACAATTAAATGAAAAATCTGAATTTGAAATATCTAAACCTTTTGAACTTCATAGAAATAATTTAGTACTTTATAATTCAAAAATGGAAAAAGTAGAAATAGATAAATATGTTAGTAATTTAGATGTTTTACCAACCTTATTAAATTTATTTAATGTTGAATATGATTCTAGATTATTAATGGGCAAAGATGTGTTTTCTGATAATGAAGGATTAGTTATTATGTCTAATAGAAGTTTTATAACAGATAAAGGTAAATACGATTCTGTTACTAATATTTTCGAGTCTTTTAATGAAGATGTAGATGATGAATATATTGAAAATATTAAACAAGAAGTTTTTGATAAATATTATGTATCAACCAAAATTTTAGATTTAGATTATTATAAGTATGTATTTGAAAAGTAAAAAAACTTTTTAAAAAAGTTAGCACTTTGTTATTGACATTGCTAATTTTTTTTTATATAATTATCTTGTGCTTCTAAAAGAGGTGATAGTATGTTGTCAAAAAGACAAAAAGAAATATTAAAAATTATAGTTGAAGAATATGTAAAAACAGTTAAACCTGTTGGATCAAAATCTATTTGTGAAGAAATAGAATGTTCAAGCGCAACAATAAGAAATGAAATGGCTGAACTTGAAGATTTGGGTTTCTTAGAAAAAACACATATTTCATCTGGTAGAATTCCTAGTGAAAAGGGATACAGATATTATGTTGATGAAATAATGAAACCTGCTAATTTAAACAAAAAAGAAATGCTAAAACTTCAAACTATATTTGATAATAAGGAATTAAAATTAAATGATGCTATTTCTAAAAGTTTAGAAATAATATCTGAAATGACTACTTATACATCTTTAGTATTAGGTAATAAATCTTTATCTAATAAATTAAAAAAAATAGAAGTAGTTCCTATATCTGATAATTCATTAATTGCTATTGTAATTACTGATAAAGGCCATTTAGAAAATAAATATATTGAAATTAATGAGAATGTTTCATTAGAAGAAATAAAAAAAATGGTTGATTTAATTAATAATTTAATAGTTGGTACATTAATAGATGAAGTAAGTGAAAAACTAGAATTTGAAATTAAACCAATTTTAAAAAAATATATTAAACAACATGAAGTAATTTATAATGTATTTTATAATGCATTTAATGAATTTGCAGCACAAAATTCAAGTTATCATTTTTCTGGTAAGACAAATATATTAAAACAACCTGAGTTTGATGATTCAAATAAAATCAGAAAAATAATTGATAAGTTTGAAGATTCTCATATTGTTGATTCATTTGAAGAAACTAATAATGGTATAAATATATATATTGGAAATGAATCTAAAATTGATGAAGATGTGACTGTAATAAAAACTAAGTATTCTGTTAATGGAGAAGAGGGTACTATTGCTATAATTGGTCCTAAAAGAATGCAATATGATAAAGTGGTAAGTCTACTTGAGTATGTTAAAAAGGAGATTGAAGATGGAAAAAAAGAAACGTAATTATAAAAAAGAATTAGAAGATTTAAATTTAGAAGTTTCTAGTTTAAATGAAAAATTATTAAGAACTGCTGCTGAACTTCAAAATTATAGAAAAAGAAAAGATGAAGAAGTAGAAAAATTATTAAAGTATAGCGAAGAAGATATTATAAGTAGTATTCTTCCAATAATAGACAATTTTGAAAGAGCTATAAAATTAGATGATCAAAATTTAGATGATGAATTATCAAAATTCTTATCTGGATTTAAAATGATATATTCTAATTTAGTAAATATGTTAAGTTCTTATGAAGTTAAAGAAATTGAAGCATATCATAAAGAATTTGATTCAAAGTATCACCAAGCTGTATTAACAGATAACATAGAAGAAAAAGATGATAATATAGTTTTAGAAGTTTTACAAAAAGGATATTTATATAAAGATAAAGTAATAAGACCTAGTATGGTTAAAGTAAATAAAAAATAAGGAGGATTTTATGAGTAAAATAATAGGTATAGATTTAGGAACAACTAATAGTTGTGTAAGTGTATTTGAAGCTGGAGAAGCTAAAATAATTCCTACACCAGAAGGAAATAGAACAACTCCATCTGTTGTAGCGTTTAAAAATGATGAAAAAATAGTAGGAGAGTCTGCAAAAAGACAAATGATTACAAATCCAAATACTATTGCATCAATTAAGAGATTAATGGGGACTTCTAAAAAGGTTGAAGCAGAAGGGAAAAAATATAGTCCTGAAGAAGTAAGTGGTATGATATTATCATATATGAAAAGTTATGCTGAAGAATATTTAGGTGAAAAAGTAACAAAAGCTGTTATTACAGTACCTGCATATTTTAATGATTCACAAAGACAAGCTACAAAAAATGCTGGTAAAATAGCAGGATTAGAAGTAGAAAGAATAATTAATGAACCTACTGCTGCAGCGTTATCATATGGTCTTGATAAACAAGATCAAAATAATACTGTATTAGTATATGACTTAGGTGGAGGTACATTTGACGTATCAATTCTTGAGTTAGGAGAAGGAGTATTTGAAGTTAAATCTACTAATGGTAATAATAAGTTAGGCGGAGATGATTTTGATGAAAGAATTATTAATTATTTAGTTGATACATTTAAAAAAGAAAATAATATAGACTTAAGTAAAGATAAAATGGCTATGCAAAGATTAAAAGATGCTGCTGAAAAAGCTAAAAAAGATTTAAGTGGAGTTGTGTCTACTCAAATTAGTTTGCCATTTATATCTCAAGGAACTGATGGACCTGTTCATTTTGAACATAATTTAACAAGAGCAAAATTTGAATCTTTAATCAAGGATTTAGTGGATTCTACTTTAGAGCCAGTAAGAAAAGCATTAAAAGATGCTAAAATGACTAAAGATAATATTGATAAAGTAATATTAGTAGGAGGTTCTACTAGAATACCAATGGTTCAAGAATTAATTAAAAAAGAATTAGGAAAAGAACCACATAAAGGTGTTAATCCTGATGAAGTAGTAGCAATGGGTGCTGCAATTCAAGGTGGAGTGTTAACAGGGGATGTTAATGATGTAGTATTATTAGATGTTACACCATTATCACTTGGTATTGAAACTTTAGGAAATGTTTGTACAGTATTAATTGAAAGAAATACAACAATTCCAACATCTAAATCACAAGTGTTTAGTACAGCTGCTGATAATCAACCTGCTGTTGATATACATGTATTACAAGGTGAAAGACCAATGGCAACTGATAATAAAACTTTAGGTAGATTTCAATTAACAAATATACCACCTGCACCAAGAGGAATACCTCAAATTGAAGTAACATTTGATATTGATGCGAATGGTATAGTTAATGTAAAAGCTAAAGATTTAGGTACAAATAAAGAACAATCAATAACTATTACTGCATCTACTAATTTAAGTGATGAAGAAATAGATAAAATGGTTAAAGAAGCTGAAGCTAATAAAGAAGCTGATTTAAAAAGAAAAGAAGAAGCTGATTTAAGAAATGAATCAGATCAAATAATAGCAGCAACTGAAAAAGCTATTAAAGACTTAGGAGATAAAGTTGATTCTAAAGATAAAGAAGAAGCAGAAGAATTAATAAAAGATCTAAAAAAAGAATTAGAATCTAATAATATAGATGAAATAAAATCTAAAAAAGAAAAATTAAATGAAAAGGCTATGGCTTTAGCTACTAAAGTATATGAAGAAGCTGCAAAAAAACAACAAGAAAATACTACTGAAGATAAAACTGAAAACAATTCTTCAAATAATGAAGAAACTGTAGAAGCAGAATTTGTAGAAAAGGAATAAAAGAGTATTTATACTCTTTTGTTTCTAAATCAACGGAGGAATTATGAATAAAAGAGATTATTATGAAGTTTTGGGAGTAAGTAAAAATGCAAGTTCAGATGAAATTAAAACAGCGTTTAAAAAATTAGCTAAAACATATCATCCAGATATTAATAAAGATAAAAGTGCACCAGAAAAATTTAAAGAAGCTCAAGAAGCTTATAGTGTTTTATCTGATTCAAATAAAAGAAGTAAGTATGATCAAATGGGACATCAAGCATTTAATAATAATGGTGGATTTAATAACAGCGATTTTGATTTTTCGAATTTTGATTTTGGAGATATTTTCTCCGACTTTTTTGGTTCCTCTTTTGGATATAATAATAGAAAATCTAACAGAAGACAAAAAGGTAGAGATTTAAGTATGGTTATGAATTTAACATTTGAAGAAGCTGTATTTGGGTGTGAAAAAACAATTGAATTAGATGTTTATGAAACATGTGATAATTGTGATGGAGAAGGTGGATTTAATAAAAGAACTTGTAATTATTGCAAAGGTAGTGGAACAGTTACTACTGAACAAAGAACAATTTTAGGATCTTTTATGAGTAGAAGTACTTGTCCTAAATGTAATGGAAAAGGTTTTGAATTTGAAAAAGTTTGTAATCAATGTAAAGGACAAGGTATTTATAAAAAAGCTAAAAAAATAAAAATAAACATTCCAAGTGGAGTTGATAATGGTAATCAATTAAGAGTTCCTAATAAAGGTGAAGCAGGAGTTAATAATGGACCTAATGGAGATTTATATATTGAATTTGAAGTAGAAAAACATATAATATTTGAAAGAAAAGAAGAAGACATATATTTTAAATTACCATTAACTATTACTGAAGCTGTATTAGGGTGTAAAAAAGAAATACCAACATTAAATAAAAATATAATATTATCTATTCCTAGTGGTAGTCAAAATAATGATAAATTAAAATTAAAAAATAAAGGTGTAAACAATGTGTCGATTAACAGAGTTGGTGACATGTATGTAATATTAAATGTAATTATACCTAAAAGACTTGATAGAAAACAAAAAGATTTAATTAATGAATTAAATAATACTAATTTAGAAGATGATAATTTTAAAAAATATAAAAATTATTTAAAAAACAATAGATAAACTATTGTTTTTTTAATGTAAATAAACATTTTCTTTTTCTAATTCTTGTTCAAAAGTTTTTTTAAATATTTCTTTGTGTTTTTTTAATACATCTGGATATACTACTTCTGATGTACTAACAGCTTCCCAAATGTGTTTAAATTTTAATTCTTTTGAATTGTCCATAATAGCAAAAGAGAAAGCTTTTGTAAGTACTAAGAAGCATACATCTGGATATCTTGATGCTGTTTCTAATATTCTATTATATTCACTAGTCATGTTAACTATAAATTTCATTATGTTTTCAATAACAAAGTTTGAGTAATTAACACTTATATTGGTCTTTTTTATTATTTTGGGTAAACTTCCCATTAATATTTTTACAGTTGTTTCTTCATTAGGTTCTTGAATTTCTATTTTTTCTAATCTTCTAACAAATGCTTTATCTTTTAATATAAAATAGTCATATTCATTAGTAGTAGTAGCTCCTATCATCTTAACGTTTCCTCTTGATAATGCTGGTTTTAAAATGTTTGCAAAATCAAGTCCACCGTTTTCTTTATTACCCATTAATGTATGTGTTTCATCAATAAACAATATTGTTTTTTCTAATTTTTCTAATTCTTCAACTAATAAATTTAATTTTTGTTCTGAGTTACCATCTTTAGAAATATTTCCTACCATAGCAACAGTATTAATTTTAATTATTTTATTATTTTTTAAAGCTTCTGGAACCATGTTATTTTTTATTCTATAAGCTAATCCTTCTACAATAGCAGTTTTACCTATACCTGGTTTACCAACTAGTATTGGAGATTTTTCAGGAGTAAATAATGTTAGCATTACTTTTTTTATTTCAGAATCTCTTTCTATTGCAGGATCTGTTATATATTCTTTATTAGTCAAAATTTCACCATATCTTTTTAATATGCTGAATTCATCTAATGATGTATCTTGTTTAACATCTACTATTTCATCATCAATATCAATAATTTCATCTTTTAATTCAATAGTTTCTGTTATATCTAATATTTCATCCATACTGATTCTCCTTTTACTATATTTAAGTATATCAAAATATTTTGTATATTTCAATTTGTTATTGAAATATGTACATATATTTTATATAATGAGGATAGGTGGATAATTATGCAAAGATATTTCGCTTTAAATTCTAATTTAGAATTATCAAATAATGATATACATCATATAAAAAATGTTATGAGAATGAAAAAAAATGAAAAAATTGAAATAATATTTGAAAATTTTCTAAATGAATGTATAATAGAGAGTATTACTAAATCCAAATTAGAGTTTGAAATTATTAAAAAAACTAAAATAGAAGAAAAATCTAATAAAATTACAATTGCATTCCCATTAATAAAAGAAAAATATTTATCGTTTTTTCTACAAAAAGCTACTGAACTTTCTGTAGATGAAATAATATTAATAAATACAAGTAGAACTATTGTAAAAACAGACAAAGTTGAAAGATATGTAAAAATTTGTAAAGAGGCGAGTGAACAAACTCATAGAAACAATATACCATCAATAAATATAATGGATATAAATAACATTGTAAAGTATAAAAAAGATTTAAATATATTTTGTAGTGTAAATCAAATGTCTATTGACATAAAACGGGTGTTAAAAGATAATAAGTATGATAATATACTAGTAGTAATAGGGCCGGAAGGTGGATTTACTAATATAGAAGAAGATTTTTTACTTGAAAATAAATTTATAAGTGTATCATTAGGCAGTAATATTTTAAAGTCTGAAACTGCTGGAATTTTTATATTAAGTATATTAAATTATGAGGTGATTTTATGAGTAAATTTAATGAAATTATATCAAATATATCAGTGTTTTATTTGGAATTAAATGATATTGGTAGAATGGTATTTTTTATAGCTGTTATGTTGTTTTTCGTATTATTAATATTAACTATAATAATGATTTTTCAAAAATCTGGAAATGATAAACAATTGAAATTAATATATGAAGATGAAAAGGTTTTAGAAAATCCAAAAAAATTATCTAGTATTGAAAATATAAAAATTGATGAAACTAATGAAAAAACAAGAGATTTAAAAGATATTGTTGATAAATTAAAATCTTATGAAAAAAAAGATCATACTGATATTTATGAAGATGAACAAGAAAAAACAGCTGTTATAAGTTGTGAAGAATTAATGAGAATAAAAGAAGAAATTAAAAAACCTGAAAAAAAAGAAGTTTTTTCTTCTGTATATACTTCTAGTGAACAAGTAAAATATAAAGAAAATAATAATGAAGCATTTTTAAACTCTTTAAAAGAATTTAGAAATAATTTATAATAAACCCATAAGGGTTTTTTTATTAGGAGGTTTTATGAAAGTAGCATTTTATACTTTGGGTTGCAAAGTGAATTTGTATGAAACTGAATATATGATGAGTCTATTTAAGCAAAATAACTATGATATAGTGGATTTTAAATCACAAAGTGATATATATGTAATAAATGGTTGTAGTGTTACAAATAATAGTGATAATAAAAGTTTAAAAATAATTAAAAATATTATTAATCGAAAATATGATAAAATATTAATAGTAACAGGATGTTTTTCTCAAAACAAAAAAGAAGAATTAAAAGATTATAAAATAGATATTATATTAGGTAATAATGAAAAATCAAAAGTAATAGAATATTTAAATAAATATTTAGAAGATAAAAAAAACATATATGTTGTTAATAATCCAAAAGATTTTGTATTTGAAAATATGTATTTGTCTCATTTTGAAACAAAAACTAGAGCATTTGTAAAAATACAAGATGGATGTGATAACTATTGTAGTTATTGTATTATTCCTTATTTAAGAGGTAGTTGTAAAAGCAAAGATAAAGATTTGATATTAAAAGAAGTAAATGAGTTAGTAAATAATAATTACCAAGAAGTAGTATTATCTGGTATTCATACGGGTTTTTATAATAGTAATAATTATGATTTAAGTGATTTGTTAAATGATTTAAATAAAATAAAAAATTTAAAAAGAATTAGGATTTCTTCAATTGAGGTTACTGAATTAAATTCTAAGTTTATAAATGAATTAAAAAACAATAAAAAGATTGTAGATCATTTACATATACCATTACAATCTGGAAGCGATAAAATATTAAAATTAATGAATAGAAAATATAGTTTGGATTTTTATTATAATAAAATAAAAGAAATAAGAAGTATTAGAAAAGATATTTCTATTACTACTGATATTATAGTTGGATTCCCAAATGAATCAGAAGAAGATTTTAATAATACTTTAGAATTTGTAAAAAAGATTAAATTTTCAAAAATACATGTTTTCCCATTTTCAAGAAGAAAAAATACTAAAGCTGATGTAATGGATAATCAAATAGATAATAATATAAAAAAGATAAGATCTAATAAATTAATAGAATTATCTAAACAATTAGAAATAGAATATTTAAATAAGTTTATTAATAAAAAATTAGATGTAATATTTGAATCTAAAGAAAAAGGTTATTATATAGGGCATTCTTCTAATTATATTTTAGTAAAAACTAAATATAAAATTTTTAAAATAAAAAAATTAGAATATCCATATTTAATAGGAGGAAAAGATGAATAAGATTTTTAATGTTTTAATTATTGTAGTTATATTAGGAGGTTTAATATTAGTAGCATTTTATCAAGAAAACAAAATAGATGATGTGGTAAGTTTAAAAGAATATTATTCAACTTTAAGTAATTTTAACTGTCAAAAAGAAGACTGTTTTTCTGTGGAAAATAAAATTATAAATGATAGACAAGTAATAGTAACAAGAAAGCTTCATTTTGAATTTAGAAAATATTATATATCATTTAGAGATTATAGAAGTTTTTATGATTCTTATTATTCGTTTGATGAAGATAAATTATATTTTGAAGTAACAATAGATAATTATGAATTTACCGGAAATTATAATGTAAGAAGAAAAAAGTTTGATATTAAAAATAATAATCCTAATACATCTAATCCTGAAATATTAGAGTATTATAAAACCTTAGAAAATCAAATTCAAGAAACAAGTTTAAATGTTATTGATATAATTAATAGTGATATAAGTGAATCTATAAAGTAAAAGAATTTATAATTCTTTTTTCTTTTTATACTTTATGTTATAATTTTTTTGAGGGATAAGTATGAATATAAAAGATGTTGATAGAAGTAAATTATCTCCAATGATGCTTCAATATTTAGAAATAAAAGACAACTATAAAGATGTTATAGTGTTTTTTCGTCTTGGTGATTTTTATGAAATGTTTTTTGAAGATGCTATATTAGTATCTAAAGAATTAGAACTAATATTAACAGGTAAAAGTGCTGGATTATCAGAGAGAATCCCTATGTGTGGAATACCTCATCATGCTTCTAATGTTTATTTAAATAAATTAATTGAACTTGGTTATAAAGTAGCAATTTGTGAACAAGTAGAAGACCCTAGTACTGCTAAAGGTGTAGTTAAAAGAGAAGTATTACAAGTAGTATCTAAAGGAACTGTAATGAGTGAAGATTTATTAAATGAAAAATCTAATAATTATATAGCTAGTGTAATTGATTTTAATTATGGTTATGTTATTACTTATACTGATATGTCTACAGGTGAATTTAAATCTTTGATAATTGAAGATTTAATATCTGAATTGTTATCATTAAATGTTAATGAAATAGTTGTAAAACCTGAATTTGATAAAAATTTAATAGATATATTAAAGTCAAAATATAAAATAAGTATTTCATATTTTAATAATATTTATGAACTTATTGAATATAAAAATTTATATTCTGAAATAACTGATATTAGATATTTAGAAGGTATAAATTTAATATTATGTTATTTAAATGAAACTCAAAAAAGAACTTTATCCCATTTACAAAAAATTGAAATTGTTAGTAGTAACAGTTATTTAAAAATGGATATAAATACTAAAAGAAATCTTGAATTAACTGAAAATTTAAGGTTAAAATCAAGAACATATTCTTTATTGTGGTTACTTGATAAAACTAAAACAGCAATGGGTTCTAGGTTATTAAAATCTTATATTGAAACACCTTTAGTAGATAAAGAAAAAATAAATAAAAGATATGATATAGTTAGTAATTTATTAGAAGAATTTATATTAAAAGAAGAACTAAAAGCACTATTATATGAAATATATGACTTAGAAAGATTATGTGGAAGA
>Ga0265294_10008876_pt1 | contig 11670 bp, 9 predicted proteins | sample MunlanPumphouse3_FD_192504 | JGI IMG/M metagenome (GOLD analysis project Ga0265294, IMG submission 192504) | Groundwater microbial communities from a municipal landfill in Southern Ontario, Canada - Pumphouse #3 | ecosystem: Environmental > Aquatic > Deep subsurface > Groundwater | place...
AAGCCGATATGATAAAAAAAGGAAAAACCGCCGAGCTGGTCATATTCGATAAAGACAAAAAATGGAAAGTGGACAGAAGGAAGTTAAATTCCCTATCGATCAATACCTGCTTCCACGACGACACCCATTACGGCAAAGTGCTCTATACCATCAATAACGGGAAGGTTTATAAGGCATAGGGAGTTCTTTCTGCAAGGTAACTAAAAAATCCGCTTGGTAGAGCAATCGAACAGCGGATTTTTTTATTTGAAGGTTTACAACGGATATAAAAGATGTTATATTATATTTGAAATTCAATAAATGAGAAAATATTCATGGAAATGGTTATAACAGTCACTACCCAAGCAGAACAAGAGAAAAAAGACAGAGAATTCTGGAGGAGTCTTACTCCTGAACAGAGGCTTGATATAGTCGAGCAGTTAAGAATTGAATCGGGGAAATTTTTATATGAATATCCAGCCAGACTTCAAAGAGTTATTACAGTTACTCGAAAAGCATAAAGTCGAGTATATGATAGTTGGCGGTTACGCCGTAGCATTTTACGGATATCCTAGATTTACAAAAGATATTGATATTTTTTTTGAGATCAATCAGGAAAGCATTGACAGGTTGATTAGAGCATTGGTAGAATTCGGATTTCCTGAGAAAGATTTGAACAGAGATTTGTTTTGTAAAAAGGGAAATGTAATCACATTCGGAGTAGCGCCTGTCAGGGTGGATTTTCTTAACGAGATAAGCGGCGTTGAGTTTTTAGATGCAAAAAGTTCAAGGGTTCGAGGTAAATATGGTGATTCAGATGTATATTTTATAGGTAAAAATGATCTTATCAAAAATAAATTGTCAACAGACAGGCTTCACGACAAAGCAGATGCCGAAGAATTGAATAAAAATCTATAATAATTTGGGAAAGTAGAAAATGAAAAACTATATTTTATTCGCCCTCTTAATTCTTTTTGCAGGTTTGTTTGCGGCTCAGTCGGTCATCGTTGAGGCAACAGGAACGGCGAGCATGGGTGACACGAAGTCGAAGAAAGAGACGACCGATGAGGCTAAGGCGAACGCGGTCAGGAACGCCTCCGAGAACGCGGGTACTTACATTTCTTCTGAAACAAAGGTCAGGGATTATGTCATGGAAAGCGATCTCGTTGAAGCGTATTCTAAGGCTGATGTAAAGATACTTGACGAGAAAGGCGAATGGTTCAAGGACGAGTCATTGGGCGACAGCTACAGACTGACGATCACAGCGGAAGTTACGCCAAAGGAATTCAAGGAAAAACCCGGAAAAAGCGGTATGGCAGACGATCCGAACGCGCCTCTTTCTGTAAAACTGTGGACAGATAAGAATAAGACCGATTACAAAGAGGGCGAGAAGATAAGCCTGTTCATGAAGGGGAATAAGCCGTATTTCGCAAGAGTCGTATATGTTCAGAACGACGGCACTCAGGTACAGATACTGCCTAATCCTTACAGAAAGGACAACTACTTCGAGGGCGGGACAGTTTACACTCTGCCTTCAGGCAAAGACCAGTATGAACTAACTGTAAATCCTCCTTTCGGAGAAGAGAAGCTAATCATTTACGCCAGTACGACTGAGCTCGGTGATGTCAAAGCTGAAGACGCCGGCTCTGTATTCGTTATCGGAGGCAGTCAGGAAGATACCGGAGTCAAGACCAGAGGGATTAAGATCACCAGGAAAGATAAAGGCTCGAACAAAGCCGCAGAATTCTTCGAATCCCAAGTCGGCATCAGAACTTCAAAATAACCGGGGTCTGTCATGCAGGAAAATTACTTAAGGCAATTTTGTTTCCGGCTTATTTTGCTTTTAGGCATTATAGCTATATTTATTTCCTGCGAAAAAAAAGAAATCCTTGAGGAATATTTTCCTGAAACATCTCTTGCTTTTGAAGTCAATACAGAAAGCGGATTTCTAAATTCCGACAGCCTTGATCTCACACCTGAAATTTTCGTCCAGATGGGGCATGTTTCGGGAGCGTTCGGTTACACTAATGCCGTAGAATTCTTACCTGGCGGGAAGTATATTCTGACCGGGAACGGCGACGGGACTGTTAAACTGTGGGAAACAGAAACAGGAAGAGAAGTCAAAACATTCAGATGTGATGACGATGTTTCTCATATAGATGTTAGTTCAGACGGGAAATATTTTGTTTCCGGTGATATGAATTTTGTAAAGAATATTAATATCTGGGATGTTTCATCAGGGAAAATAATCAGAACATTTCAGAGCAGAAATTCATGTAACGGTTATCCTGCGCTTTTTTGCAATAATGATCAGGATATTCTTGTAGGCGGAGGTGATGAGAAAATCAGTTTGTGGAATATAAGATCTGGAGAGCCTCTCAGGGAATATTTAGTAAATTCCGAACATGATTCAGCTAGGATCAAACCAGATGTTTCAGCTTTAGCTGTTACTCCTGACGGCAAAAAAATTATTTCTGGATACAGATACAATGCTTCTGATCATCTGAGAAGTTCTGATCATACAATACGGGTCTGGGATTTTGAAACAGGCGAGCAGATAAATGCTTTTAACAATACTGGAGGGTGGATAGAAACTCTTTCAATTATGCCCGATGGAGAAAGTGTTATATCCGGAGACTGGGAGCAGGACAGCGTAAGAGTCTGGGATATAAGCACGGGAAATCAGATAAAAGCTTACCCGGGACATACAAGCACTATCGATATAAGCGCAAAAGGGAGATATGCTCTATTCGGCGGATGCATGAGTTTCAGACTCGTAGAATTGGCAACCGGCAAGCTGATAAGAAGGATCGATAAAAATATTGACGGATGGGTGCGCTCGATCAGATTCAGTCCTGACGGGAAATACGCGCTTGTAGGAGATGACACTTCAAAGCCTAAACTCTGGAACCTTGAAACCGGAGAAATAGTCAAGGAATACGGCGGATATACGAGTCAGCTTCAGAATATAAAACTAAGCAGAACCGGTGACATCATGATTGCAGCTGACGATTATAACGATTTAATAAATCTATGGGATTACAAAAACGGAAGAATGATAAAGACTGTAGCCCGTGACAGCGGAAGTATAATGAGTTCAGCTACTATAAGTGATGACGGAACGCTGATGGCTACAGGAGGCTGGAACGGAAGGACTTCGAATGCAATTATATGGGATGTAAAGACTTCAGAAAAACTGGTGAAGATGGAGCTTGACGAAGAGATCGGCAGCCACACAGAATTTATTCAATTCAGCGAAGATAACAAATATCTTGTTTGGGCTAGTCAAAACAGATTTACGATCAGTGAAGTCAGAACCGGCAAAAAAATAAAAACTATACACGACTCTCTAAGTTGTTTTAATAATTTTTTTATAAATTCTAAAACAGGAAATTTGATAGTAGATATGCGGGATGGACCTCCAAGAATTTATTCATTAAAAAATGGCGAATTTATAAGTAGAATAAGAACAAGAGATGAGACTGGATCATTTCACCTAATTCTTGGTAACGAATATCTATATGAATTTTCTGAATTCAAAGATAAAGATGGATGGAAAGAAAGATTTTTTACCGTTTACGATCTAAACACAATAGAAGTTATCAAAAGGGAAAAAATTAGAGACGGGTATTTTTTCTCTGACGGAATTGTATATAATTCGAATATTTTATTTTCTTCTTGGTATCACGGTGGCATAATAGATAAATATGATCTAAAATCATTCAAGTCTATCAATCGAATTAATGGCCATGAGGCCAGTATTACTAACCTCGAAATAACTCCGGACAATAAATTTCTATGTTCAGGGAGCAGAGACGGTACGGTAAAATTCTGGGATACTGAAACCGGAAAAGAAATTGCCCAGTTCATCGCTTTCACAGACGGTGAGTGGATCGTAATGACGCCTGAGGGATATTTCAATGCATCGCCAAACGGAGCGAAATATATAAATGTCAGGATCGGCAATCAGGTTTACAGCATAGATAATTTTTATGAAAAGTATTATGACCCGGCTTATGTGGCTTCAGTCCTGCAGGGGAAAGATGTGCGGCCTGTAGCTGATATTCGTGACGGAGTCGCTTTGCCGCCTGAAGTGAGGATCGTTTCGCCTGAAACGAACACGGAAGTCAAGAGCGAGGAAGTTACTATAACCATTTCGGCAAAGGATATGGGCGGCGGAATTGACGAGATCAGGCTGTATCACAACGGCAAAGCTGTCGGCGAAGATACACGCGGAGTCAAAATTGTCCCCAAGGTCGATATCAGCACTAAAGATTATACTATAACTCTTGTTGACGGGACAAATAATTTCAGAGCAGTCGGTTACAGCAGGGACAGGACAGAGTCGAATCCGTCTGAAATAGTCATCAAGCTGCTTGCGCCGGAAAAAGACATTTCGCTGTTCGTTCTTTCGGTCGGTATAAACGAGTATAAAAATCCTGCGCTTAATCTGAATTATGCCGAACCGGACGCTAAGGCTATAGTTGATTTTTTCAGGCGCAGCGGAGACGATCTTTTCAAAACATCCGAGATAAGAGAGATATATAACGGTCAGGCTACGAAGATAAAAATATTGTCCCTGCTGAAAGAGCTTGAAAGCTCAAGCCCGCAGGATGTTGTACTGATCTATCTTGCCGGTCACGGTGAGAATATTAACGAGAAGTGGTATTTTATACCTCACGAACTGACTTATCCCGAGCGGGAGGAAGATGTGATAGCTAAGGCTATTTCATCGGATGAGTTGTCAAATTCTATCAAGAATATCAAAGCCCAGAAGATACTTGTGCTCATAGATGCCTGCAAATCAGGAGCGGCACTTCTTGCTTTCAGAGGATTCGAGGACAGAAAAGCACTGTCTCAGCTTTCCAGAGCTACAGGAGTTCATGTGGTCGCCGCATCGTCAAAAGATCAGTTCGCGGCGGAAGTCAAAGATCTCGGGCACGGCGTTTTTACCTACACATTACTTGACGGATTGAACGGAAAAGCTGCTTCAAAAGGCGAGAATGTGACTGTCAGAAAGCTGATGTTGTATATTGACGAACAGCTTCCCGAACTTACAAAAAAATACAGACAGGAAGCCCAGTATCCCGTGGTGGATTCGAAAGGAATGGATTTCCCGCTGGTAAAAGGAAGATAAATGAAAAACTTCGCACTCATAGGGAATCCGGCCGCGCAAAGTAAAAGTCCTGCGATATTCAACGCTCTTTTCAGGCACTATGGAATGGACTGCAGATACACAGCTGTTTCCTTGCGGGACGCTGAAGGATTTTTCAGTCTGATTCGTAAATACGGATTTTACGGAGTCAATGTTACTTCACCTTTCAAGGAAGAGATCTTCAGCTTACTCGGCAGTACGGATAATATTTCCAAAATTATCGGCGCCGTGAATGTTGTTATAAAAAGAAATGATTCTTTCTACGGAATGAATACAGATGTTTACGGTGTTGAACATACTCTCGTAAATAACGGAATAGTTGTAAAAGGCAAAAAATGTATAATTCTCGGTGCGGGCGGTGCGGCAAAAGCTGCCGTTTACGCAGTGAAGGAACTCGGCGGAGATGTTTTTATCTGCAACAGAACAGATCATAAAGCAGAGAAAATATCTTCAGAGCTAAAATGCGGCTGTATAAAATTCGATGAACTCAAGGATCAGCTGATCAATACATATCTGATGATCTCCGCAGTACCCCAAATACCTGTATTTCTGAAAGGATCTCTCAGCCATACAATAGTCCTGAACGCTAATTACTCTGACGAGAGCTTAAAACCGCTCTGCAAACGATACATAAGCGGATATGAATGGCTCATCTATCAGGCGGCAAAAACATACGAGCATTTTTTCGATATATATCCTGATATAAACGATATGAAAAAGACCCTTGAGATACCGGATGAGCGTAAAAACATAGCTCTGATCGGACCTACTTTGAGCGGTAAGACGACTTACGGTAGGATCATAGCAGGTCATTACGGTATGAAGTTTATAGATACTGACGAGACAGTCGAAAAAGCTTCAGGTAAACTGATAAAGGAGATATTCAGTTCTGAAGGAGAAAGCGGGTTCAGGATGCTCGAGGAAAAAGCCTTAGAAGAGGCCTGTTCAGCAGAAAATACGGTCATCTCGGCAGGCGCAGGAGCATTAAATTCAGAAAAGAACAGGAAAATTATAACAGACAGATGTTATACTGTCCTTCTCGACATTGACGAAGAAGTTGTATTCTCAAGGTTGAATGGTCAGGAAATGTCCAAACGGCCCATGCTTGATCCAAAAAAAAATCAGGAAAATATTAAAGCTATGTTCGGATCGAGAAAAAATGATTATCTTTCATGTACGGACCTTATAGTGACTGTAAGAACGAACGATACTGTGAAAGAATCTGAAAATATAATAAGGGAGATCGATGCCGGAAAGCATTTTAATAGATAGCGGCACTTTATCAGGTGAGATCACTGCCTACCCTTCAAAAAGTCAGATACAGAGAGTGCTTCTGCTCGGGCTTTTGAATAAAAGAGGAATTGAGATCACGAATTACGGAGAAAGCAGCGATTCTGAAGCCGTATTGGTTTCCGTAAAGAGGCTTGGAGCGGAGTTTATTTATTTCGGAAATTCTTTTAAGATCAGAGGGCCGGAAAAACTGAACAGAGCAGATGTTTTTTGCAACGAATCAGGTTTATGCTTAAGGCTTTTTGCGCCCGTTCTATCGCTTTATGAGGAATTTTACAGGATTTTTGGAACGGAAGGATTGTTAAAGCGGGGAAATCAGCATGTTTGCGAAGTATTGTCTAAACTCGGAGTCGAATGTATTCTGGATAAGAAATGTCTCAGGGTCAGAGGCCCTTTGAGGAGCGGAAAAGCAGCTATTGATAACCCAACAGGCTCACAGCTGATATCGGGTCTCCTTTTTGCGCTTTCGATAGTGGAGGGCGACAGCGAGATCGTATTAAAAAATCCTGTCAGCTTTCCTTATATTGAGATGACGGCTAAACTTTTGAATCAGTTTGGAGCGGAAATAAAACTGGACCGCGAGAAAAAGATATTGATCAAAGGCGGAAGAGAGTTTATCTCCGGCAAGTTCGATATAGAAGGCGACTGGTCTTCCGCAGCGATTTTTCTTGTCGCCGGAGCCGTAGCGGGATCAGTATCAGTAAGCGGGTTGGATAAGGAAAGCCTCCAGGCCGATCGGTCAATTACAGAATTCTTAAGGCTATCAGGAGCTGAAGTCATATCGAATCAGAGCTCGGTCACGGTCAGCAGAAGTGATTTAAAAGGTATAAAGGCCGATATTAAAAACTGTCCCGACCTTTTCGTGCCGCTGGTGATCCTGGGCATAAATGCTGAGGGAGAAACAAAAATATATAATTACGAAAGGCTTAAAGATAAGGAATCGAACAGGCCGGAAGTAATCGCTGAGGAACTAAAAAAGGCCGGCGCCCGTATTGAGTTTAAAAGAGGGTATATTTCAGTCAGGAAAAGCGAACTTAAATACGCTGAACTCGACCCTCACAACGATCACAGGATAGCTATGGGGATGGCTGTAGCGGCTTTAAATTCGGAAGGCGGTCTGCTTATTAAAGACCCTGAATGCGTCAACAAATCATTTCCATTTTTTTTCAAGGCACTGAATTATTTGAAGGAGCAGCAGAAATGAACAGTTTCGGAACGATCTTCAGGATACATGTTTACGGTGAATCGCACGGCCCGAGCGTCGGAGTCATAATTGACGGATGCCCGCCGGGGGTCAGTTTGAAAGCAGGGGATCTTAAATCCGATCTGGACAGGAGAAAGCCGCTGCCGAAAGGTACTACGGAAAGAAAAGAAACGGATATTCCAAATATAAAAAGCGGCGTGTTTAACGGAAAAACCACAGGGTCGCCGATATTGATCGAGTTCGCGAACGAAAATACACTGAGCGGCGACTACGAAAAGTTCAGATCGGTACCAAGGCCGGGTCAGGCGGATTTTGCGGCCGGAGTAAAATCAGGCGGGTTCAACGATCACAGGGGTGGCGGACATTTTTCAGCCCGGCTGACACTGGGTATTGTCGCGGCCGGTGTCGTTGCAAAAAAAATCCTGAAAGGAATAAAAATTCATGCTGAACTGGTACGGGCCGGCGGCTCGGACGATATAGACGAAAGTGTCCGCAAAGCCGTCAAAGAGGGAGACAGCATAGGCGGCATCATCGAATGCGGAATCGACTGTTTTCCCGCAGGTTTAGGCGAACCTTTTTTCAATTCGCTTGAGTCGGTGATATCTCATATAGTGTTTTCGATCCCGAGCGTGAAAGGTATAGAATTCGGGAAAGGTTTCGCCTCGGCCGATATGAAGGGAAGTGAATATAACGACCGGATAGTCGATACTTCAGGGAGAACATCAACGAACAGCTGCGGAGGTATAACAGGAGGTTTATCTAACGGGAACCGCGTGTATTTCAGAACTGCAATGAGGCCGCCGTCATCGATATCCAAACCGCAGAAAGCGCTGAATCTGAAGACCGGAGAACCTGAAATGCTTGAAATACAGGGAAGGCATGATGTGTGTCCGGCTCTCAGATCATCTGTGATCGTTGAAGCCGCAGCGGCGACAGCAGTCTGCGACCTTTATCTTATCAGTAAATGTATGGTCATAAAAAAGAAAAATTAAATTTAATTTGCATTATGCTCGATCTATTGCTTATATTATATTAGATAAAATTTTCTCAATGTAAAAAAATAATAGCGGGAGGTAGCGCTATGAAGCTGAAAAGTATAGCAGTAATATTTCTGACGGTATTTGTATTATCATGTTCAAAAGAGGATGATAATAAAATGGAGACAAAGGCTGTTTCTGTAAAAGACTGGTCAAATCCCGAAAAGATCGATCCTATGGATAAGAACATCGGCGATTTTTTGGAAAAGGACCTCAGGGATTACATGATAGCGGCAGATCAGGCGTACTGGGAAAAAGACTATAAAAAGGCGGCTCAGAATTACCTTTACATTCTCAGCCATAATGCCTACGATATAATCGCTACTTACAACCTGGCTTGTACTTACGCGCTTATGAAAGAACCTGAACTCAGTTCGAAATTTCTTTACAGAGCAGTAGATCTGGGGTTCGTGGACTATAATTTTCTAAAAAAGGATCCGGATTTTGAGTCTGTGAAAGGGATGCCCGCGTTCGATGCAGCTATTGACAGTATTGGTCAGATAATCAAAAATCTCGGCGATGATATTGTAATAGAAACCAAAACACTTTTGAAATGCCGTATAACAAAACCTCTGGCATTTTATCCGGACAAGAAATATACAGTGGTGATCGGTCTTCATGCACATTCAAGCAATCAGAATCAGATGGTCAAGATATGGAAGCATTTCGATATGCCGGAGTTCATCTTCGTTGTGCCGCAGGCTCCCTACGGAGTTCCTATCGGTCTGGCAAACGAATTCAGATGGAATATTGATGAAATGCACGAATCTGTCATAGGCAGATCGGAAAATATGAGTGTCAGCTACATTAAAGACCTTATAGCTGAAGTTAAGAAGAGGTATAATGTTAAGGACATATATCTTCTGGGTCTCCATCAGGGAGCTTCTGTTGCGATCGATACAGCTATAAAAAACCCTGACATTGTCAAAGGGGTAATTGCATTCGGACCCGACTATGACGTCTCAAAAATTCAGGATGAAGTTCTTAAAAAAGCAAAAGATGTCAAATTCTTCGTGGTTTCAAGTCCAAACGATATTTATGTTCCCCAGGACAGATGTGAGGCGATAAAAACCAGACTGACAGATTTTGGCTTTGATATTGTGTGCAAAGAGCTGGACGGTGAATTTTCGATCAGTAAGGCCAGTTTAAAAGAATCAGAAAAATGGTTTCTCGGTAAATAATAATAGATATTTTTTTCAGTTAGGGGGATGAATGAAGCAAAAAGTAACCGAGCTTGAGAAAGTACTTGATAAAACTGACGGGAAAGAGAAACTCAAGATACTGACACAGCTTTCAGAAGTTTATGAGAAGATCTCTATAGTCAAAAGTATAAAATACGCCCTGGAATCTTTAGAACTTCTGCATCATGTAAAAGGAAATGCAAAAAAAGCTGAAATTTATATAAGGCTGGGCGATCTTTATAAAACCGTAAACGAATACGAAAAAGCTCTCAGTTATTATCAGACAGGACTTGAGCTTTCAAAATCCTCAAGGAGCGATAAGAAGCGGGCGGAATTTCTAAACAGTATGGGAGAGGTATGTTTCCGCCTTACGAATTACGATCAGGCACTGGAATTTTATTTGAAAGCTCTCAAGATCAGAGAAGAGATTCACGACAAAAAAGGAATATCTGACTCGCTCAATACAGTCGGCAATGTCTATTTCCAGCTTAAAAACTACAAAAAAGCTCTCGATTATTATCAGCAGTCACTGAAGATAAGGCTTGAGCTGAAAGATGAGATCCCCATAGCGAAATCATACAACAATATCGGGAATATGTATTCAATTCTTCAAGATCATAAAAAGGCACTTGAATATTATCAGGATGCTCTTGATCTGTATATTAAGAACGACGAAAAAAAGCTGGTTTCATCGGTGCACAACAATATCGGAATAATCTACAGAGAGAAAAATGACAACAAATCAGCGCTTGAGCATTTTAAGAAATCACTAAAGATCGCCAAGGAGCAGGACCTTCTTTATAATATCGCCAACACATCCAACGAATCGGCAAGAACATATCTGGAATTGAAGAAATATAAAGAAGCTGAGGCGCACCTGAAAACGGCTCTTGCCCAGGCAAAAATATTAAGCGCGAGGAATGTCGAGCAGGAAAGTTATCAGATATTCGCGGAACTCTTTTACGAGCAGAAGAATTACAGATCCGCCTACGAAAATTATAAAAAATTCAGCGAGCTGAAAGATTCGATCTACGGAGAATTGTCAGGGAAAATCGCGGAAATTCAGTCCAGATATATTACAGAGCAGAAGGAAAAGGAAGCGGAGATATACAGGCTTAAGAATGTTGAGATGGCGAAATATATAAAAGACCTGCAGAAAGCCAATGATATCATAAAGAAAAAGAACAGGGAGCTTACAGAGGCATATATGAAGCTTGACCTGCTTGCGAGGACCGACCCTCTCACCCGATTGTCCAACAGAAGAGACATACTTGACAAGATCAAATATGAAGCTCTGAAATTCGAAAGGAGCGGGGAGAAATTCGTTCTGGTAATTTCAGATATAGACAATTTCAAGACCTTTAACGACAGCTACGGTCACGACTGCGGAGATTTTGTGCTTGTGAACCTTGCAAATCTAATGCGTTCAGTCTTAAGAAAGCAGGATTGTATCGGAAGATGGGGAGGGGAGGAATTTATCTTCCTCATGCCTAAAACTGAGCTTGAAGGCGGTTCGCTCGTGGCTGAAAAGATAAGGAAGAAGATCGAGAACGAAACTTTTTATTACAGAGATATAAAATTAAATATCACAATGACTTTCGGTGTAAATGTCTTTGATGCGATCATGGATATTGATTACTGTATAAATAAGGCGGACGAGGCTTTATATCAGGGTAAATCAAAAGGAAAGAACTGCGTTGTGAGGTCGGACGAAATAGATTAGATCTAAAAAAATGAAGAAAGCTGAAAAAGAAATGCTGCGCTCAGATAAAAATACTGTTTCTGATAGGGATAAACTTGAAAGAAAACTGCTTGAAGACATAA
>Ga0265294_10008879_pt1 | contig 11669 bp, 7 predicted proteins | sample MunlanPumphouse3_FD_192504 | JGI IMG/M metagenome (GOLD analysis project Ga0265294, IMG submission 192504) | Groundwater microbial communities from a municipal landfill in Southern Ontario, Canada - Pumphouse #3 | ecosystem: Environmental > Aquatic > Deep subsurface > Groundwater | place...
GGAAGCTCTATGAGGACATCCAGCACAAAGAACTGGCGGCCTAACTGGTAGAATTGAAGGATCGACTTCTTGTGACTTAGTCTCTTCTATAGTGTTACTTAAATTCACCGAAGCAAAACTACCAATAGCTTGGCTAACGCTATCGATTGAATTCTCGCCGGCTACTTGAATGTCGTGTGTAAGCTTACCTCTAATCTTTACATCAAGATTGTACTTGCCACAGATATATACTAATTCCTTTTCTATTACTGGATCAAGTTCTTCAATACATAGAACCTCATCAAGGCCAGTTAAAAAACCTACCGCTAATTTCTCAGGAAACGGATAAGGAGTCGCTACCTTAAACACACTAAAATTCTTGTATTCTTCGTTACTAGCCAGAGACTCCATTACATATGTATAGGATATTCCGCCAGTTGCAATTCCCTTTTTGCTTATGTTTTTGTCGCCATTCAAAAGATTTCTTTTATAACCAGAAAATACTTCCGAGAGCTCTTCATTCCTAGCAACAATCTTCTTGTGATTAGCATAGGAAAGCCTTGGAAAGATTACCCATCTGCTAGTATCCTTAATGAAGCCTTCAACCGTATGTTTGGTAAATTCATTCTCATCCTTAATCTCAATAGAAGCATAGCCGTGGCACACACGAGTAGTAGACCTTAGGATTACCGGAGTCTTATATCTCTCCGAATAATCGAAAGCATCCTCTACCATGTCATAAGCTTCCTTGGCACTGGATGGATCAAAACATGGTATTTTCGAAAATTGTGCGAAATTTCTAGTATCTTGCTCGGTTTGAGATGAAATAGGTCCTGGATCGTCGGCCACTAGAATAATCATGCCGCCCTTGATTCCAACATATTCGAGACACATCAAAGGATCTGAGGCAACATTCAAGCCTACTTGCTTCATCGTTACCATTACTCTTGCGCCAGCGTATGAAGCTCCAGCAGCTACCTCCATCGCAGCCTTCTCATTAATCGACCACTCAACATATATGTCTGCAGTTCTTTTCTTCGCAATTGTCTCAAGAACCTCAGTCGAAGGTGTTCCCGGATACCCAGAAACCAAATTTACCCCAGCTGCTATTGCCCCTAAGGCTATAGCCTCATTTCCCATTACAAATTCGGTATGCATTACTTTGTCCTCTGAATCTCAAAATCTGTTATATTCTAACACCTAAACTACTATTAAAAAAGCGGAGAACCAAGGATGCCCTGTTCCCAGACACTTTTACTCTTACACTCTATTGGCATTTGCTGTAATCATGCTAATTACTCTTCTGGACTCCAGCCACGTTGGGTTAGCAATAGGATATACGTGCGCCATTATCCTTATATCCTTCTCGTTCAGAACGTCTATCACCGTCTCTGCACAATAGAATTTCGACTTTACTTCCTCTTTAAGAAGAAGATCGTGCATATATATACTATCCTCTTTAAGATAATCGTCTCCTCCCGTAATAATTGTTGCTCGAGGGCAAACGATGCGCTTAACCAAGAGCCCCAAATCAAAAGCATAGTTTGGCGCCTTGAAATCTTGTGCATCATTCGCTTCATAGATTATTACACTTCTGTCTGGATAACCTTTATTGGTCAATCGAAACATTCCGCTAATCAAATTTACAGAGTCAATATGAACTTTACTCGTAACAGTAATATTAAAATCGCTTCTAATATTTTTATCATGCATTACGCCAGTCACTAGAAGTGCTAGATATGCTCCCGCGGAGTCCCCGACAAGGTGAATCTTTCTTATACCAAACTCTTTTTTTACAAAACTAATAGCTTCAATAATATCTTGCAGCATGCCACAAAGACCATTCTCTTGAATTAAACTATAGTTTACGTTCATTACGGGAATACCTGAATATCCTACCAAATAAGTAGAGAAACACCTATCCAATTCTTTCGTTCCGTAAACAAGGCCACCTCCATGAATTACAAGGAAAGCCTTATCGCATTTGTCTGTCTCAAATGAGAAGCCCTTTGGCAAGTAGTAATCAAGAAGATGGTTTGTGCTTTCATCCTTCATGTAAGGAATATCGCTAAAAATTTGAACACCTTCACAATTAACTTCCGTCTCAAGACGACGCTTGTCATTAAGAAGGCACATATTGATGAACTTCTTTCGAGCTAATTCAGCTTGTACGCGCCTTATTCCCATATAGCTCTCCTGTAGTTGTAGTTTAGTTGATTTATACTCGACCAATTTGAGTCTTAAGAATCTCAAGCGGATTATTCAAATCGGACTTGATTTGATGCGTCCCACTACTCGCTGGAATAAAAAGGCTTTCGCCCTTCTTAATGGATAGTCTTTGCATTATTCCACACCCATCAACATATTCGATTTGACCTTGGCCAGACAAAACTATTAAGGAAACGAAGGATAACGACGAGACCTCGTCCTCATTATCACCATGGAGAATGTCAGCTGTGAAGAAAGGACATCTGAGTAGATGACCATCACTAAAGTCCTTGCTATAGTTTGGAATTCTTCGAGCTACCTCAATGGCCCTATCAACGTGAAGCTCTCTTTTGTTACCCTCTTGGTCCTTACGACCATAGTCGTAAACTCGATATGTTATGTTCGAATTCTGCTGAACTTCTGCAATAACAACGCCCTTACAAATCGCATGCAAAGTACCTGCAGGAATGTAGAAACTATCACCCTTCTTGACAGGTACGGCATTCAAAATATCCGTTAATGTCCCATCCTCAATTCTCTTACAAAACTCTTCCTCGGATACCGCTCTGCTTACTCCGTAATAGATAATTGCATCCGGCTCAGCCTCAACAATGTACCACATCTCCGACTTGCCAAAGCTACCCTCATTTTCCATAGCATAGGTGTTATCGGGATGAACCTGAATTGAGAGATTCTCCTTGGCATCTATGAGCTTAGTCAAAATTGGGAACTCAGCGTACCCTTCGTAATTGCTCCCAAGAACATCCGGTCCTTCGATCTCAATATACTGAGCCAAAGTCATACCCTTGTACTTGTCATTATCAATTACTGACATCCCGTTTTTGTGACATGAAAGTACCCAAGCTTCAGCGATTATGTCTAAATCAGATTCGATTCCATAATCAGTACGAAGTTTGTTGCCGCCCCAAATGTAGTCTGTGCAAAACGGTTTAAGTCTTAATACTGGCACCTTTAAGTCCAACCTATCTATCAAAATTGTGTTTATTCAAATTAGTTCGGATTATTTCCAAGAGGAGTATCGACTTTCAAAAAGAAAGGAATTGCAGGAAGTCCTGTGTCTCCACGCAATCCAGCATTACCGTAACTGAAGTAAGCATATCTTACTTGCATAGGCAATTCAATATTAGGACATGAGAGAATTAATGTCTTCCCATCAAAGTCAACCGACGCGCTCGCAGTATGGAATTCTCCGTCGTCGCCAGCCATCTCAAAACCATAATCATCCGAAAACGCACCCTTCAAAAGTAGCATCGAGAAGTCACCACGGAAAGTTAACTCCAAACCCTCGCTACCTCTTCTTACGTCGATACATCTTGGATACTCCGATAAGAACTCGCTCTTCAAATATACATTTCTCAACGCTAAATTTGCGAATCTCTCTGCAGGAATTCTCTTCTCAGATGGGTGTATATTATCAAACTCTCCTTGATCAATAAGAACCGCCATATACGCGCCTGGTACTTGTCTTGAGACACGATATTGCCTCGACCTAAGAATAGGCCATGTTAGATCATCAAAATCCATGTACTTTCGATCCTTGGAGATGTACATAGGAAGTTGCGCGAAAATAAACGGCAATTCGTCATCCATAAATGCCTGTCTCCAGTTTAATATCAAGGTCGAAAATACCACATCATAATCGCCTGCCCGCGTCTCACAATCGTTCTCACCTTGATAGAAGATTACTCCTCTAGAAGAGAATGGAGTTATTCTTGAGACCATAGCCTCATATAGTGCGCTTGGTCTACGTATGCTATCTTTTGAACATGGTGGTGGCCAAGGCCCATCACCAAATCTCTCATGAATATCAGAATAAGTCATATAAGGATTCTCGCGCAGGCTCTCATTTACCTCATCCCAGTACTTCTTATCAGCTATGTCAAACTGAATCTTCTGCATATCATATTGAGTTGGTGTTAGCTCATTAGCGCTCTTATCAAATTCCTTCAAATATCTACGGCCTTCAGGAGTCGACTCGAGAGCCTCCTTACTTTGCCACGAAGAAACTGAGGTTCCTCCAAGAAAGCACTCAATAATTCCAATATGAACATCCAGTTCCTTCTCCAATATCTCAGAGAAGTAGTAGGCCAGGCCTGACATGTTTGCACATGTCTTTGAAGAAACCTTTACCCACTCAGATTCGTCTTCAGCCTTGATTGTATCTTCGTTGACTACATCAGCAACTGGAACACAGTAATAGTGGACTCTTCCTTCCTTGCAAGCATCAATAACATCCTTGCTATCCGTAGTTCTAATCAAAGGCATTTCCATGTTACTTTGACCACCAGCAATCCAAACCTCGCCAGCATAGATGCCGCCAATAGTAACGGAGCTTGACCCTGCTTTTACAAGAAGCTTATAAGGACCACCTGCTTCAACTGGTGTCATGTTCACTAGAAAATGTCCTGAAACAGGCTCGGCAATACCCCCAGAGATCATCTTTCCGGAATTATCCAGAAGCGATGCCTTAATCTCTGACTTAGAATCCACGTCACCAAAAACGCGAATTACCTTATCCCTCTGGATTATCATATTATCCTTGAATATTCCGTTTAATCTAAGACCCATCTTATATCCTTTCAAGCTCACTCAATCGAAAACAAAAACTCGATTGGTATACGATCGAATACATACACATTGAATACATACACATTGGATTAATTATATACTAAAATAATAATAATAAACACTTCGCACTCTGACTAATAAACGCATTTTGTCAAAAAAAGACGATATGGTATTATCCACATCGTCTTATAGTTATTCAACAGTAATTGTCAATCTGTTAAGCGAAAAAAGCCTTTACAAATAGGATTGCCTTACCCGTATCGCCATTGATGCATACTGAACCATCGTTGATTGCATCATAAATACACTTCTTACCATTAAGAACAGATGCAAAAACATCTACATCAGCATCAATATAGAATGAAGCGTCGTTATACTCATAAGGAGCAACCTCAACCTTCTTGTTATCAACCTTAACATACAAAGGTGTTGGGTCAACGTTTCCTCTAAGTGTAATCTGTGTAGCAAGGAAGTTTGTCTTGAACTTTGTCACCTTAGCCTTCGACTTAACACTAGCATAAATGCTATCAAAATCAGGTGTAACCACCTTTGTTGCAGCCGCTTTCTTAGCTGAAGAAACCGCCTTTTTTACTACTGTCTTCTTAGCAGCTACTTTTGTCTCAACCTTCTTAACAGCCGCCTTAACTTCTGCCTTAACTTCCTCTGCAGCCTTCTTTATCTCTGTGGAAGGCTTCTTTACTGTATTTGCCATAAATCAATTCCTCCTAAAAAATGCCTGAAAAAATCTCTTTGAATCGTACATTAAGTATATTTTATTTGACAATTCTTTTCAATTAATGTCTTCTTACGAAATATACGAAGTTTTTTTATGAAAGGACTGAAATAATGTGAAAATGCCTAAGAAGGCATAAGAATCTTCTCGATGCTTAAAATCCAGGAGGTTGGGACAATTTTGGACGCTAGATATAAACATTTTTGCATGAAACCACAAACGTAAAGATGCCTTCCACGCATTGCAGCTTTCATCCCCTTTTTCGCAAGCTTCTCAGGACTTAGAACACACATCGCTCTTATGCCCGTGAATTTGCTCTCCTTGCTATCTGTCGCCTTCGACAAGAACTCTGTATTTACTGGTCCAGGGCAGATAACGGTAACCGCTATCTTGAGATTATGCAATTCATATGAAAGCGCTCTCGAAAATGACAGAACATAAGCCTTTGATGCTGCATAGCACGCGAATCCAGGTTGTGGCAAGAACGCCGCCGATGACCCTAAATTAATGATTCTTGGAGCCTGCTTCCAAGAAAAAGCTCCCCCTGTGCAAACCATATATGGCAAGCACAATCTAGTCAGAATACTTAGCGATTTGCAATTTACATCAAGCGTGCTTGACAAGTCATCTTTGCTTCGGTCAATAACCTTGCCACGCTTACCCAGCCCAGCACAGTTGATTAGTAAACCAATTGTCGGCTTCTTGTTAGATAATTCATGTTCAATTATGGAAATGCCTTCCTCTGAAGTCAAATCAGCTTCTATTGGAACAATATTTGAATTCGAATACTTCTTCTTAAGGGCCTCCAATCTATCGGCTCTTCGTGCAATAATCCAAATGGCATCTATATTAGTGCCACCAAATTTACCTGTTGAATTAACTACTTCAGACAAGAAAGCTTCACCTATTCCAGATGAAGCTCCCGTAATAATTGCAATACTCATAACAGCATCCCTTCAATATGGATTTGCCTTATTGTATCGTTTATGTGACTGTATTTCCATTTGAATTTCCATTTTGTGCATGATTTACCGATGCACTCTTTGGTCTCTTAATAGGTGCTCTCTGCTGTATAGGCATTTTGTTACTTGGTTTTATCTCAGGCGTAAGTGGTGGCTCTGGCTTTCTCGCATAAGCTTGAGCACGATTCGCAGAAAGACTAGCCGGTCTCTTAATTGGTGCTCTTTGTTGCAAAGGAACACTTGATGTTGTTGCCTTAGGAGCATCTGGAGCCTCTGGCTTTTTCGCATAAGCCTGAGCACGATTTGCAGAAAGACTAGCCGGTCTCTTAATTGGCTCTCTTTGTTGCACAGGAACACTTGTTGACGCCTTAGGAGCCTCAGCCTTTTGCTCTTGGACCTTTGGAGATTCTGGCTTAACAATCGTTGATGTAGTAGCTTGAGTGGCAGCAGGTCTTCTCATTAGAGCTGCTTCCTTACGAGCCAGAGCATCGGCATTACTAACGGATGTGCTGGCAGGTCTCTTAATTGGTGCTCGTTCCTGCAAAGGAACACTTGATGTTGTTGCCTTAGGAGGCACAGGCTTAACAATCGTTGATGTTGTAGCTTGTGGGGCAGCAGGTCTTCTCATTAGAGCCGCTTCCTTACGAGCCAAAGCGTCGGCATTACTAACGGATGTACTAGCAGGCCTATCAAATGTATGCTTTTCTACTGGCTTTGGACCAGTACTAATGCTTTCTTCCTTCCTTACTGCAACAACAGCGGTAGTCGATGCCATAGCAATATTCGAACTCTTTCCTGGCGTCCTAGGAGAAATCTGAGCACGTTGCTTGCTAAGAACAGCTTGATTTGAATACACAGGTCTTATAGGCGCTGTGTCGGACTTCTTAAGATAACCGTTAATGACTTCAACTTGAGCATTAGTCTCAGCCTTTGGTTGCGCGAAAATATTCTTTCCCGTTACCTTCTCTATGATGTCACCAATAAAGAAAATCTGTAGAGCTAATTCAGCACCATAAATACCCTCAGTCTTAAGCTTAATGAATCTATATGCTACAAATGAAGCAAATAGAAGAAAAATAATGCTTATGATTAATGGCCCATTGCTTTCCTTCTTAACGCCAGGAGCAATAGATAGCGAGTCTCCACTCGTTCTTCTAGTAACCGCGCCTTCCGTTTCACCACTATTGCTGGAATTGCTTGGATTTACTTCATCAGGAGCATTTAGTGCAACTCCTGCAACTATAACACTACCGCTCTCTTCAACTAGCGTTTCTTCTGTTGCATTAGGATCTACAGTACTATCAATAGAATCTACTGGAGCAGTTGTACTAGTAGCAACATTATCATTAGCAGTATTTGTTGTTGTAGTTGTTGTAGTTGTAGTTGCTATAGAACTTGGAGGATTATTTGCAGGGGGTGTTGGTTGTGTTTGAGTGTTAGAAGGTACTGTTGCAGTACTCGAGACTATTGAAAAGGAGGCTGCAGTTATCGATTCGCTACTGTTCTCAGTCGAAACACCAATTCCAGTTCTTCCTCCATCAAGTACCCATCTATCATTTATTACAAAAGTAACTTTATTTCCATTTGAAGTTGCAGAACCACTCCAGCCACTTACAGATGTCAAATTACAATTAAACGTAATATCAACCGTTAATGAATCATAATTGGAACCACCAGATACGGTTACATAAAAATTAGCGCCACCAGGCCATTCATCCTTCAAATCTACACTAACGCTCGGTTCGGCGCTAACCGGCCTTCCTAATCCAACGATAAACACCACAATACAAGCGAGAATGCTAAAAAATTTTAATAAATTCCTCTTGCCAACTTCACGAAACAAACCCTTTGAATAAGCCACAAAAAATTCCTCCCGTATATATGATTAGACATCTTCGTATGTAATTTTATGACTAATATACTACAGGTTTATGCTCTTGTCACTATAGAAACGCTTCGCAATGTTATGCCTTTTGTGTATGTTGCACAATAATAGAAAAACTTGTTAATTATTAATTCATAATTGTAAGTTTTTTGTGCTGTGTGCACGGACCCACAGGTATCTTTTATTTTTTTCGTTTGAATAAACTTTTTATAGTTTCCTTAACATTTCCTTTTCGAGCAGAATTAATCCCAATACTAACTATGGCGAAAATAATGAAGCCTACTGAAATAACGCATATCAAAATAAGAGCTATAGTGAGGATTTTCTTGAGGGAAGCGTTGGTTTGAGTCTTCTTGTCGGCAGAGGTAGCCTCGCTTGACTTGGTTGACCCACTTGAAGCGCTTTGATCTGAATCCGAAGTTTGCTCAAGCGTTGTCTCGGAAGGTTCAGTGGTCGGAGCGGAATCAATTCCAAGGTAAGCGTTAAGGCTAAGACCGTTTGCGCCTAGAGGAACGGAATGATCTAGGCCAATGAATTGACCATTTTCGGTTTGCCAAAGAGCGGGCTTTACGAATTCGTACTTCTCTTCATCCCACGTTGTGAAATCGTCAAGGACAAGTCCGCCAGTGTCGCCTGAGTTAGCATTAAAGCACCAGAAGGTGTGGTTGAGACGATATTCGATAATAAGTTGGCGCATGTAAGTCATCCATGTAAGATTGTCGCCTTCCATGAAGCCTCCCCACTCGCCAATAAGGAGTGGTGCGATTTGTGTATCGTCTATGTATAACCAAGCATCGTACCAATAGTCGTTTAGTAAAGACTCATATGTGAATCCTGAGTAGAACCAAGGTTGCTGGTAGACGGCTGGGCCATAATCGTGGGGTGAATATACGATTTGGGCATTGCGTTCTTCGCTTCCGAAATCGACTGGGAAGTCAGCAACAGCACGAAGATTGCCGCCCCACCAGGAGTTGTAATAGTCACCTTCATTCATCGAGGTAAAATTATTGGTACTGATATCTATTGGATAGATTTGGATTCCCTCAATCATAATAAGCGCGTTGGGGTTGTTGTCTAGAATTGTGTTTCCTGCAAGTTCAGCAACATAGCGCCAGTTGTTTGGATCCGATGAGTCATTCCAAATAGCTCGGGTACTCTCATTTCCGGCTCCATGAGGCTCGTTCTTAAGGTCGTAGGCTATCAATGTGTCGTTACTAGCGTATCGTTCGGAAAGCCAGTCAAGAGATTCAATATATTGTTCTGTTGTGAAGTTGTCCGTGTACCAAAGTGGCATGATATGGCCAGCTGCATCAGTTTCCACGCAATGAATATCGACCATAACTTTAATTCCATTTTCGCGACAAAGTTCCAAAGCATAATCAAAGATTTCAAGGCTATTAAGGCCTACAAGCTCCGGGTTTAAGGCTTGATTAAAGTTAGCAGTCGGATACTCGCCATTCTTCCATTGTAATAGCAGTTCTGAAGACATTGGAATACGGAGTAGGTTGAAACCGTGGTCGGCAATTGCCTCGATGGCGCTTTCCATAGAACACGACCAGCATCCGTCAAAGATATTAGTTCCAGTGTTATATCCAAACCAATTCACTCCAGTTAGCCAGACTTCATTGCCACTCATGTCAACGATTCTGTCTCCATCAGTCGTTAGCCAATCATCACCATCAACGTAAGCGATTGATTCTTGCGATGTTGTTGGCTCCTCTCCAGAAGAAGTACTCGTACTTGACGATACCGAAGAGGTAGTTGCTGTAACCGTCGTCGTAGCACCCGAAGAGCCGGAACCGGTTATGGAAACCAGCGAGACGTCGGTAATATTGCTTCCAGTTCCTTCAATTCCTACGCTACTATCAAATGCCCAAGAGTTTGAGCCAGAAGCGCTAACTGAGGCTATTACTTGATTTCCGTCTATTGTATATGTGTCAAATCCCCAGCCCGATGCTGATGATAATTGACCTGCAAAGCTAACCGTAACGGTAATAGTCTCGTATCCGGAGCAGCCCGACAAAGAAAGGACGATTTGCCCCTTGTCACCCCAGGTGTTCTCAGAAGTTACTGTTGCTGTTGGGTCTGCATATACTATTGAGCTTAGCATCCCAGAGAATAAAGCAACGCAAACAAAGCTAACTAGCACTATTGCTACTAGTTTTCGAAAAGACTTCACAAGTTTCATAATATTTGTCCCCCTACGGCAAGTATTGATTGTGAAAAGTATATTCTATTGTAACACTAGTGCAAATTATTACTTAGCAAAGCGAGAATCGATAACACGCTTCATCTTGCCCTCAGATCGTGGCAAGGAGCGAGGCTCAACTAGAAGAACCTTAGCGTGGATGCCTGTAATGGAAGCGATGTCGCTCTCGATTGACTTCTCGGCCTTTTGTAAGTAATTCATTGTGTCAGAGAATTTCTCTGGATTAAGCTCGATTTTTACTGTTACTCTATCAAGATTATCAACTCTATCAACATAAATCATGTAATGTGGCAAGACTTCATCGTGTTTCATGACAACCGCTTCGATTTGCGTTGGGAATACGTTTACGCCACGAATGATTAACATGTCGTCAGCACGACCTGTTACCTTCTCCATTCTAGCTGTAGTTCTTCCACACTCGCACTTGCCATGATAAAGTCTCGTCAAATCGTGTGTGTTGTAGCGAAGCATTGGAACGCCTTCCTTAGTAATGGAGGAGAATACAAGCTCGCCAAGCTGTCCGTCTGGAAGTGGCTTTCCTGTATCAGGATCAACAACCTCAGGCAAGCAATGGTCATCATTAATGTGAATCAAGTCACTATGAGCGCAAGAACAACCAACGCCAGGTCCCAAGATTTCAGATAATCCATAAATGTCGAATGCCCTGATTCCAATTCTCTCCTCTATCTGATCCTTCATTTCCTTGGTCCAAGGCTCAGCGCCAAAGACTCCAGCGCGAAGCTTAAGCAAACTCTTGTCGATTCCTTGAGCTTCGATTGTATCGATAATATGAAGCATGTATGTTGGTGTGCAACAAATAATCTGTGGCTGCCACTCAGTTAGAATCTGAATCTGCCTTGCTGTATTTCCTACAGAGATTGGAATTGCAGTTGAACCAAAAGTCTCACAAGCATAGTGTGGTCCTAGTCCACCAGTAAATAGTCCATAGCCGTATGCAATATGAACTAGGTCTCCCTTTTTCATACCTGACATAGCAAAGCAACGGCAAAGAAGGTCACTCCAAAGCTTCACATCATTAGCTGTATATCCTACGACCTTCATTCGGCCTGTAGTTCCTGAAGAAGCATGATATCTTACAATCTG
>Ga0265294_10008880_pt1 | contig 11668 bp, 11 predicted proteins | sample MunlanPumphouse3_FD_192504 | JGI IMG/M metagenome (GOLD analysis project Ga0265294, IMG submission 192504) | Groundwater microbial communities from a municipal landfill in Southern Ontario, Canada - Pumphouse #3 | ecosystem: Environmental > Aquatic > Deep subsurface > Groundwater | place...
AAAAATACGCTTTTTTATATTAAGTCAAACATTTTATCATAAATTTTACTTGTTGATATTCATATATATAAATAGGATATTTCATTTGCTCTATAAAATGAAGCCAAAATTTGTCAATGTTTTTGGAATGGCATTAACGGGAAGAATATTTTTAAACGAGAGGTAAAAAAAGAGGGAAGTGAAAACACCCCCCTCTTATATCATATATAGGATATGTTTTAGAATAATCCTTTTTCGAATTTAATTTTCAGGTTTTTCAACATATCTTCTGTCATAAGTTCGAGATTGTAGGTAGGATTCCATCCCCATTCTTCGCGGGCGGCGGTATCGTCAAGATCGTCCGGCCATGAATCGGCTATGGCTTGACGGAAGTCGGGTTTATAATCAATGCTGAATTCGGGTATGCGTTTTTTTATGGATTCGGTTATTTCAACCGGGGTAAAACTCATCGAGGCTACATTAAAGCCATTGTGATGTTTTAATTTGGAGAAATCGGCTTGCATCAAATCAGTAACGGCTTTGATACAGTCGGGCATATACATCATGGGGAGTTTGGTTTTTTCGTTGACGAAGCAGGTGTATTTTTTGTGTTTGATAGCGTCGTAATAAATAGCGACGGCATAGTCGGTGGTTCCGCCGCCGGGTAAGGTGGCATGGCTGATAATGCCCGGGAAACGAACTCCTCTGACATCTAAACCGAAACGTTTTACATAGTAATCGCCCAATAATTCTCCGGCTACTTTTGTTACTCCATACATGGTTGTGGGTCGCAAAATGGTGTCTTGCGGTGCCATATCCAGAGGAGTACCGGGACCGAAAGTGGCTATGGAACTGGGGACAAACACTTGTTTCATTTTCATCTCTAAGGCAAGATCCAACACATTCATCAATCCGTTCATATTGACATCCCAAGCTAATTTCGGATGTTGTTCCCCTACAGCGGATAAAATGGCTGCCAAATTAACAATTATATTAATGTCGTGTTTTTTGCAGACCGAAGACATGGCTTCTTTGTTAAGTACATCTAATGTTTCGAAAGGTCCGGAGTGTATAATCTCTGCCGGAAGATCCGAACGTTTGTCCGATCCTACCACCTGATCATTGCCGTATATTTTCCGTAGACTTAATATCAATTCCGAACCGATTTGTCCAGCAGCACCTATTACTAATATTTTATCCATACATTATTATATTTAGTAGGGTTCTTTACTCTATGATTAGTAAATTCTTAGCTTATGGATGAACCCTTTAATCCCAGCTTTGAAAACGGATGCAAAATTACATATTTTTGTCTAATATTTTATAAATATGCTTTAATTGCTTTATTCTTTTTTATGTTGCACTATAGAACGGCTCGTAAGAAGAAATACCTATTATTTCGTTCCGGAAAAAGGGAGGATATTTCTTATTTTATCCCTATGTAGCGGTATAGAAAAAAATAAAAAATGCCCTTTGAAGGTATGCGAAATTAATGTAATTTTACATCCTAAAAAAATCAGCTAATTTATATTAAAAAATACCGATATGTATAAACAATTTCAACAACATTTAGTAACACAAATTCAAGATATTAAATCATCGGGTACTTACAAAAACGAACGCATCATTGTATCGCCTCAATACTCGAAAATTAAAGTGAATAGCGGAAAAGAAGTCTTGAATTTTTGTGCTAACAATTATTTAGGATTGGCAAACAATCCGCAATTGGTTAATGCAGCTATCAAAGCATTACAAGAGAGAGCCTACGGAATGGCTTCCGTACGTTTTATTTGTGGAACTTCCGATTTACACAAACAATTGGAAGAAAAAATCGCCAAATTTTTTGGTACGGAAGACACCATTTTATATGCCGCTTGTTTCGATGCTAACGGTGGGGTATTTGAACCACTTTTAAACGAAGAAGATGCTATTATTTCCGATGCGTTAAACCATGCTTCCATTATCGACGGAGTAAGGTTATGCAAGGCACAACGTTTTCGTTATGCCAATGCCGATATGGCCGATCTGGAAAAACAATTGCAAGACGCACAGAAATGCCGTTTCCGCTTAATCGTTACCGACGGTGTGTTTTCTATGGACGGCAATGTGGCTCCTATGGATAAGATATTGGCACTTGCCGAAAAATACAATGCCATGGTCATGGTTGACGAAAGCCATTCGGCAGGAGTTGTAGGTAATACGGGTAGGGGAGTTACTGAATTACACAACCTCCGAGGAAAAGTAGAAATCATAACCGGTACCTTGGGTAAAGCTTTCGGCGGTGCCATCGGTGGTTTTACAACCGGTAAGAAAGAAATCATCGAAATGTTGCGTCAACGTTCACGTCCATATTTATTTTCGAATTCCATTCCTCCGATGGTGGCAGCTGCCGGTATCAGAATGTTTGAGATGATGGACGAAACCAACGAACTGCAAGATAAACTACATGAAAACACCGATTATTTCCAAGCTAAGATGAAAGCTGCCGGATTCGACATCAAACCGACACAATCGGCTATTTGTGCCGTTATGGTTTACGATGCCGCTTTGGCAAGTAAATTTGCCGACAAATTATTGGAAGAAGGTATTTATGTGATAGGTTTCAGTTATCCTGTAGTGCCCAAAGACCAAGCACGTATTCGTGTTCAACTCTCGGCAGCTCACGATAGACCACAACTTGATACGGCTATCAATGCTTTTATTAAAGTAGGTAAAGAGTTAAACATTATTAAATAAATATTTAGTCAGCGGGTGGATGCAAATCACCCGCTTTTTTTTTACATTTATTTTTTTTGTTTGCATGTAATTTTATGTATTTTTGCGTTGACATTAAGTGTTAAATTTAAATAATAATGATTATGGAAACAGATAATGAAATTACGCCTGTAGAAGTATTTTCGGGAACCATTTGGCAAGCCGAAATGCTGAAAAACCTTTTGGAAGCGGCTGAGATAAAAGTGTATTTAAAAGATGAAATCAACGGTACCATTTTCCCTTTTCTCACTTCCCCCGGCGGTGCCGGTGCCGTAAGTGTTGTTGTTTCAAGTGTTGATTACGACAATGCAAAAACTATTGTTGATGATTATGAAAATAATCTAATAGAGTAGGAGAGTTGTATGATTTATATTTCAGTATATACAAGCAATAAACATAATTAATAGTTTTTAGTATGTCGGTAATAGAACAAATAATATGTAAACATCAACACCGAGGATTGGCGACTTTATTATTGGAAATGCCATCCGCTTATTGCCGTTTGGCGGCTGAAGCTATATCCGAATTGCCTCGTGGTCATGTGTTGCTAACAACAGGTTTTTATTGCTTCGGTGGCGGGGAAACCGATGGCCCTGTCGGTACTTATTTCCTATGTCAAGCCTTGCAAAAAATAGGATTTTCTCCAGTTATTGTTAGCGATTCTTACAGCAAAGCCTTTTTCGAAGGTGTTGAATTTCCGGTAGAAATGTATGATTGGCAAACCGATACAAAATCATTGCTTCAAAAATATCATCCCGTCATGCTCCTATCCGTCGAACGTTGCGGAAGGGCAAGCGATGGCAAGTATTATACCATGAATAAAACGGATATATCGGAATTCACTCCTCCCATCGATGCGTTATTTTTGCAGCCGGATGTGTTAAGCATCGGTATTGGCGACGGAGGAAATGAAATAGGAATGGGTAAATATTACGACGTCTTAAAAGAGGCTTTATTCATTATTCCTTCCGTAGTTTCATGCGATTATTTGATACCGGCCACGGTTTCAAACTGGGGAGCTTACGGTTTGCTTACGGCTTTAAGTATTCACAACAAAACAAATCTGCTGCCAAGTTATCTCGAAGTATCGAAATATTTACATTTTATTGTTGACCAAGGAGCTAGCGACGGCATAAAAGGAAAAGCAAATTATAGTGTAGATGGCTTTGATTTGCAAACTGAAAAAGAAATTCTTTTGTTGTTAATGCAGGAAATAGAATCGGCCTTGACTTAATCTTCAAAAAAGTCCTCGTATCGTTCGGGGAAGAAACCCATCTCGACCGACTTTTCATGTGAAAACATAAAATAGGTTAAAACGGCTTCGGCACACACTTCTGCTTTTTCATTTAATATTTCAGCATCGATATAACAAATATTACGAACTATTTCTTTGAGTTTGCCGCGTAATAAAATTTTCCCCTGTTTAGAATCTAAGGGTTTGATATATTTAAGGTTCATCCTTGAAGTTACCCCAGAACAACGGGCTTTGATATACATGGTCCAAGCACCGATTTCGTCCAGTAAGGTGGCTTGTATGCCTCCGTGAATCACACCAGGATATCCTTCAAATTGCGGTAAAGGAATCCATTCCGATTGAACGTAATCATCTAATTCATAAAATTGTAATTGCAATCCTTGCTTATTATGGGGTGAACAGGCAAAGCAATTGTAATCGGCAGTGGCAAATACATTCTTAATTTTTCGTTTCATATTTATCTCTTATCTTTTTTCGATGACATACAATGGCTTATTCTATCAAACCGCAGGATTAGCCCTATGTAAAATGCTGCTGCAAAATTACACTAATATCTCATATCTAATTGAAAAATCACTTCCGACTTGTTTGCTTTGAGCTAATTGCTTGTTAATATATGTTTTATGTAAAAGAATGAAGCGGATAATCGGGTGTTAAGATATGGAAAGTTGAGAGGTTCAATCAATAAATTTACCTTCCTATTAAAATAAAAAGTAGTAAAAACAGTTATATATCGGTATAATAAAACCAGCATATGGAGCAAAATCATAAAGAAAAACGAGCACGGAATTATGTACCTTTATATCTATCGATTGTATTGGTATTGGGTATATTAATTGGTGCTTATCTCATTCCCGTTCAAGTAAAAACCATAACATCTTCCTCTACTATGTCTACCAAAATAGGAGAGGTGATGCAATTGATTAACCGCTATTATTTCGATAAGGTGGATGTGGATGAATTGAACGATCAAGCCATACAAGCCATCTTGCAAAACTTAGACCCGCATTCTTCTTATATCACCAAAAAAAATTCCAAACAATACGATGAAATGCTTTTCGGTGAGTTTGATGGCATCGGTATTCAGTTTAATGTCTTAAACGATACGGTTTTGGTAGTGAGCGTTATCCCCGAAGGACCCTCCCATAAAGTCGGATTAATGCCCGGTGATAAAATCATTGCTGTCGACAATAAAACTATTGCCGGCGTACAAATTAAAAATGAAGATGTCATCAAGAAACTGAGAGGAAAAAAAGGTACGATGGTTAAAGTGAGTATATTACGTTCCGGCATGAAAGAACGCATGGACTTTAACATCAAAAGAGATAAAATTCCCTTGGAAAGCGTCAATGTTTCGTATATGATTGACCAAGAAATAGGGTATATATTGATTGATAATTTCTCTACCACAACCGGCGATGAGTTTATACAAGCTTTAAAACAATTGAAAGAACAAAACATGCAAAAACTCATTGTTGACCTCCGTGGTAATCCGGGCGGATTCCTGGGTGCAGCCATTGACATTTGTGATCAATTTCTTCCGAAAGGAAAGCTAATCGTGTATACACAAGGACTTCATGTGGGTAAAGAAGAATACAAGGCCTCGAATCGAGGTTTGTTTCAAGACGATAATCAATCGTTGGCAATTCTCATCGATGAATGGTCGGCTTCGGCAAGCGAAATTGTGGCCGGTGCTGTGCAAGACCATGATCGGGGTATTGTGATTGGTCGTCGTTCTTTCGGAAAAGGATTGGTTCAAAGACAGTTCTATTTAAAAGACAGTTCCGAAGTGATGTTGACTGTGGCACGCTATTTTACCCCCAGTGGTCGTTGCATACAAAAACCCTTTGATAATAAATCGACCGAAGATTATTTTGTGGATATTCTTGATCGCTATGAAAACGGTGAATTGGAAAACGCCGACAGCATTCGTTTTATCGATTCATTGAAATATAAAACGGCCAAAGGAAGAACTGTTTACGGTGGAGGTGGCATTATGCCCGATTGGTTTATCCCTTTGCAGACATCCGATAGCATTGTCTATTTCAATAAATTGTCTAACCAAGGGGTGGTGTTTACCTATGCCATGGAATATGTTGATAAGAACCGCAAAACCTTACAAAAATATAAAAGCGTTGAACAATTTGATAAACAATTTACAGTGAGCAATGCTATGGTGCAGGAAATCGTACGCAAAGGAGAAGAAAAAGGATTGCCGGCAAAAGATGTAACGGCCTATTCCAAACAAGAAATTAAAAAATGGACAAAAGCCTATATTGCACGTAATTTGTTTAATACTACAGGATTCTATCAAATTATCAATAAAGAAGACGAAGCCATACGCAAAGCGGTAGAGGTGTTGAAGAAACCATTTTGATTCTTGCAGCTTTTTCGCCCACGTACTACATAAAACAATTACGAATTAAAAATTACAAATTGCGAAATCCAAGTAGCCTCCTTACTTCTGCATAAGAACCGTAATGCATATATTTTACTATAAACGGTAATCTGACATTGATTAAAAGATCTTCCTTTAAATGACATTAGTGTTATTTTTTTTAGGTACACATGTTATTTTTCCTAAAATTCCGCAAAAATTTAGAGAGAGGTAAGAAAGGATAGTTTTGATATAAGTAATTCGGAATAAAGGAAATATCATAAATAGCTAAGAGCTTTCTTTCTAAAAACATCGATTGCGACAGTACCTTAATTACAAATATGAAATTTTTCTTCTTGAGAATTAGAAAAATAATCAATATTACTAAAAAAACTATTTTTTGTAATAAAAAAAAATGTACTTTTGTCCGCAAATGAAGTAATGAAATGATAAAAATATTAACAATAAAATTGAGTGGATGTATAACGAACAGAGAGTTCTTTTTATGTTTTTGTTTCGTGTCTTTCCCTTTTTTTGTGTTTTTATATGTAGTTGATAATTTATTTAAGTGTTGTAAACCAATAGGATTTGACTTCTTGATAGAGGACAATGTTTGTTATGTATGGGAAGTAATAACTAAAATTAAGCGGGATTATCCCGCAAAACAAAAATATATAACAAAAAAGAAAAATGCTTACGCTTTAAGTAAGTATAACGAAACGATAGTGTGAACGGAAGCGTAAATAAGTAGCACAAAAATATCAGGTATATAAGATGCTAAAAAATGTAATGAAAACGCAAACTCACACAATAAGTAAACTTTGGTAAAGAGTTTTAAATCAGTTTTTAACAATTTAAAATTAATTAAGATGAAACTATATAAATTTATACTTGCTGCAGTCGGTGCTGCAGCCATAGGCATAGGAATCTTTTTAGCCTGTCAAAAAGAATTAAAAGAAGTAGATAAAAATAGCAGTAAACTAGTTCAAAAAGATAATCCAACACAATTTTCATTTCGAGCATTGTTAACTGACAATGTCGCTATAGATGCTGTATGTGCATATCAAAATGATACGGTTCATTTCACATATACATTATGTGAAGCCGTTGAAGATGATAATTATTACGTTATTATTTATGATCCAAATGATGAATATCCGATTACTTATAACGAAGATAGTACATTAGCTTATGGATTAAATCCTTATGACAAATATTTTTCTGCTTGGATTTTCCGTGGAGAACCATCACCTGGCTTTCCTCCTTCGCCTTCTGATCCTGGTCGGATTATACCTCCCACCCCTCCTGTTATTGAAATATATTGTGAGTGTGAGCCATTTACTTCTGGAGCATGTCTTAGAAGCCCTTTGCCGACTATTGATGGAGTAACTAAATACATATGTACATATCAAATGGGTGATTGTAAGTGTAAAGGAGGTAGTCAAATAGAGTCTGCCGGTAGCTACTTTATTGGCGGGATTACCTCAAGTCTTATAATATTTCAGGCAAATGTTATATACGTCAATAACAATGAAATAGCAAAAGGGTCTTATTTTTCACTTGAAGAATAATTTTGTAAAGACTTCCTGAAAGATGGAAGTCTTTTTATTTATAATTAAAAATCAATACTAATGAATAAAATAATAGCAATCCCTTTTATCATGAGTTTCATGGTAATAACTCATGCGCAAACTATGGATATGTGGGACGGTACTGCCGACACAACATGGTATAATACCACCGATACGTTTTTTGAAATCACGACTGCAGAGCAATTGGCGGGATTGGCAGTGATGGTAAATAACGGCAATGCATTAAAAGGTAAAACCATTGAACTTATGAACGATTTAGACCTTGGCGGAGAATTGGAAACTCCCTTCAATTGGATGCCAATAGGATATTTTGGTGTAACAGGATCTGAAATTATTTATAAGAGTTTTTCAGGATTGTTTAATGGAAACGATAAAAACATAGTCAACATACATATTAACAAGAATGTTACAGATACTTTTGGATTTGGTTTATTTGGCAGCATTGACAGCGCTTGCATACAAAATCTGTCGGTAAGTAACGTTACTTTTGATTTGTATAATAACAGTGATTATGATAATCTGTTTAATTGCGGTTGCTTAACCGGATATGCAAAAAACAGTATAGTATGTAATTGTCGTGTCGAATCAAATCTTTTATTAAAATTATCCTTTGATTGTATTGGGGGAATCATTGGACGGGCAAATACTTCGGAAATTATACATTCCGCGTTTTATGGGAAAATTGAAGGTGGAAAAATTGAGTCTGTCGGAGGAATAATTGGTTATCCTTTCAAATCAAGAATTGTTAATTGTCATGTAATAGCCGATATTAATGGAAATAGTGAAGTTGGCGGCTTAATAGGATATTCTGTTTTGTCAATTGTTTGTAATAATTTTTTTATTGGAAAAGTAAAAGGGACAAACTCCATTGTCGGAGGATTGATAGGCGATTCACAGGAAGATACGATTGAAAATAATTTTGTCATAGCGTCTGCTACAGGTTGCAGGGAACCAAGCCAATGGCTTACTTCAGTCGGTGGTTTAATGGGTAATATAAGCAAAAGTAAAATGGAAAACAACTATATAACGGGAGGTAAAATTGAAGATTTAAATTTTTGTGGAGGTATGGTTGGCGGAGGAGATTGTTTTTTGATAAGTTGTTATGCAGCAACATATATATCCGAAAAAGGTTATTATAAAGGGAACATTGCAGGATTTCTTGGTGATTATTCAACGATAAATAATACTTTTATGGATAATAATATAGGGGTCTATGATGATGTCGGATCCAATATGGCAACCGGTCAGGTTACAGGTCTTTTCACCGAAGAAATGACAACAGGCAATTCATTCGGTTTACAAGATAGCGTGGGTATGTATCCGACAAAATGGGTATATGAAGAAGGTTTGTATCCTCAATTGGATGTATTTGTCAATCATTCCGATAGTATCTTCCGTCAAGCCTCTCTGCTTTCGGTTATTCCTATTTTCCTCGGTGAGCAGGCTGCTAATCACATAAAAAACGATTTTAAGGTATCTCCTTTATATGATGTTTCATGGTCGTCAAGTGCCGGCGATATTATTCGCATTGAAGGAGAAAATGCAAAAGTCTATCCGATTGATAAAGATACGCTTGTTGTTTTGACCGTTTCCCTTGGAGAACTGCACAAAGAATTTTATGTTAAAGTCTTAAAAGGAAGTGGTATGAGCGGTGTTTCTATCGACAAGAATGTCACCCTTTACCCCAATCCCACTTCCGAAAAACTAAGCATATACAGTAAAGATATTATAATAAATGAAATAAGGATGTTTGACGTTATGGGCAAGGAAGTGAAACGAACTGCTGTAAACGATACACGCACAAGCATATCTGTTGATGATTTAGATAACGGTATGTATTTTATTAAAATATATACGGATAAGGGGGCGTTTACACGAAAAGTGCAGGTGATGAGGTAATGAACTGAAAGATAGAAATCACAAACATCGCAATTAGCATATAGAGCTCTTTTTACCCTAGAAAAAGTTTGTAATTATCAAATATTCAATTGGATACAAGTCGACACATTTCAATTAAAACAACATAAAAAATGTTGGTTTAAATACCTGTAGAGACGTAGCATGCTACGTCTCTACCATTTACAATTCCATTTCTTCGACTTGGAGTATATCTTGGGTGTCGTTATCACTGATAAAGGCAATAACCGAGCAGTTCTCCAACTTCCAAGGTTTATTCTTGAGGTATAATGTATATCCCTTGATGAGTGTGTCATTTGCCTGAACGGGAGTACCCATGGTGGCGATGATATTGCCTTCTGTGGGAGTAATATGAGTACGTAGCATGTGTTTATGCTCGTAATTCAATATTTCGGGTGTAGTACCCACCGTCGATGAGTTGTTCTTTTGAGCCGAAATAATGCCGCTTTCGCTTAATACGACATAGAGGCGTAAGTTCTTGTCGGTAGGGGTCAAAAAGGTGGTTTTTACAAATACGTTGATGGAATCTTCCGACGGATCGCTTGTTAGGATTTGTAAAGCCAAAGTAGGTACTTGACGTACTATGCTTGCCATGCTCGATTTCCAGGCCGTTCGACTCAATACGCGATTACCGTTAAAATCTTTACGGCTTATCATACCTGCCGGCCATGCGTTTATTTGAAAAGCCTGACTGATGAGATTACCCATTTCCGTACGGTAATCGGCTTCATAAGGAGCTATTTGCGGTTTGGCATAATTACCCGAATGTATGGCCAGTACGATTAAGGTATCGCCAAGTACGGTTTTCATTTCATCGGCAATGACATGCGCTTGTGGACAGTTCACACAGAGATGACCGGTGAAGTCTTCTAAGATATATTTTTGCATTACATTTTGCAAAGCCGGAAAAGCAGGAGTATCGAGTTCATTTCCTTTTTCCGAATACGGTTTTTCGATTTTATCGCATTGTGTGTTAAACAGTAGTATGCTTAACGACAGGATGAAAATAAAGCTTATTTTTTTCATGTTAGATCATTTAAAAACTTGTTACTACTGAGAGATTGCATCCGTAAGAGGCGGGAACTACCCTACATACTCCTCCTACACATAAAATACCTTCGTATTGTTTGCCAAAACTGATTGAAAATTTCGATGTTTTATGCACAAAAGAGGTGCTGACATTATAATAATGTTTATTAGGTTTGCTGTAATTCCAGCGGTCTAATACAGAGAAAAACCAACGGGGTGCAATGGAGTATTCCAATTGACCGTAGGCCCAATTGCCCTCATCTTGTTTGGTATTCATGTGTTGCAATTCTAAACGTAGGGCATGTCTGTCGTTGATTTTATAGGTAAGGTCTGCAATAAATGTATGGGCATACACATTGGGTTCGCCCGTATGACCTTCGATAACTTCCATATTGTAGTTGAGGTAAACATAACTTACTATCAATTTCCATGATTTATTGAAACGTCGGCTGATTTCAATATTAAAATCTTCGAAATACACTTCTTTCCCAAAGGCAAAGAAAGGAGACGTATAACCGTCAGTACCATTTACGTTGATTATTCCTTTATCAAGGATGGCTTCAGGTACATAATCTTTCTTTATCCCGTGTATACGTGAATAGTTCACCATAATATCGGTGCCGTATCTTCCACCTATGGTAGTTTTCTTGGGAATTTTATAATTCACTTCTGCTTGAAATCCGATTTGACCTACAGCTTGCGAGGAATAGGCATACATGGAGGGAAGGGCATAGGCGTGTTCACGTGTAAGGGTAGGGATGTAGT
>Ga0265294_10008882_pt1 | contig 11668 bp, 5 predicted proteins | sample MunlanPumphouse3_FD_192504 | JGI IMG/M metagenome (GOLD analysis project Ga0265294, IMG submission 192504) | Groundwater microbial communities from a municipal landfill in Southern Ontario, Canada - Pumphouse #3 | ecosystem: Environmental > Aquatic > Deep subsurface > Groundwater | place...
CTTCCCGCACCGGAGACGGCTACCGTCCTCGAACGTCGGGGTGGAGGTGTCTATGGCATCGGGGCAGAACGGACAGCCGTCACGGGATGAGGGCATGGCAGGAGCGGTGTCGATCTGCCGTTCGACCCGGGCGGGGCTGATCCGGCAACGGATACCGGTGAGGGACTCCCGGCGGTACTGGAGGATCCCCCGCTCTGTCCGGATCTCATGGATGGTGAACATGGCCCTTCGTACTCCGATTGGCGCGCCGACTGTATAAAACCCTGTCCGGATTGCCGGTGATACGGCCCGAAGGCTCCGGCGGGGCGTGAAGCGCCCGTGAGAACCGGGGATACCTGCAGGCCCATCCGCACGAGTTATTCGGCGGTGCCGTTCGAGACAAAAAAAGTGATGAGTGTTTTCCTGCCTTACACAATGTACTTGCCGAGCAGGCGGATGGAGGTGGTCATGTCGGGGCCGAGGGGCGAGCCGAAGATGATCTGGGTAACTCCAGCCTTTGTGAGGTCTTCGCACTTCTGCTTGACCATGTCAGGGGTTCCGGCAATGGTGAAGGCGTCGATCTCCTTGTCGCCGACGAGTCCGCCGACGGTCTTGAAGTCAAAGCGTCCGAGGGCTTCCTTGATCTTCGCAACGTTGTTCATGTCGAGTCCGTGGCGCTGGAGAATCGGGGGAGGAGATCCTGCGGCGATGAACGCGGCCACAATCTTTGCGGCGTTCCGGGCCTTCTTCTCATCTCTGTCGATGGACATGGCAGTGTAGGCACCGACGTCGAACTTCTTCTTGCCGACCTTCTCCATCGCCTGCTTGATGATCGGGATGGCGATCTCGAAGTCCTTGGGGTTCGAGGCGTTGATAAGGGCTCCCTCACCGATCTCACCAGCGAGTTCGAGCATCTTGGGTCCCTGGGCACCGATGTAGACCGGGATGCCCTTCTTGCCGGGCAGGGTGACACCGGTCAGCTTGGCGCCGTCGTAGTCGAAGAACTCCATATTTCCGGTCTTCTGGGCTTCCTCACCGGCGAGGAGTTTCTTGATCTGGACGACACCCTCCCTCAGGCGGGCGACGGGCTTTGCGGGGTCGATGGCGAGCTTCGGGAGCGTCGAGAGGTCACCGGGTCCGATACCGAGGACGGCACGTCCGTCGGAGATCTCGTTTAAGGTAGCCATAAAGGATGCAATGGCTGCCGGGGTGTCGGTGAACGTGTTCATGATACCGGGCCCCATCTTGATCGAGTCGGTGTTTGCCGCGATCATGGCGAGGGTCGGGTAGGCATGGCGGTTGTTGTAGTGGTTGGTGATCCAAGCGTAATCGATATCCTTCGACTCTGCAAGCTTGGTGTAATTCACCACCTGCTTGACGTTGACTGATCCGGGCACAAATTCAATTCCATATGTAGTCAAGGCTAATACACCTCATTGAGTAGTTACGTGCAGAGAGATATATATATTATCATTTTGTGTTCGCCAAACGACACGTACCGCACAGGTAGTGCAAAACGGAGAGATGTAACGAGTTCTCCAGGGCATTCCAGGAATCTCCTCTTTTGTCTCACAACGGGCTCCAGCAGGATGAGATCGAACCGGAAGGTTAAAATATACCATTCTTATGAACTGATGCGCTCCCGGCCCCGGGGATGTACAGAAATGTATATGTCCGTCCGCCCACATACTCATCAGTAGTTTCGGGGATATGCGCGCTTTTTTCCAGCGGCAATGGTCACTCCGAGCATGCGAAGGTTCAGGAGACAGGGAGTATACATGCGAGTGCTGGCGATCGGGTTGGGTGGCGCCGGGTCACGGGTTGTGGATAACCTCTACGACCACGACCGGCGAAGCAAAGTCTGCTGCATGAGTGTGGTAGCAATTGACATCGACCCGAACTCTCTTGTGCAGCTCCGATACCTCCCGGACCCCGCGAGGGTCTTCTTTCCGCGGATCGATGTCATGGACCCCGACGACATCACGAACGTGATCGATATCGAGGAGGTGATGACCCGGATCCAGGGTATGGATACGATGGAGATCGACGCCATCCTGCTCTGTTGCGGACTCGGGGGCAGCGTCATCGATATCGTGCCGCTCATCACGGAAGAACTCCGGAAGTCCTATGTGGAGCCGATCTTCGCTCTCGCCATCCTGCCGTGCCTGAACGAGGGGAAGCGAGTCTCAGCCAGGGCCGCCGACGACCTCGATATGCTCCAGGAACTTGCCGATGCCGTCATCCTCTTCGACAACGAGACCTGGTCGCAGAAGATCAGGGCGGCCGCAGCTGCGGGCGAGAGGGAGAACGCCGGCATCATGGACCAGCTGCGCCGGGACCCGCTCTCCCGGGAACTCAACCCAAGGACCCACTACAGTATGCTCAACGAGCGGATCGCTCGCCAGATCGGTCTTCTTCTTCGCGCAGGTGAGTTCAACGAGTCCGGGATCGATGCCGCCGAGGTCGTCCTGGATGCCGGGGAGGTCCTCAACACCCTGAAAGGGAACGGTTTCGTCGCGGTCGGCTACGCTGCCGAGCGCCTGCCGGCCGGGGGGTGGCTGGACCGCATCTACCGGCGACGGTCGCTGAAGTATTTTATCCAGGGCTCACAGGAGAAGGCGGCCAGGATAGTCTCGCTCGCCAAGAAAGCAGTCTACGAAGAGATATCGGTCCCCTGCGACCTAACAAGCGCCGACAAGGCGCTGGTGCTGATCGCGGGCCCTTCAGCCGAACTCTCGATGAAGGGGTTTCAGACCGTCAGGAAATGGATCGACCGGAACATTGCCGGTCTCGAGATGCGGTCCGGTGACTACCCGGTGAAGAACACATCGTTTGTCGGGATCATCATCGTGCTCTCGGGGCTCGCGAACGTCCCCCGCGTCGAGGATCTCCAGGAGATCCGGGCCGAGTACAGGCTTGAATGCGAGGAAGAAGCACTGAAGGCTGAAGAGGAGGAGCGGCTGCGCGAGGAGGCAGCCCGGGCAGCTGAGACCGGGGTTCCGGAAGAGGAAGATGTCCCGGAGTTCGCCTCCCCCTTTGAGTCAGCGTATCTGGAAGAGAGTGGCTATATGGCAGAACCGTCTACAGCAGAGAAGGATGAGATGATCGTGCTCCCGGGCAGCGGCGAGAGCGGTCCGAGGAGCAGGGATGACACCATCGATATGCTCCCGAGAGCCGAGAAAAACCAGGATGACGGCGCCGTCATCCTTCCCCCAAAGCAGGGGGGAAGAGAGATTGACCTCACCGGGTCCGCCTCGGTCACCTCGTCTATGCCTGCACCGAAGAACTCCGTCTTTGGTCCGAAGGGGATCAGCATCGAGAAGACCGCCCCGAAAGACGATGCGGCACTCTACTCCGCATCCATACGGCCAGTACAGCGCCCGAACGACGGGCCGCTCACCGGCGACACGGTCGCACTCGACCGCGGGATGCGGCGGCCGAGCGACGGCATCCTCGATGAGCCCGACCTCCATATGCGCGAGGCGGCCCCCGTGCCGAAGGATAGCCTCCTGGACCAGACCGGCCGGGGGTTCGGCCGCGGGGGCCCCCGCCCGAAGGAGGTTGACCCCTCGCGCGGGAGGCTCGCTGTGATCGACGCGACCGAACGATCAAAGAGCCGAAAAGATGAGGAGAAGAAACCGGAAGGCGACACGGACGATGGCGGGATCACCTGGATCCGGTAGCGTCCGCTATTTTTTCGAATGGTATGGTCCCGGCGCCGATATCGGTTCTGACGACGTAGCCCTTCTCAATTGCGTTTCCCACCATGTTCATACCGGAAAACGCGACGACGGATAGCCGGTAGGGATGCTTTGGGAGGTTGAACTCCCCGATGCCTCCTCCGGCGGGGAAGCTGAACCCCCACTCCACCATCAGGCCGGCGGCCTCCTCCACCTGATCCCGCGCGGCCGCAGGCACCGCGCGGACGTTTGCGAGCACTACACCGGCCCGGGACGTCACCAGTCGGTTGATCGAGGTGAGTCCGGCGGATATGAAGAGATGGAGCGGGTCGACCGACGTCCCCCGGTAGCCGATGAGGTCGAGGAACCCGGCAGAACCATCGTCGTCGACGGCAATCCTGCCGGCATACTCAAGCCTCGCCGGTATACCCATCTTCTGGAGGACGCCGTCCAGGGTGACGCTGCAGGCCGTCATGATCCCGACCTGGCCGTCGGGTATGCGGGGATCCGAATCGACGATCCGGTAGGTGTCGAGGAGCCCGTAGCCAGCTTCGGCCACCTCATCGAAGGCTGCTGTGACACCCGGAAGGTCCTCCTCCCGCACGAAGGAGAGGTTGTAGGCGACGTTTCCCGTGCCGACCACCGGGTCGAAGGTGCTCTGGAACGCGAGCCGTTCGAGCCTCGATATGATGAAGCCGATCCGCTCGTCGACGAGGGCGCTCTCGCTCTCTGCGGTCCCCGCCTCGGTGAGGATGCGTCCCCGGTTCCCGACCTTCTCCGTAAACCCCATCTCGTCGAGGTACTGGAGGTAGTACTGGACGGCGCGGTCGCTCAAGATGAAACCCCGCTCGGCCATCCTCTCGCTCAACCTCTTCGCACCCAGGGGTTCGTGTGACTCCGCGAGGATCCGCAGGATCTCAAGATATTTCCGTTCCGAACGTACGGCCGGGCTCATCGTGTCTGCACCGCACCAACACTGTCCTGATACCTGCCCTGGTAGAGCCGTTCGCCGTTCTGCACTTCCTGGAGGATCATCTGCACGATTCGATCGCCTTCAGCGAGGGTTATGGGTTCCGGACCCATGTTCGTCAGGCAGAGGGTCAGCTGCCCGCGGAACCCCGGATCTACGAACCCGCCGCCGAGGAGGACGCCCCGGCGGGCGAGCGAGGAGCGGCACCGGAGGGTTGCCGCAAGGTCGGCGGGGAGTTCCACCCGCTCGATTGAGGGGACGAGGGTGCACGCGCCGTGCGGGAGCGCGGTCTCCCGGGCTGCTCTGAGATCGTAGGATGCGGGCTGCTGGGATGCGCTGTGGTACGGCTCGATGACGAGATCGCCGTCCTCACGCCTGCGAATGATTTCGCTGGATGAGAGGATCATTGTATAGTGTACTGACATAAAAACGCTTAATAACTTATGATAGAAACCCATGAGGGGACTCATGGGGTAGGGGACATCCTTTTGGGCTTCGAACCCAAGGACGCGGGTTCAATTCCCGCTGAGTCCGTCAATTCTTTCGGGTGCGTCCTGTGCATCCAAAAAATGTTATGCGAGCCGGATATACGCTTTTTGCCGTTCTCCGACCCGGATCGGGGGGAAGAGCACTCTCGCATCGGGCGCGTCGTCCGCTGAGGCGCGTACCCGGACCCGGTACTCCCCGGGTGGGAGGTTCCTGACGTCAAGGGTGGTAGCGCCCCCGGTCGCGGTGCTGCCTGCGGTCAGTGTGTCGAACCGCACCCAGGAGAGGCCGCCGTCGTTTGAGTACTCCGCAGTCTCGGTCACGGTTCCCGCCCCGGTGTACGAGAGGTCCCAGGCGGCGGTGAGGAACTCCAGCGCCGGTTCTGCGCAGGTGTAGCGCGGGTTTGAAAGCATGAGCATTTCAGAGCCGAGGCCCGTGTTGGTGAGGTCCAGCACGGCCGTGATGAAGGTGTCGGGAAGGTCAAGTGCGGCCGTTCCGTCGTTGAAGCGTATCTTTGATGCGGGCCCGAAGACGTTGATGTTGCCGTCGGTGAGTACTTTGAGACGGAACGTCGCCTCCCAGACCTGATCGAGGTGGACGGTGCCGATGTCGAAGCTCAGGGTGTGGTCGTCGTTCCAGTCGTCGGTCTGGTTGATGGTCCAGTTATGGATGATCGTATAGTTTCCCGTCTCGTTGTCAACCCAGCTCTCGATGGTGGTCGATATATTCGCCTTGTGGATGTAGGTGAAGACGCCTGAGCCATCCCGGTCTTCGTCGTTGACCCGGATCGTGCCGAAGTCGAGGGCCACCCGGGTATCGACGCCGGCCTCGGTCTTGAGGACGCCCGCGATACGCTTGTAGATATCGGTGAGTTCTTCGCCGCTCCCGGCATGCTCATAGAACCCATCGGTTGAGGTCGCAAGTATACGCATCGTCTCGTTGACTGTTGGACTGGGTTTATAGGCAAACGTGATGGTATAGAGTTTCACACCGTTGTCGCTGGCAAACCGGGACATGTTCTGGTTGGTGAACTCGCCGTCGGTGCATTTCCAATAACTCCATCGGGACTCTCTTTCAAGAGTTCCACCAAGGCCATCGTAGTACCGATAGTTGTTGGGCTCCAAATCACTGCCGCTGAATTCATAGGCACCTGAAGAATTATCAGGATACCCCGTCCCGTGTCCAATCGGGCTTCCATCCTTGTTCCAGTCGCCGTCGGTCATGATGACCACGGCTTTGACGGCGCCGGATTGCTCCTGGTTCTTCTGCATGAGGATCGCCTCATAGATTGCCTGCCGTAACTGGGTTGCGCCATCCGCTGAAAGAGCGTTGATCTTTCTCTTCACTCTAGTGAAATTGTTTGTCAAATCCATCTCTTTTGACGTCTCAGAGGCAAACGAGATCAGGCCCACCCGGTCCCGGTCAGGGTCCATCTGGTCGATGAAGGTAGACGCCGCAGACTTTGCCAACGCCATCCTTGTCTTTGTCTCTCCTGTATCCTTGGTGCTCATACTCCCCGACCTATCGATCACCAGCACCACATCGATCGGGTCCGGCTGCATCGCATACCCATCCCCCTTCAGCCGGACGGTGACATCGGTCGTATTGTTCACCGCAACCGTCTGGTTGGAGACGCTCGTCTCCACGGAGAGGTAAGGGTAGTTCACCCAGGTCAGGAGAATATCCCGGCTGACATCCCCCCACGTCGCCCGGACGGTCGCCGTGCCCTTCGCGGCGGCCTGCTCTCCCGTCTTCGGCCGGGCAAACGACCCGGGGGTGAACCTGACGATGGCGTACCCGTCCTCACCGGTCGTGGCTGTTGCCACGTTCTGTCCCTCCTCCTCAAGATAGGGGGCCCCGGTCGGGGTAGATCCACCGGTATCGATCGAATCGGTATCGATGGTGAACGTCACCGTCTCCCCCGTGACCGGGTTCCCCTTGATATCCATCACCTTGGCCCGGAGTTCCGAGACGGAATCCGGGTTAACATCCCGGCTCGGCATCGACTGCGGGTTTGCCGAGAGGAGCATGTTCACCGGGTCGGTATGGATAAACTCGACGGTCCGTGATGCGGTCACGCTCGCGTTGTCAACAGCCGTCGCGGTGATGGTGATCCTGCCGGTGCTGTCCTTCGGGCCGTAGGTGAGGCAGGCGACGCCGGTGCCGTTCGTCGTCAGGACTGCGCCTTCTCCCGGAAGGGACGTGGCGATCCGGATGTCGCGGCCGGCCGCCGGGTTGCCCCAGGCGTCGAAGAGCCTGTAGGTCAGGGTGAAGGTGTTCTCCCCGTTCGCGGGCTGGTAGGGGTCCGGATCGGCATCCGGGCTGACCGAGATATCGATTTCGGCAGGAAGCCCGGTGGGCAGCCCGTGGACGGAGATGTAGCGGTCGAAGCCGCCCGGGAGGACGGTCATCCGGACGATGTTCTCACCGGCGGTGCGGCCGGTCGCAAGGTCCGCCCGGACAAATCCCGTGGCGTTGATCGTCCTCTCCAGTTCGCGCACCGGCGCCCCGCCGTCGCCGATAAAGGCGGCATCGTCACCGACCGAACCGACGCTGAACCGCACGGTCTCGGCGACCCTTCGATCGTCCACCGTGTTGCCGTGCCAGTCGGCAAGCCCTGCAACGATGGTGGTGCCGTCGCCCGCAGTCACTTCGGCGTCGTAGTGGAGGTATGCGATGCGGGAGGGCAGGCCATGGTCGATCTTCTGTTCAAACCGCGCCTCCACCGCCCCGGCACGAGCGGTTATAACGGCGACGCCGCTCGTCTTGTTGGCGGTGAACGTGGCGACGGCGGTCCCTGATGCACCGGTGGTGACGGTCGCCGGTGAGAGGCGGCCGTAGATCGGGTCGACGCCGAGCGCCACGGTGCGGTTGGCGAGCGGCGCCCCGCCCTCATCAAGCACCTGCACGGTTATTTTAGCCGAATCGGTCCCGTTCGCCACCAGCCAGTCGACATCACCCGAGAGGGTGATCCGCCCCGGGTCTGCCGCGCCCACTGCAGGAACGATCAGGCCGAGCAGGATCATGAGAGGGATTAATTTTTGTAAATTCATACCGAGATCAGAGTGCCCTGATCCCGCATCATATATATAATGATTCTCATTTGACTCTGCGCAGAAGGGCGCCATTAAAATCGACGATTTAGGCCTTGATTACCAATAACCCTGATTTTTGAAATCAATTTTTATTCAAAATTTTATAAACCCGTGACGTCTCACTACGTAACTGTCATATAACCGTTGCTTCACTTAATTATCACACATAAGTGACCACAAAAAATGCAGAAATTTCCTCCAATATCTTGTTTCAAAGAGATTTTTTTGAATTTTAACTAAGAATAACATTTCCGGGTGTTGGGAGAGTTCCACGACAGTTAAATACAGGTTTGCGAGGATAACCCTGAGGGTGCCCGGGAGGGCGCCCGGCGCCGGCCCCGCACCCGGGCGGCCGCAGGAGGGAGGGGGACCCGGCCGCAGGGCGATCACTGGAGCCGGATGTAATCCTTCTGCTGGTTCCCGACCAGAATATGCCTGCAGATGTCCCAGGCATCCGGCGCATCCGGTGCGGTGGCGTAGACCTTGACCACATATTCACCCGGGGGAAGGGTCCGGACGTCGAAGCAGGCCTCCATCGGGCTTACCCCGGGGAGGGACGTCCGGGTGCCGAGCGAGACCCAGGTGTATCCGCCATCGCCCGAGCAGGAGACATCCTGCACGGCCTCCGCCGTCCCGGTATAGTTCAGGTCCCAGGCGAGGGTAAGGAACTCGGTGGCCGGGGACGTGCAGTTGAGGTTGGTGACGCTGAGCGACCGGGCGTCCATGGTGGTGTTCTCCTCGCCGAACGCCGTGATGTAGACGCGAGGGAGCGGCACCCGGTCGTGGTCGTTGAAGGTGATGGTTGCGCCGTCCCCAAAGAGGCCGATCGTGCCCTCGGCGAGGACCCGGAGCCGGAAGGTCGCCTCCCAGGTTTGGTTGAGGCGGATGGTGCCAATATCGAAGTGAAGTTGTTTGTCCCGTTTCCAGTCGTTGATCTGGTTAATGGTATCATCATAGAGGACGTCGGTTCTGGTCTTGTTAAGAATATGGGTGGAAACCCCGGGTTCGGGGACGTAGTCGAAGATCTGCTCACCGGGGACGGGAGCGCTGTTCACCTCCACACTCTCGAAGGCGATGTCCATGGCAGTGTCGACACCGGCTTCGGTCATGAGCCTTTTAGCGATCGCTTCAAACGCCTGCTCGAGCATAACATGGTTGCTGGCAAAGAAGTACTCGCCACCGGACTCATTCGCCAGGAGGCGGGGAACATCCTCCTGCGCCTGGGACCCACTTCCCGTATAGTAGATCGGGAAGATCTGGATTCCCTTACTCGCCGCATACTTTGCCAGATTCTGCTGCCCCCCGAGGTCATCGAACGGAATGTAATTCGTCGAATCCGGTCCGCAACTCTCCGGGTCAGTAACCGCAGATCCTCCGGCATCCGGCCCGAAGGGGCTACCATAATAACTGTACCGGCTCTGCATCAGGACGACGATCGCTCGCACGGAGTCCTCGCTAGTCGGGGGGGCTTCCTCCAGCGTTTTTATCGCCTTGTACAGCCCGTAGCGGAGCGGAGCGCTCGGATTACCCTCTTTACTGTTCTTCATCGGCACTACATTCCATAGGGAGTCGTGGATGGCAGGGGAGTTCCCCGGGGCCAGATCGTTCCGGAGATCGGCATAATCGTTGTACCAGATCTCGCCGTTCCCGGGATAGTGTTCCCGAACATAACCAGCATCATCACTTGGATTCCCATCATCCCCCGCACCCTTGACCCAGGTATACTCCTTGGATTCGCTCCTCAGTTTCAGGATATCGACTTTGTTGCCTGCATATGGCGGGCATGTGGGTTTGTCGCCGTACAGCATGAGGCCGACACGGTTATTCTGCCAGCGACCGATATCGGTATCGATATACCAGGTGAAGTTTTCGGCTGCGGCACGGGCATAGATCATCCGGTCATGCATACCACCCTCATCATTCAGGAGCATCCCCTCTCCCCGATCAAGGAGGATGACCACGTCGATGGGCGCATACCGGGGGATTGCCCAGCCGTCGCCCTTTAGCCTGATGGTGACATCGATTGTGTCGTTCACCGTAACCGTCTCCGGAGTGACATTCGTTGTGATGGCGAGGTAGGGGTAGTTCACCCACGTGAGGGCGACAGAGCGCCTGACTTCCTTCCATGCCGCGACGACATTGCAGGTGCCGGTCGCGGTCGGACTGTAACCAGGGGCACGGTACTCGGTGGTGAACGCGCCGGGGGTGAACTCTACGGCCGCGATGCCGTGTGTATCGGTGGTGGCAGTCTCCCCGGAGAGCGACGGAGCCGCGGTTTGGTTAAAGCAGTTGTCCACGGCGACATTTTGTATCGAGAACCCGACCACCTCTCCTTCGACCGGGTTGCCGTACTGGTCGACAACCTTCGCCCGTATGACTATCGGGGCAGAGCCGAGCACGTCTCGGCTCGGCATCGCCTCGGGGCAGGTGGAGAGGAGGAGGTTCGTCGGTTCGCTGCTGACAAATGCAAGCGGCTGTGAGCGAGTAGCGGAGGTGTTGTCAACGGCAGTCGCCGTGATGGTGACACCGCCGGTCGTCTCCCGCGGACCGTAACTGACCTGTGCCTGACCATAGGTGTTTGTCGTCACCAGCGTCTCCTCTTCGCCGCTCACGTTCGTGGTGATCGCAAGCGCCTGTCCTGCGGACGGATTCCCGTACCCGTCGAGGAGCGTGTAGGTGAGGAGGAATCTCTCTTCCCCGTTGGCAATCACGCCGGGCGGGTCTCCCCCGGGCTGGACGTCGACCTCGATCGCACAGGGCTCTCCGTTTGCCACACCGCGTATCGTCAGGTAACGGTCGGGCAGCGGTTCGGGCGGGCTGACCAGGACGATGTTCTCGCCCGGCAGCGTGTCCACCCGGAATGTTACGGTGGCGTTCCCGGCCTCATCCACACCGACATCGGCACAGCCGAGCGCCGCGTTCCCGGAGGGCGAGCCCACCGCGAAGCCCACGGTCTCGGCCGTGTTCCGGTTGTCAACCGGATTTCCGTAGCTGTCGACCATCCGGACGGCGATCTCTGTCGTCCCCCCGGCGGTCACCTCCGGCTCGTACCAGATGTTTTCGATCCGGTAGAGAGCCGCATGGTCGATCTGCTGCAGAAACGTCTTCGCCAGGACCAACACGCTCACTTCGTCGTTGTACGAGACGGTCACGACGATCGGGGCGGCTCCGGCGGCGGTCCCGGGGGTGAAGACCGCCGTCGCCATGCCGGTGGCGTCGGTCGTGGTGACGGCGGGCGTGATGCACCCAAAGGTGCCGTCCACCGCAAATTCAACCGTGGTTCTCCCGACCAGGGTGCTCCTGGAGGTGCTGTTTGCGACCTGGACCGTGATGGTCGCGGCGTCACTGCTTCCCGCCGTCAGCCATTCGGTATCTGTGCCGATCGTAATCGTATCGGGTATCAGGGCGCCGGCCGGGACCGCAAGGAGGAGCAGCCCGGCGATGACTATGTACGCGCA
>Ga0265294_10008884_pt1 | contig 11665 bp, 5 predicted proteins | sample MunlanPumphouse3_FD_192504 | JGI IMG/M metagenome (GOLD analysis project Ga0265294, IMG submission 192504) | Groundwater microbial communities from a municipal landfill in Southern Ontario, Canada - Pumphouse #3 | ecosystem: Environmental > Aquatic > Deep subsurface > Groundwater | place...
TCCGTCGGCGGGGCCGGTCAATTCTGTCTGATGAACTCGGGCGGGCACGGCAACAACCCTGTCCAGGTCTGCGCGTATCTGAAGTACGCTTCGGGGTGGACCGAAACCACTGCGGTCACCTGGAAGGATTATACCGAGGCCTCCCTGACCGCCACAGTCGGCGAGCCCGGCTTCAACCGTATCTACCGCCTTGCCAAGCCTAATGTGGATACCGAATACTATCTCTTTGAGAACCGCCAGCAGTCTGGACGTGACGCCAACATTCCGGGATCGGGCATCGCGATCTGGCACATCGACGAAGAGGGCAACCGCGATGATCAGCGCATGGCGTACAACACCGAACACCAGAACTACGAATGCACGCTGGTGCAGGCGGATAACCTTTGGCACTTCCAAAACAACCTGAACAGCGGCGATACGCAAGATTTGTTCTATGAAGGCAATCCTGCCGCCGGATACCAAAACCGTTTTTCCGACCAAACAGCGCCCAGTGCGCGTTGGTGGGACGGCAGTGCTGCCAAGTTTAAGGTCGAGCGATTCAGCGCCAGCGGCCCAGTCATGACGTTTGTCTTTCAAGTTGACCCGCCGAATATCGTGACGCCGGCGATGTTGCCGACGGGACGGGTCGGAACGCCGTATTCGGTTGCGCTGGCTGCAACAGGTGCAGCCGTGCCGCTCGTCTGGCGTGTTTTGGAGGGCTCGTCCCTGCCGTCTTGGCTCGCCTTGAGCGAGACCGGATTGCTTAGCGGCATGCCGGATACCGTTCAGACCGTCCAGTTTGATGTCACGGTGACCGACGCTGGCGGTCAGGCCGACACCAACACCTTCCATCTCGCCATCCTTCCCGCTTGGGAGGTGCCGGTCCTTGAAACGTTTGAAGAGCCGGCCGGTCCTTTGGCCGGATGGCAGCAGGAGTTTCTGACGAACCGTCTGGCTTGGACGTATCGCAACGGCACCGCCTACCCAATGTCCGCCTACGGCGGCACCAACAGCGCCGTCTTGGTCTCTGCGGATTCCGGCCCCTACGTGACCCGACTGATTTCGCCGCGCATCGTGTTCCCGGCGGAGGTCAGGCTCCCGCAACTGAGTTTCTGGCATGCCATGGCCCCGAAGAGCGTGTTTCAGGATCAACTGCGCGTCTACTACAAGAGCGCGTATGAGGATGCGTGGACCTTGCTGGCGTCGTACACGTCATCCGTCAGCCAGTGGCGTCAGCGTACGATACCCCTGCCGAACGCATCGGCGTCCTATTATCTGTGCTTTGAAGGTGTCGCGCGCAACGGTTATGGTATCCTTCTCGACGACGTCCAAGTCATGGATGCGTATCAGCCGCTGTCGTGGCAGGTGCCTGATCAACTGCCGGATGCGTTCGCCAGACAACCTTATCAGTTCGCGCTGACCGCAGGAGGCGGGACCGGGCCTTATACCTTCGTGTTGGAGCCGGGGTCACAGTTGCCGCAAGGTCTCTCGCTGGGCACAAACGGTGTCATCAGCGGACTCGCCTCCAATTTGGAAACGCGCGTGTTCAACGTGGTGCTCACGGACACCGGGGAGAACGTGACGCTCGTGAAGAGCTTCACGCTCTCCGTTGCGATGCCGCGGGTGTCGCTGTTCAGCGAAGGCTTTGAATACGGCGGCTTGCTGCCGCAACGGTGGGTCCAGCAGGTGGTCTCCGGTTCGCTGTCGTGGGCTTTCCGGAACGGCGGCGGTAATGGCGACACGTTCCATCAGCCGGTGCAAGCCTTTGAGGGCGTGTACAATGCCGTGTTGTGGTCTGACCAACTATCGAATCAAGTGATCCGGCTCGTAACTAAGTCAGGCATTAACTTGGGGGCGTCACCGGCCTCGCCGCGTCTTGAGTTCTGGCACTGTATGCGAGCGTTCCAAGGTGCCGTATCGGCAATGCAGGATGAACTGCGCGTGTATGGTAAACCCTCGGCATCGGCCTCTTGGACGCTGCTCGCCACCTATACAAACCAGGCTGCCGAATGGACCTTGCGGTCGCTGGATGTGCCGGATCCCTCCACAAATTATTACTTGGCCTTTGAAGGAACCGCGCGCTTCGGACATGGCGTGTGCATCGACAATGTGACCGTTACAGACGGATCTCTGGCACCGATTATCACGACGCTTGCGGCATTGCCGGGCGCCCAGCTCGGCATGGACTATGCGCTGCAGTTGCAGGCTGTCGGCGGGGTCGCGCCCTACACTTGGGAATGCGTTTCCGGGACGCTGCCGACGGGGCTATCGCTCTCATCGGGTGGCGTCATGAGCGGTGTGCCGTCGGCGGCGGGACAGAAGACCGTTTCGATCCGCGTGGTGGACGCCGTGGGACTGGCGAGCACCAATGTCTTTTCGCTCGCCGTGGCCAATTTCCGCCGGTTGCCGCTGTCTGAAGGCTTTGAAAGCGGCACCGCGCTGCCGCCTGGATGGACGGAATCAATCGAGACAGCCGGGAGTACATTACGGTGGCTCGTCGGGGCCGGCAGCAGTTCCGGCACGCCGTCTAGTGCGCACAGCGGAACCAACAACGTGTACTTGCGCTCGGCCGGCACGAGCCAACAACGGGTGCGGTTGATCACGACCGCCTTGGACATGGAGACGAACATGACCGACGCCGCACTCTCGTTCTGGCTGTGCATGGCGCCCGGTACGGCGCAGGATGAGGTGCGTGTTTCGATCAAGACCAATGCCGCGGATACGGTTTGGACGCAAATCCTCTCGATCAAGACCGCTGTGCCGGCCTGGAGCAACGTGGTGGTGTCGCTGCCTTCGCCCTCGCCCTCGTATGTGATCGCGTTTGAGGGTGTCGTAAAGGGCGGCAAGGGGGTTTGCCTGGATGATATTCTGATTACCGGCACCTACCCGTCCGCAGGCGGATATGAGGGTTGGCGGCTCTCGGCGTTTGATCCTGAGATCACCGACGAATTGATTATCGGCATGACCGCCGATCCGGATGGCGACGGCGTGGAGAACTGGCTGGAATACGCTATGGCGCTTGACCCGATGATTCAGGACAGCGAATTCGCCATGGATGGCGGCGTCACGGCGGGATACCTGACGCTCTCCTACCGCAAGAACCCGCTGGCCACCGATGTGACCTTCACGGTCGAGGCGTGCGATGATCTGGCGGTTCAGGATTGGACCACGGTGGATGTCTCGGAAACCGGCATTGAAGATTACATCTCGTGGCTCTGGATCACCAACCGCCACGATGTGCCGGTGGCCGATGCCCCCCGCCGATTCCTGCGGTTGGTCATCACCCCTCCCGCCCCGTAAGGGTTTCGGGTTCCTGGTTTCGGGTTCCAAGTTGAACGTTGAGAGTTGAACGTTCCCACTCGATCGTTTGCGGTAGGGCGGTCTCGCCGAGACCGCCGCTGGGACAAAACCCCCAATCCTGCTAATCCTGTAATCCCGGCCAAAAAAACCGACGTATCTGCCGGGACTACCGTAACTACAGGGACTGTCGGGATTAGCGGACCGCCCACGCTAGATCGCGCGGCGTGCCGGTGAGCACTTCGCAGCCGTTCCGCGTGACCAGGATCACGTCCTCGATGCGGATGCCCAGCCGCCCCGGCAGATAGATGCCGGGCTCGACCGTGAGCACCATGCCGGGCACGAGTTCAGTGGCGCAGTCTGCGCTGAAGCTGGGCGATTCATGCACCTCCAGCCCGAGCCCGTGTCCTAGGCTGTGCCCGAAGTAAGGACCGTATCCCGCCCGCTCGATCACGCCGCGCGCCACGGCGTCGATGGCTTGGCAAGGCACGCCGGGACGGATCGCGCGTAGCGCCGTGCGGTTGGCGGTCAGCACGATCCGGTAGATCTCGCGCCAGAGCGGCGTCGGCGGTCCGAACGACACGCAGCGGGTCATGTCCGCGCAGGCGTGGTCCAGTTTCAGGCCCAGGTCCACCAGCAGCGGCTGGCCGCGGCGCAGCACGGTGTCGTCCGGCTGATGGTGACATTCCGCGGCGCTGCGCCCCGCGCAGGCGATGGCGGAGAAGGCCTCGCCCTGCCCCAGCCGCTCGGCCTCGCGGCGTACGACTGCGCCGATCGCCCACTCGCTCATGCCGGGAGCGGTCTGCCGCAGCGTTTCGGCGAAGAGGCTGTCATTTGTCGTGATCGCGGCGCGCATGCGGCGCTGTTCGTCCGGCGATTTGACGGTGCGCAAACCTTGGATCAGCGCGGTGGCATTGACCCACTCGACATCAGGCAGAGCGGCCTGCAGCTTCAGGAAGCGCGAAGCGGGCATGGTCCCCTCGTAGCCGACACGGCGCCAGCCGCGACCCAGGCCTGCCACCACCTCCGGCTCCAGCGCGGGGCGCCAGAGCAGGTGCGCGGGCAGCCACGGCGCCGCGCGCCGAGCCATGGTGAGGTAGCGGAAATCGGTGTAGAACGCGGGCGGCGCGCCGCGCTCGCTCAGCAGCACGCCGTTCGAGGTGGCCAGTCCGGTGAAGTAGAAGCGGTTGATCTCAGTGGTCACCAGCAGGGCGTCGAGCCGCTGCTGCCGCTGCGCGGCCTGCAGCCGCCGCAGACGGCGCTGAATTTCGGACGGAACAAAGGGCGTGGGTGCAGGCATGATCTCAACTCCGAAAGCGGGCGGTGCCCGCCAAAAATTTCACCATGAAGTCAAGAAGAAAACGAAGATTTTTTTAAACAAACCCTATTTCCCTTCGTGTTATTCGTGCCTTCGTGGTGCAACATGTCAGATGCTGTAATCATCCGGGATGGGATAGCCGGGACGGATCACAGGTTTGGGGGTCTGGTTATAGACTTTGGAGCCGGGCGGGACCGAGTGGATCAGCCAGACGTTGCCGCCGATCACCGCGTCGTGCCCGATGACGGTCTCGCCGCCGAGAATGGTGGCGCCGGCGTAGATGACCACATTGTCCTCGACATCGGGATGGCGCTTGGTGCCCTTGACGAGCATGCCGGTGGCTTCGTCCTTGGCGAAGCTGAGGGCGCCGAGCGTGACGCCCTGGTAGAGCTTGACGCGCCGGCCGATGCGGCAGGTTTCGCCGATCACGACGCCGGTGCCGTGGTCGATGAAGAAGCCCGGGCCGATGGTGGCGCCGGGGTGGATGTCGATGCCGGTGCGCGAATGCGCGTGCTCGCCCATCACGCGCGGGATCAGCGGCACGCCCTGCTGATAGAGCGCATGGGCGATCCGCTGCACGGTGATCGCGTAAAGGCCGGGGTAGCTCATCACGATCTCCATGGTCGACATCGCGGCGGGATCGCCCTCGTAGGCCGCCTGGATATCCTCTTCCAGCATGTCGCGGATGGCGGGCAGCCCGTCCAGAAGCGCGGTCACCGCTTGGCGCGCCTTGGCCTCGCAGTCGTGGCAATCCTCGCACTTGACCCGTTTGCAGGCGTATTCGAAGGCGCGGTGGGTCTGGTCGCACAGCCGCAGCGCGATGTCGCGCAGGGTGTCCTTGAGGTGGCCGTGACAGGTGTCATGCGCGATCGGCGCCTGCCCGTGGCAGCCGGGATAGAGCACGGCCAGCAGGGCGTCCAGCACGGCGATCACCGCGCCGGTGCCCGGCAGGTTGACGTCGCGTTCGGTATTGGCGACCGGGCAATTCTTGCAGGGCGAGAGCGCCTCGGTCAGCGGATTGAGATTCTGTTCCAGCCACTTTTCCATAATGGTGTCCCAAAGCGGGCGGAACCCGCTATTAAAATGATTCTCACACAAAGGCACTAAGGGCACAAAGTTTTTTCATAACAGACCCTATTCCCCTTCGTGGACTTCGTGCCTTCGTGTGAGAAACAATTAACCACCGCGTCCGATGCGCACGATCACCTGTGACGCGCCCAGGTTTTTCCAGCCCAGCGTCAGCAGCGCTCGTTCGGCAAAGCCGCGGCCCTGGCAGATCAAGTCCAGGATGCGGATGTTGTCTTTGCGGCACAGCTCGCGAAAATCCTTGAGGGTGAAGAGATGGATGTTGGGCGTGTTGTACCACTCAAAGGGGAGCTGCTTGCCCTTGGGCATGCGCCCTTTCATGAGCAGTTCGCGGCGCACTTCGAGACAGGCGAAGTTCGGGAAGGAGATCACCGCCTCGCGCGCGACGCGCAGGATCTGCTGCAAGAGTTCGCGCGGGCGCTTGATCGTCTGCAGCGTTTCGCTGAGCACGACGATATCGAAGCTGTTGTCAGGGATCATGGCCAGACCGTCGTCGATGTCTTCCAGCAGGATGTCGCAGCCCAAACCGATCGCGGTGATGACCTGGTTGACGTCGATCTCGACGCCGTTGCCGCTGCAGTTCCGGCGCTGGCGCAGGATGTGGAGCAGCGAGCCGTTGCCGCAGCCGAGGTCCAGCACGCGGCTGCCCGGCGGGATCAGGTCGAGCACCTTCTGATAGTGGCGCAACTGCCATTGCCGGATCACGCCGCCCTCCGGCGCGTCGTCGCTGCGGGGCGCGTCGTCGGCCGCCGGCAGAAACGCGCTCACCACGCGCTTCAATTCTTCGATGTGGGTCAGGAAGGCATCGTGGCCCGCTGTGGCGTCGAGGTGGCAGTACGAGACCTGCTTCTTCTGGCGCACGAGCGCGGTCACAAGTTCTTCCGACTGCTCGGGCATGAAGAGCCAGTCACCGCTCAGCGAGACGATCAGCACGCGCGCGGCGATCTTCTCAAAAGCGGCGTCGAGGCTGCCGTAGCTCTCCTCGATGTCGTACTCGTCCATGGCCAGCGTGATGTGAAGATAGGAGTTGGCGTCGAAGCGCTGGATGAACTTCTCGCCCTGGTATTGCAGATAGCTCTCGACCTGGAAGAAGGTGCCGAAGTTGCGGTCGATGGCGTTGCGGAAGTCGGGATCGGCGGTCAGCCACTCCGGTCGTTTGTCGCGGCCGAATTTGGCCTCCATGAGCTGCTGCGAAAGGTAGGTGATGTGGGCCAGCTTGCGCGCGCTGGAGAGACCCTTGCTGGGCAGGCTCTCGCGGTCGTAGTAGTCTCCGGCGTTCCAGTTGGGATCCGCGACGATCGCGTGACGGCCGACAATGTCGAAGGCGAGGGCCTGCGAGTTGAGGCTGGCAGCCGAGGCAACCACGATTCCTTTGTCGACCTCACCGGGATAGCGGATCAGCCATTCGAGCACCTGCATGCCGCCGAAGCTGCCGCCCATCACCGCCGCGAGCCGCGTGATGCCGAGCTGACGCAGGCAGAGGCGGTGCACCTCGACAATATCCCCCACCGTGACTTTGGGGAAGGAGGAGCCGTAGGGTTTGCCGGTTTCAGGATTGACCGAGGAGGGGCCTGTTGTGCCCTTGCATCCTCCAAGGATATTGGCGCAAACGACCTGATAGCGCCCGGTGTCGATGCCTTTGCCGGGGCCGATCATGCCTTCCCACCAACCCGAGGGGTCAGTCTCGCCCGGCCGCAGCCCGGCGACATGGGCGTCGCCGGTGAGCGCGTGGCAGATAAAGACCACGTTGTCGTTGTCGGCGGTGATCGCGCCGCAGCGCTCGACCGTGACTTCGATTTCAGGTAAAACACCGCCTTTCTCGAGCCGGAAGCCTCCGGGGGGGAGTTCCAGTTTGAGGGTTTGCGGTACGACCGTTCCTACCGTGAGTTCAGTGTGAGTGTCTTTGAGCATGCTCCTTTCGAAAACGAATCACTAAATTATCATGCGTCACAGGCTTGCGCCAGCGCAAACGTGACACTTCCGGCTTGTGTTGTCGGCAGGGCGCGCTACAATTCAGGCCGGTTTGTACGAAGATCATTCGGGAGGCGGAGCGTCAACTATGGCTGCGTCGATGGAGATTCAATGCACGGCCTGCGGTGCCCTCACGCTGGCTCGCAAAGAGCCGGTTTACGAGGGCTTTAAAAAGTGCGGCGAGGCGTATGTCTGCACCGGTTGCGGAGCGCGCTATGCCTCGGCTGAAGAGACGCCGTTCGTTCAGGCGGCGCACCGGCCGCGCGTTTTCACAGCGGCCGACAAGCCGCGCGCGCTGGAGATCTTCAGCGAAGATGAGCGCCGGCATTGCTGCGGCTGGTGCCGCCACTTCGTGGTCAACCCTTTCAGCCAGCGCTGCGGCCTGACGAACAGTGAGACGCAGGCGACCGACCTCTGCGTGCGCTTCGAGAAGCGGGACGAGCCAGACGCGTGAAGCCGCGCTAGCCCGCTCGGCCCTCAGCCTGCGCTGCCGCCTGCTCCGGCGATCTTTTCCAGCGTTCCGGTGGTGGAGCGCCCCGGCACGAGCGGGATAAAGCGGATGGCGCCGCCATAGGCCGCCACCGTTCTGGCTTCGGGGATCGGCTTGCCGTGCGGCGGCGCGTAATCCGCGCCTTTACAGTGCACCTCGGGTTTGAGCCGCGCCAGCGAGACCTCGGGCGTGGGCTCGCCGAACAGTACCACGGCGTCCACGCAGGCCAAGCCCGCAAGCAGTTCCGCCCGGTCGTCTTCGCTGTTGACCGGGCGCGCAGGCCCTTTGATGGCGCGCACGGAGGCATCGTTGTTGAGGCCGACCACCAGCACGTCGCCGCATGCCTTGCAGGCCTGCAGGTTGCGCAGGTGCCCCACGTGCAGCAGATCGAAACAGCCGTTGGTCCAAACCACGCGCCGCCCTTCGCGCCGCCATTGCGCGCGCAGAAGGTCCAGCTCGTCCCACGTTACCACGCGCCCCATATCACTCCGCCTGGCCGATCCATACGCGGCGGGAACTCTTGAGCGAATACCCGTTCACGCTCCGCTTCTCGACGTACGCGCCGTCGCCTACGTACGCGCCGCCGTCATGCGTCAGTACGCCGAGATACCGGCGCGTGGTGAAACGGCCGGTCGCCTCGTTCAGCACCTTGAAGGAGCCCGAGAAAAGGCCGGACCGCTTGACCGCCTTCAGCTTCACGACGGCCGGGTTGTCCGGTTCCGGCGCGATGGTCAGCGAACCGGAGGTTCCGGGGACCACGGGCGGCGCCCAGGCGAAAGGCTCGGCCGCGAACAGCGTGCCCGCGTAGGCGGCCTGCAGGTCGTTCAGCGAGTTGTAAAACGCGCCGAAGGCCTCAAGTTGCGCGTCGAACCGGTCGCCGGTCAACGTCCGGGATCTGCCTGGGTAGATCCAGTCCAGTTGGACGCCGGAGAAACCCTCGATCCGCTGGTCGACGGGCAGAGTGCCCCCCGCAACGCGCAGCACGCCGGCGAAGACGCCGCGCTTGCCGTACAGGCGGACAAACAGCGGGACTATGCCCACTTCCCCGTTCACCATCAGCGTGGTGGCGAAAGACACGCGCGTGCCGTCGGCCAGCTTGCCGGCGACCTTGACCGCGCCGCGGTCGCGGACCGTGACGGTCAAGTACCCGGACCCGCTTTGCGTGTTGTCCGTGGTCGGATCGGTCACGCATGTTGCCATCGGCAGAGCCACGGTGTAGTAGCCTTTGAAGGCGTTCAGTATCGCCTGCGCCTCGGCGTCAGTACGGTCGAGGAAGGCGTTGCGCTGGCCGGTCACGTTGAAGGTCGTGTCCGGCGCGAGCCTGCCGCCCGTGAGCGTACCCTCCATCATGCCGCAGTCGCTGTCCAGAATCAGTTCCAACTGTTCGCCCTGGCGTGTCGTGAGCTGTGCGATGTATGCCCCGGCCTCGGTTTTCTCGGTCCATGACTTGCCGGAGAAACTGAGCGAAAGGTCTTGCAGCGTGACCTTGGCGGAGAGCTTCCCTTTGGAGGACGCTTTGAGCGTCAGCGTCCCCTTGATCTGGTACTGGCCTTCGCCGAGGCTCAGGTCCAACACGCCGGTGAAGGTGCCTTGGGCCGCGGCGTCCAGCGCCTGAACGACGACCGTGACACCGTAGGTGACCGCCGTGCCGTCGGCGTGCCGCGCCGTCACTTGCACGGTATAGGTGCCGGGGGCAGAGGGAATTCCCGAGATGACGCCGGTGACGCGGTTGATTGTCAGGCCCCGCGGCAGGCCGCTGGCTGCGAACGCGGCAGGCCGCTGACCCTCTCCGGCATCCAGTTCAAACAGGACGCCGGCCGTCGGTGTGAGCGTCGGGAAGACCGGAACGTCCGGCACGTACACCGGCGTGACCGTCACCTCCTGGGCGGGCATGGTGACCTGGGTGACCGCATTGGTGGGAACGAACGTCGCGCCGAGATCCGCGTCGGCGGGCGAAACGGTCCACGCCGCGAAACGGTAGCCGCCGGCCGCGGCCGGCGCCGTGAGGTCGAAGACCGTGCCGTCCGGCTGCCACTGCTCGACGGCACCGTCAGGATTCTGCTGGATGAAGCGGAAAATACCGGACGAGGACTCGGGAATGAAGATGGCGGTCAGCGTGACGGCGGCGGCCGGCATCGTGAGCAGCGTCTGGGCCGTGGCCGGATCGAAGCCGGAGCCCAGTCCGGTGCCGGTGGGCTCCACCTGCCACGCGCCGAATTTCATGCCCGCCGGCGCGGCGGCCGGCGCGAGGCCGATGGCGGTGCCGGCTGCGAACAGGCCGCCGGTGTTGACGCTGCCGTTGACCACCGTCAGCGGGAAGGACGCGGTGGCCTGCGGCACGGCGACCCGGAAGCCGATCTGCGACTGGCGGTTGGAAACGATCAGCCCCGTGCCGGTCGTGATGTTTGTCACGGCGACCGAAAACCGCTGCGCGGAACGGACAAAGGCCGCCTCGCGTTCATAGCTGCCGCCGCGCATGATCCGCAGCGAGGGGGTTCCGGGCGCCACGCCCGCCGGCCCCTTCGGATCGGTCTGCGGCGCGGAACCCAGGTCGGCCGCATACCAGTCGAGGCAGATCTCCCACACGTTGCCGTGCATGTCGAATAGGCCCCAGGCGTTGGGCTGCCGGGTGCCCACCGCCTTGGTGCCGGACGGCGTGTTGTTTGCCGCGTACCAGGCCATGGCGTCTACGTTGCCCGCATAGGCGCCGGTCGTGCCCGCGCGGCAGGCGTACTCCCACTGCGCCTCGGTCGGGAGGTCAGCTCCGTTGACGGCCGTGTTCTTGTTGCGCAGGACGCCGAGGAATGAATCAAAATCCACCGCGTTGTTCGCCGGCCAGCCCGCGCCGAGTGTCCCGCCGCGGATGTCCGGGTAGGCGACGCGCTCGACCGGCAGGGTGTCGCCGGTGAAAAAGGCGGGGGTGGTGCCGCGGACGTTCTGCCACTGTTTCTGCGTGACTTCGAAGAGGCCGAGATAGAAATCCTGCGTCAGGGTCACGGCGTGCTGCGTTTCGTTAAGACCGCGCCCCGGCTCGCTCGTCGGACTGCCCATCGTGAAGCTGCCGGTCGGGACCTTGCGGAAAACCAGTTGCGTGGTCTTGTGCAGATCGGTCCAGCCGCCCTCCGGCGGCGTGTCGCGGTAGGTCACCGCGTTGCTGACCAGATCCAGAACCAGATAGGTGTTCTGCGCCACGGCTTTGGGGCGGAAGACGGCCGTCACCGCGCGGTCGCCGGATCCCATGATCAGCGTAGTCGGCGCGCTGTTGACGTCCGCAACCGTGTTGGTGGCACCTTCCCAGTGGTCGAACTCGTGGCCGGCGGTCGGCGGGGTCACGGTCGAGCCGATGGTCACCGTCTGGCCATTGGTGTAGTTTCCGCTGCCGGAGGCGTGGTTGACGGTCAAGACATACCGTTTGTCGCTGTAGGTCGCGGTGACCGTCACGCCGGCGCCTGGGATCGTGACCGTTGTCGTGGCGCTTTCCGTATCCTCCAGCGCATAGGTGTCGCCGGTCCAGCGGTCGAATT
>Ga0265294_10008886_pt1 | contig 11664 bp, 12 predicted proteins | sample MunlanPumphouse3_FD_192504 | JGI IMG/M metagenome (GOLD analysis project Ga0265294, IMG submission 192504) | Groundwater microbial communities from a municipal landfill in Southern Ontario, Canada - Pumphouse #3 | ecosystem: Environmental > Aquatic > Deep subsurface > Groundwater | place...
TAAGAGGAATCCTAGAAAAAGCTGGAAGTGAAACTTTTAAAGAACTCGTACAAGATGTAACAAAAGAATTAGTCGATAAAAATGAAAGAGTAGTAAACGCTTTCCTACAAAGGATGTGAGAGTAAAAACATGAAAAATATCAAATCAGAACAAGAAGAGAGTAAGATAAAAAAAGAGAAAAGATTAGAACTGCAAAAAGCTTCATTAGCTGTAAACGATTCTTTTTTAAGAGTATCCTCTCAAAAAAACAAAGTTATGAAGGAACTTTCTCAATATCTAAATGATTGTATACTCTCAGAAAAATTGTTAAATGATTTTATACAAAAAGCAATACAGATAGACCCACATGGTGATGAGGGTCTAAGGACTATAAAGGTTTATGCTAACCAAAACACGAAAACCGTTCGTTGTCTATTAGCTCAAGTCGATAAACTTAGAGATATGAAAGCACATTCCATTATAGTCTCTTGATAAATAAGGCATTGTTAAATGACGAAGCAAAAATCAAAACCATTAGTTAAAGTAACTGGAATAGAAGAAAACTCTTCTAAGTTTGTATCTACGCCTTTTACAGAAAAGGAAATACTCGCTAGAAAAGAACAAGCTAAAAATATGGTACGATTAGCTGGAGGATTCCCCAGTATCAGAACAGCTTCATTCGGTATGGGTGCAGATGTATCAATGGCATCCGCTGGTAATTTTTACTCCCCACAGCTTTCTACCGATTTTCTTGAAAAACCACAGAATTTAAGAGAAAGAAGAGCTTGGTATAGACATTTTTATAATAGCTCTGAAATAGTCGGTGCTGCTATAGATCTACATTCTACTCTACCTCTTTCTAAAATAAGACTTCGTAAACCAAAAGCAAATAACCCACACACTGCTGAATACTCCTATAGATTTTTTACAAGAATGGCAGATAGATTAAATCTATTACAAAGCCTATCAGAAATAAGTCATGAATTCTGGCTTTTTGGGAATTGCATCCTATATACAGAAGATTTTGACCCATATGCTGGATACACCACAGAAGTAAAAGAATCCCTGAAAGCAAAAGGAAAATCCCAATCAGATATGCTCCTATCTAAGTACCAAGTACCTGATAAGGACCCAAATGATATCGGATGGAGAAAACTCACAGTACTACCACCTGATCAAGTGAGAATAACAAAGAAACCATTTGCAGATAATCCCATAATAGAATATCTACCTGACTCTGAAACAAGAAGCCTACTAAATGCTGAAAATAGCACTATGGGACAGATAAATTTTGATGATCTTAATGACGAGTATACAAAGACAAGAATACCTACAGAAATGGCTTCCTCTTTGTCTACTGGAGGTACAGTAGTACTTCAGCAAGATCCTAGCCAAGGTAGCTTTGCTCACCATTTCGCACGGAAAAAATCTCAGTACGAGACAATGGGTGTATCTATCCTAGAACGCTGCATAAATACCCTGCTCGTAAAAGATAAACTCAGACAAGCTCAAACTTCAATCGCTAGTAGACATATGACACCTACTCGTGTCGTCTGGGGAGATCAACTTAATACAGAACAGGTCGAAGATTTAAGAATGCAAATAGATATGGCCCTTATGGACCCAGACTATTCTATTATAGCAAACTATGAAGTACACTGGGATGAGTATGGGAGCAATCAAAGACTTCTTGAACTGTCCACTGAATTCGATAGATATGATTCAGATCTTTGTGCAGGTCTAGGCGTAACAAAAGAAATCCTTACTGGAGAGTCTACATACACTGGAAGTAAGATATCTTTGGAAATTTTGAATATACAATATCTCCAATATAGAGATATGCTACAAGAATTTGTTGAAAAAATGCTTTTTGAACCAGTTGCAATAAGAAAAGGATTTGTTGAAACAGATGAGTATGGTCTACAGGTAGCTGTCTATCCTAAGTTGTCATTTACTAGAATGTCCCTTAAGGATAATGACTCCTTGTTCGAACAAGTAATGCAGCTATATAACAAGGGGAGTATCCCTATAGATGATGTCTACGATATAATCGGTTTTGATGGTGATGCTTCTTCTGCTAAATTAAAAGATGATCTGTTTACTGTAAGAGACTCATCGTTCAATGACCTTCTTCGTGGAGCTTATCAGTCCGTAGCACAGGATCTTGTTACTAAAACAAATCTTACACAAAAAGCAGCTTCTTCATTAGGATTAGCAATAGAAGAACCTCCTACAGAAGGAGATGCTGGGGCCGGTGGAGGTATGGGAGGATTAAGATTCGCAAGTGATGAAGGAAAGTCAGTAGCTGCTGCAATCAATATGATTATGAAAAATCCAGAACTAGCAAAATTGTTTGTAAAGTTTGCTGGAGGTAAAAATGCTGCAAAGTGATAAACAGAAAATAAAACCTCTATCTGATTATTTAGTAGAAGCAGCTTTTAAGTTAATAGAAGAAATGCCAGATGGTGAAGAAAAGACTTCCGCTCTTAAGAATTTTGAAAAAGAAAAGAAATATAGACCTATGCCAAATGAAAAACCACCTAGAAGAGAAAAAGGTACCCCATTATCTATGACTAGAGATTATGGTAGAGATTATATGAAAGAATACAGGGCTGATGGAAATGACAACAATTCCTATATCCCTAAAGGACGGAAAAATGGATGATACAAATAACCTAGAAGATGTTGTTGAGAAAAGACTCACAAAGCTCGTAGAAGCCCTTAATGAGTTTATTTCCGCAGGTAAAGAAGATGTGAAATTTGGCGATAAGATAAATCTGGAGTACACATCCATTATGAAAGGCGCACATGCTTTGGCTTTTACTGCCGTTGATGTCGCTACAAAAATAAGAACCCCAGAACCTAAAAAAGAAGAAGCAATAGCTCTGGAAGCAATGAGTAGATTTGCAGCAATGGCTTCAGGTATGAAGTTTAAACAGGCTTGATAATCTTCTAATCGAAAAATATACCTTTGTTGAAACTATCCATTATCGGTAGGATTTTTAAAAATGAGTGATAAAAAAGATTTTAATGATCTAAGTGAAGTCAGGAATAACGTAAGGGATCTTTTCAATTATGAAAAGACTCCAGTTATTGAAGACCATGTAGATCGTGGTGATAAAAGCCCAGCTAGCTATAGAGTATTCCAGGGAGATATCACACTAAATGATGTACTTAAACTTGCGAAATTTGCCGTTGATAAATATGTAGATAACGTTCTTGTAAAGGATAATTTGGACAAAGCAGTAAACGAAGCTGTAACTCTTTCTATAGGTGCTTTTGAGGATGGTAAATGGCAATCTAAGATAAACCATGAGATGTTTGATCTTATTTGTTCAAAAGCAAAAGAAATGCTAACTGCTAAAAAAGTGAAGGATATTATGAAGGATAAACCCGAAAACAACGATCTTATGAAATCTGCTTCTGAAAATACAGAAGTAGTCGAATCCTCAGAAAAAGGGACAATCACTCAACTAGGTGTAGGTGGAAGAACAAAAGATCTCCCTAAAGGACAAGTGATGAAAACCCTAAAGGAGAAAGCTCCACAAGGGGCTTATGGTAAACTTAAGAAAATGATTACCAAAGGCACTCCTGTAGTGATTCTAGCATCCGTTATAGATTCCCTGGATAAAGCTGCAACTCAGTTAGAAGCATCAGGTAATCTTGCCCTAGCATCAGAACTGGACAGGGTTGCGAATACCCTTGAAAATTCTGATAAGGAAGAAGAATAAGAATGCTTAAGTTTCTAGTTAAAATTTGGTCATATATCCTACCGTTATTCACGGCTGTGAATGGTAAAGGTGAAAGAAAGGTATCAATAGGGAGAGCACCCCTTCTTGTAGTACTAGTCATCATGTGTTATTATTATGCAAAGACTGGTGTAGGACCTGATGCAGGAACTCTTTCTTTTATAGGATTAGCTATGGCCTATAATGGATTTTCGAAGTCACCTCTGAATTCGAATAATAAGACTGAAACCACAACAAAGGCAACGACTGATACCAATAAGGGAGGAAGCAATGCTAACTAAACAGCGTATCCAAATGCTCAGAAAGGCCGCAGAGCTTCAAATAGAAGGCCTAGACAAACTTGCAGAAGCCTCCGAACTCCAGGACCAAGCTACTAGTGCTGCTATGCTAGGAACTGGTGACCCAGCTCCAGCAACTGTGGAACCTTCTAAAGAAGAGATCGAAGTGCTTTCCCTACCAGAAGAAGTAAAGACAGCTTCTATTCTAGCCCTTAGTAAAGTGGCAAAAGAACTTTCTAACAGTAATGATGAGGCATCCCTTAAATTAGCTCTTGAGATCGATAGTATCGCAGGAGAGATCAACAAGAATGCATTTGAGATTCCTGTAGAAAAAACCGCTGCTATCATCCAGAAAGATACCGCAAACCCGACTAAATCAATTGATGATATTACATCAAAAGGTATAGCTGTTGTAGAAGGAAAAGTATCAGAAGGATTCCATACCGATACGACCACACAAGTATCCGATGCTATCAATGGAAAGATCCCGTATCAGAAACTCTAAGTTAATTGATATTAAAAGATCTTTTTCAGGATCATTCGTTTTCAACGAATGATCCTTTTTCTTTTGGATAATCTTCTAATCATAAATCTATTCAATAGAATTACCCACTATACATGTTATAGTGAAGATCGTGTCTACTAAAGACACATAAAATTTTAGCAGGAAGGTTTTCTGATGCCAGCCCTTTATCCAATTTCTGTAGCCGCTGAAGATTATAAGGTAGGGGATACTGTCAAATGGTATGGATCCTCAACAGATATCTCTCCATACTTAGGAAGAGTCGTTGCAGTAAGTCCTAAAATCCAGAAAGTATGGGTCACATGGCCTATCGGTGAAACCCAACAGATGGCTCCACAAGATCTTATTCTTATTACTCCTTTCCAAGGTATTTCTGTAGTGCCTGGGGATAATGGTACTAGTTCTTATGATAAAGAAATCTCTAAGAAATATTTTGGTGAAGTAAAACCAGTAGATAGAAGCTCAATGGTAGTAAAACTTGCGAGTTCGTTTGATTCTTTTGTTAAAATGGCTTCAAGGAAAGATCCAGAGGAAGAAGTAATCAATAATTTTTCTAAGAAAGCTTCAGAAATGGTCGCAACAGCTATAGAAGGTAATTATAAAAATGATCTTCAGGCTTATTCTATAGCTACAAAAATAGCTGGAAGGTATTTACCTGATGAAGTGATCAAGACAGCTATAAATAATTGTGTTTCAAGTGAGGCATAATATGGGAATGGTAAAAAGAGGATCCTTTGCAAATCCAAAGGATAATAAGGTCGAATGGAGTGAAGCTTCTAAATTAGCTGCCTTTGAATACAGCCTAAAGAAAGGAAAGAAAGGGACCAAATAAGATGGGAATGGTAAAAAAAGCTAGTGCAGAACTAGTAACTGCTAATATAGCCCAACAAGAGTGGATCAATTCTACCTCTGGTAAGATGTCAGGTGGTAGAATAAAAACCGCTTCAGATAATATCTCTAAAACTCTATCCTATTATGATCCAGCTAGATGGTTACTATCCCATGTAACCATCATGGCCTCCGTGGATGTAGAATTAGCAGATCCTAAAGACCCTACATCAGACTATTTTATCAAACCAGAACATTCTATTTTTGTAAATAATAATGGGGATTGCTGGGAACGAGAACTTCTTGCTAAGACATACAAAACATTCCTTGGCGCTAATAATTATTGCGAACATGTGCAGGTACCTGAGATGTCTAGGGGTAAGGTAATAGACGCTGCTATAAGAGAAGTAGACTTAGGAGTCCTTGGGTCAGACGGAAAACCAGCTACAACATTATATGTCGATCTTCTAATTGCAACAAGCTGGGATTTTGCGGATATGTGTCAAAAGATCATATCCAAAGAATACAATTCTTTGAGTATGGGCTGTTTTATTGCCTACTCCCGATGCAGTCGCTGTGGTAAAATAGCCCACGATGAAACAGAACAATGTGACCATGTAAAATACTATAGACACAATACCTTTTATGATGACTTTGGAAATAAAAGAATTGTTGGTGAAATATGCGGAAGTAAAAACGACCCCGAATCTGTAAAGTTTATAGATGCCTCTTGGGTAAGAAAACCTGCATTCCCTGGAGCCGTGGTAAGAAATATCGTATCACCTCCAGAATCCATAAAGATAAATCTGTCAAAAGCTATAACTAGTAAGGGAACAGACTCCCTTATGGAAGCAGTTAGAAAAAATGAAGTTATAAGTACAGAACACCATTCTGTAGATCAATTCCTAAAAGTAGCTTCTGAAAAAATAGCAGAAGACCCACAAACAGAATCCCTTGATGTCCGATTTGGAGATGAACCACCAAAAGAAGATGCAGATACTTCAAACAAAACAGATGACTCCGCTTTTCCTGATATGGGAGGAGCTGGAGATCCATTAACAACTACTCAAGATCCTACTGGAGCCGATCCATCAGATCTATTACCTCCTACAGACCCATCAAGTGAACAACAACCAGAAACTTCTCCAGAAGAAGCAAATGCTACTCCGTTCGAAGATATAAAGAAGTCTATAGAAGATTCTGTAATAACAGGCGTTAAACAAATCCTGCTAGATAAAGTACAGAAAGCTATAGCAGAAAGAAATGTGAATAATGATATTGGTGAAGGGATCAATAATTATACAAGCTCTACAAGAGATAGTGAAGCCCTCGTCAAAGAAGCTTCCTCCCCTGTTAATGTGAAATATTTGAAAGATAGGTATTCGATAGATATAAGCAAAGTACCTAACATAATCACTGCCTCTACTCTACTTGCTATGGCTTGTATAAAAACACCATCAGATCTTAGTAAGTATGGATTTACAAGAAAAGAAGCTGCTGAAGCTATAAGATATGTGTATGCCCGTATGAAAGGTAAGAATGTCTCTGATGAAGTTGTTGATTTTGTATGCAATACGAAAGAAACAAAAGGTAAAGAAGCCAACTTAAAATTCATAACTAAGTATGCACGATTGATGACATCAGAAGAAAAAGAAGTCATTCAGAAATGGCCAGAGTTACTGAAGTCATACAATTTGTGATAATTTTTCTTAAAAAATTTCACTATCATGTGTAAAAAACGTGATAATCTTTTAATCCAAAAATGAATACTTGAATTTCTAAGGCTTTTTGAATCCTAAAAATTCTTAAAGCTATTGGATAAATGGATACACCCCAGCGGGAGTTTGATCTCAAAAGGGGGAAAGAAAAACAAAATCTGAACCCAACGAGGAAAAGATGTCAGAAAGACAAAGACTTACTACAAAGAAAGCTGGCGAAGCTGAAGATGCCTACACTTTGAACGGTGCCCGTCCTGCGGAAGACAAACGTGGTGGTAACGGATCTGGTGAAGCCTTCAATAAAGCCTATGCCATCGGTGACTCAAACACCTTTGGTGAAACCCCAGTCTCTACCGCTGATACCGCAAAACTCAACAAAGAAGACCAAAAGAGAAACGATATGAATGTTGGTGATCTCCGTTTGGCTTTTGCAAAAGAAATCCAAGGTAGTCAAGGACTCCATAAACATGCATCTAAAGCCCTCACTGCTTCCGAATGTATGCTCCCAGGTGCCGCTGAAGAAGTCCTAGCCGCAAACGCTGCGGACCTTATGTTCCTACCTGATACTTGCTTGGATTCTGTTCTTGCTCGTCAGGCTTCCCTTGCTCAATCAATCGATGAAAGCGCAAAGCCTGAAGATAAGAAACCAGAAGAAAAGAAAGCTTGTGGCACTGCTGGTGCCCCAGCTAAAGAAGAGCCTAAGCCAGGTGATAAGCCAGAAGAAAAGAAAGCTGGTGAAGAAGGAAAAGATGGTAAAGATATCCCTGCCGATGGTATCCCTGCTGAAGGTGATAAAGTCGAAGGTAAAGAAGCTGGTGAAGATAAGTTCGCTGCCTTTGAAAAGAAAATCAAAGAACTCGAAGATAAGCTCAGTAGCTTCCAAGCACAAGCTGTCACAGATCCCGCCATCCCAGCGACACCTGCTGTAGACCCTGCTATGGATCCTTCTAAAGATCCTGCTGCTACAGTAGATGCTGCTGCTGCAACTCCTGCCCCTGCTTCAGACGAATTGGATATCCAGTTCGGTGATACAGGTGAAGGTGCCGTTCCTCAAGAAGTCCCACCAGAAGAAGGTACTCCTAAGACAGCATCCCAGTCCACACTTGAGTCCTTGTTTGAAAGCTATTCTCCTAAGGTAGCTACCCATCTTCCGATTACGACTAAGACAGCCTCTGTGTCTGAAGAAGATAGACTCTCTAGTTTGTGGGCAGGTGCCCCAGATGTGAGTTCAAGTTTTAACTAAAAAAGAGAAACGGGCTTACTCTCTGAGAGACTTCAAAATCTCTTGAAGCATTAGAGAGTTCAATTAGAAATAACTGAACTCTCTATAAGTCCAAAGAAACACTCCTAAGAGTAAAATCTTAGGGAATGTGACACAAACAAAACAAGAAGGTACAAAAATGAATACTGGTTATTCAAACTATGAAACTTCTCCCAAGGATTTGCAATTCCTTAATCGTGGTACTCTTGACGCTACCCTCTCGGTAAATCAAGATGACCTGGAAAATGTGAACTTTCTTGGTGGAAGCAATGTTAACCCACTCCTGACCGCTGCTACACCACTTGGTATTCTTTCTGGTGCTGTGGTTGGTATCTCTGGTGATGGTGAAATTGGTCTCGGAACTTCTGGTCGTACTCCAGTGGGTCTTGCTGTCCGCAATTCCGCAGGTGTCGATTGGGAATCCATGAACTCCTCCGCATCAGGTGGACTCACTTTCGCACACGGTGCTTCAACTACGGTTGTGGTTCCTGTGTACACCCAAACAGTCGCTGGTATTACTTATACCGCTGGTGACAAGCTCTATGCCGATAAGACTACGGGCTTGCTGACCAACGTTGTAGGTGATTCTGCTGATGGTACCGTTATCGGTGTCGTTACGATTGCCCCTTCAACATCCAATGCTGGAATCACACTCCAGATGCGCATCTAAGAGGAGAATAAGATTATGATGAATACTGCTCAACAAAATGCCATCATTGGCCAATACATTACCACTCCTGGTGGTCGTGCCAAACTCGCCTCTTCCATGCAACAGCCCCTGCGTCAACGTAGAGACTACTCTGCCGTCGGTCGTAAGACCTTCGAAGTGGAAGAACTCCCTAATGGTGCCTTGCCTCTCTATGACAAGGACCCGGAAGTAAAAGCATACGCCGTTTCAGAAGAAGGTCAAAACATTGTCGGTACCTCTCGTGGTTCCCGTGTGATGTTCCCGCTTTTCGAAATTGCGTCCAACCCTGAAATCCCGATGTCCCAAATCAAGGAACGTAGATTCGACTTGGTCGAACGTTCTATGAACCTTGGTAAGGCTCAGATCCAGGCTGCAGAAGATTCTCGCGTGTTCGACGTTCTTGATGCCCTCGTTGTTTCCAGCCCGAACGTTAGCCAAAATGCTAACGCCCCTGTAACACCTGCTGCTTTCATTGACTCTTATGCCGAAATCGAACAACACGACCTTCGCGTGGCTCGTGTGTACATGAACGCCCGTGACTATGCCGATCTCCGTAAATGGGGTCGTGATATCCTTGACGTTGAAACTCAGCAAACGTTGCTTAAGACTGGTTTGATGGCTACCCTACATGGTGCTCAGATCATCGTCTCTCGTATCGTTCAGGCTGGTTACGTGTACGTCTGCACAGAGCCTGAATTCCTCGGACGTTTTCCTGTGAGAACAGAGCTGACCGTGTTATCTGCGGATGATCCAAAGGCTCGTAGAATCGGATTTTCAATCTTTGAACAGATTGGTATTGGTGCTTTCAACCCGCTCGGTATCTGCAGAATCCGTATTGCTCGATAATAGAATCGTCTAAAACAGACTAAAAATAAGGTTTATCAGATTTACAATCTGATAAACCTTTTTCTTTTATATAGTTTTTTAATATTTTGGATCATATACCCACAAAATAGTTGACATTTAGAAAGTATTTTAATAAATTCATCTAAAAGAGGTTTTTATGACCACAATAGTATTTAAGAAGTTAGATCAAGATTCTCTTAAAAAAATGGTTTTAGAATACCATATGACAGATTTAGAAATATCTAAAAAATCAGGTATTTCTGTTGATGCCATATGTAAAAGAAGAAAAGTTTTAGGATTATGTGGAGGGTCTTCATTAGGGTTAATGAATAAAGATATAGAGGTTTTTATAGAAACAAAAAAACCACCTAGATTTGACCCTAAGATACTCCCTGTATCAAAACTTAAAGAGATGTATATTGTAAATCAAATGACAGATTCTGCAATAGCTTCTATGTATTCAACAAAAGAATATGTTATATCTGGATTACGAAAAAAATACGGTATAAAGACATTAACACAGATGGACGTAAAAAGAACTCAACTTTTAGCATCAGGAACAAAACATTTCAGGGATCTAACGATAGAAGAAATGTTACAAGAAGTCTCTAACTATAAAAACTATAATTCATTGGGAAAATTTTATTGTCTTTCAAAAACTTCTATTAGAAATATATTAAAGGAAAAAGGGTTAAACCCCTCAGAATTAATTATAAAAAACAAATTAGATCATGAGACTAAATTTTCTTCTGTTCAGAAAGATATTTTAATAGGGAGTATACTAGGGGATGGTGGTATATCAAAAGATGACTTTCACTATTACGAAACACATGCAACCTCCCAAGAATCTTATTTGAATTGGAAAATGAAATGTCTGGGGATACCATTAGATCAGAAGAAGTATTCAGTAAAGAAAAGAAGCGAGAATAGCGTGCTATCCGATGCTTATCAAGTTGGTTTTATTATTCATAGAAATAGCTTCTTGAATATCCTAAGAAGTGATTTTTATTCATTTAATAAAGAGAAAAAGCACATTACAAAAACAACCCCCTTAAAATATGCTTATGGTTTATCAAATTTATCTTTGGCTATTTGGATTTTCGATGATGGATTTCTTAAAAATAATTTCACAACAATATTTTCAGGATCTTCTTTAGATGATATAAATGAATTTGTTTCTGTACTTAATGATGAAAAGAATTTGAATATTATAATAGAAACTAAGTATAAAGGTAATACTAAAGAGATAGAAGGTCATTTTATAATAATAAGGAATTCAAAAAATCTTTGGTTATTGGTAGGAGGGTACGTATCTGATTTGATGATTCATAAATTTCCAAAAGAGCTTAGGGCACTTGACAGAGGTGGATTACTTGGTGTTAAGAAAGAAAATATGGAGGATTTGGAACATAATATAAACAATATAACCCCTAGTTTATGGAGGAGTCTATCAACAGAAGAAGAAAAAGTAAAATGCATAGATGATATAGCTAAGTATTATGATATTGTTGGATTTCCATATGCAAAACCCCCAACAGGTGAGGGGTTTGTTAATTTAATAAATAAATTAACAGAGATAGATACTACAAGGTATTTAACAGGAAAAAGAGTCTTGTCAAATGTTTCTTCATTAGGTACAAGTATAGCCTATTCTTATTTCCCTAATATCTTTGCGGTTGAGACTACTTCTAAAGATAATGCATATAATCGATATAAAGATAGTGAAAAATTTCGTAAGGTAATCAGATGGATCCTTGAGAATGAGACAGAATTTAATGAAAGTATACTTAGAAA
>Ga0265294_10008887_pt1 | contig 11664 bp, 4 predicted proteins | sample MunlanPumphouse3_FD_192504 | JGI IMG/M metagenome (GOLD analysis project Ga0265294, IMG submission 192504) | Groundwater microbial communities from a municipal landfill in Southern Ontario, Canada - Pumphouse #3 | ecosystem: Environmental > Aquatic > Deep subsurface > Groundwater | place...
CGGGCAGAGTATGGGGATAAGTTGTTTGAGCGTATTTCTTTGGCGTTGTCGGATTCTGGGATGCGGAGCTGCGATAAGCGGGCACTTTTCCGGTATGTGCAGTTTTATGAGCGATATCCGGAGGTCCTGGGTTTGCTTTCGGGTGAGGTTAGGGACGAGTATCTTTCGGTCTGCGGAGATTTGGAACCTGAGAGAAATACTTTAATAGAGGGAATTGTGGGTACACTGTCCCCACAATTCAAAGCACCTATCGGTAAACTAGTTTCATCGTTGTCTTTTTCGCATATTTCAGAAATTTTGCAGATTGATGATCAGCTGAAGCGTGCATTTTATGAAGTTGAGTGTATGCGGGGCGGAAAAAAAGCGCATGGATGAGGGGGTAAGACGTGGACTGGAATGTTCACTGAGGTCACTCACTGATTTTTATTCGTGGTCTAGCTGGGTTTGACGTCGCCGGGGTAAGGCGGAGTGGGGGATATGGTGTGATTGAGGGGTGAGGGGCTGGTAATCGTCAAGTGTACATATCCATCACACGAAATTCACGAAAACTTCCACGAAAACACGAAAAAGAAAGAATCGGCTGGATGGGGCCCATGTAGTACCCTCCCCCGTCCCCCACACGAAATTTTCGAAAATCAACGAAATGCACGAAAAAGGGGACAGGGGCGGGGAAAGGGAACGGGGTTGAGTATAAAATTCGGGAAGGATACGGTTGAGTGTGGATGGATGTGATTATTTTACCGCGAATAACCCCAAATGGGCTTTGCCTGTTTGGGCTTATTCGCGGTTGGTTTTTGTTCAACTGTCCACATCTGATTGTATTAGTCTCTTTATTTCTGCAAACACAGATGGTAACGCCCATTTAATCTCCAAATCTGAGACATAAATACAACCATCTTCCATTCTCATATGAACCTGCATTGCAGGATATACTATGAATTTATGAGTGAATCTATCTGACTTGAGATAGAGTCCATCTCCCTCCTCCGAGATTTTGATATCTAGGTTTTCTAATTCAAAGCGTTTCTTTAAAGGAGTGATAAACACACACTGCTTTTCAATATCATATGATTCATGGATTGTGCCAGAGACTCCCCATTTTAATAGATCCAGCGCAGAAAAGCGGTTCAACTGATCATGTTGTCTTTGGTTCCAATAATGTTTTAGACAAGTGTGACATGCAGATTCACAGTTGCAATCGTCTAGTAACTCCTCTGCTGTTGTAATTAGCTCATCAGTGACCCCTAATAATCCTGATGAATACCCGGCGCCGCTAGAAAGACTATCATAAAGATATATATCCACATAGACATTTCCATCAGATGTGTGAATACGATGTCCTGCGTTTAAATCCGAAAAATCAATGTCCAAAACACGGCTTGCAGCGAGATGGAAAGCTTCAGTCAAGGATATGGCAGCGCTTTTAATCCATAATCCACGATAATCTGTATTGATTTGCTGAGAATCTAATTCAAATTCGAATACAACCATATCAGTTGTAAAAGTATGTCCCAAATAAACTTGTTTGGGTTCATGATTGCACAGGGGTAATTTAGCAAAATATGGACGATAAATATTTTTCAAAGGTCTATCAGAATCGATTTTACCGCCAATTTTTTGTGACGATTTCGGTTCGATAACTTCTGCAGCACCACATTTTTTACAGACGTTGAACCCAAGTCCCATGATTCCTTTATTGATGATCGTAATTTTACCGGAACGGTTTGCAGCTTTCAAATGTTCACATTTGATGTCCTTTAAGTCGTTTTTAATGGGCTCAGCAAAGTAACTTGGTTCTTCTGCATAAGAATATTCAACTTCTGCCCAAGCTTCGGGGATGCTACGTTGATTTTGTGGAGCGAAACCCCAAGGTTTTAACATTTTTCTTGGCATGTCAATCTCTGCATGACAGAATGGACATAGCCCATCTTTTGGAGCCTCAGTTGAGATCCATCCACATTCCCGTTTTTTACATTGATAGAGATCAGAATAATAATGTGGATTCTCAAAATATGCTTCTGCAGGAGCTTCCCTACTAACTGATTTAGATTGGGGACTGTAGATCCCACCTATTTTGTATGTCTTTTTGTCAACAACAACGACTTTCCCAGGGGCATATTCACTAATTGCAATATCAAGTGATCGATCTGGTCTTTGTTTTAATGCTCCAGTACTTTCGTTTTCGATATGAAACCCCACCACATTTTGTGGGAAAGAGTAGGTCGGTAAAATACCCTCGTTGCTTAAGAGGTCAAGAAGGGAGGTCGCCTTTTTTTCGTTAACATATTGATTACTATTCTCATCAACAACAGTTTTGATACTCTTTAATTTAGTTTGTAATTCCGATTTATATGAATCTGAAATTTCTGTATCAAGCAACTCACGGGGAAGTATGATACGAAGCTCATTTATTGTGTAATTAAATTGAGGTAAACAAGATATGAACTCATCATAATAATTATTGAAAAATTCCAAAACACCACAACTATAAAGATCAGTATACTTTTCACGCAAAAACTGATTTAACAATAGAAGATTTAAATGACGATTGATAAGTTTTTCATTATTTGCATCGATCCATGGTGAACGGGCATCCCCTGCAATAATATCCTCTGGGTGATTAAAGTACCAACCATCATGAGGTCCATCTTGCGCATAAGTTACGATTGATGATAAGGTACTTCCACGTCTTCCAGCTCGTCCAGCCCTTTGTTGGTAATTTTCTCTCCTTGGAGGTACATTTCGAAGACTGATTGCTGTCAATGATCCAATATCTATACCCACTTCCATAGTTGTGGTGCAACTCAGTATATCAATCGGTTCATCCTCTGTTGAAAGAACATTTTGAAAACGCATCTCATAATTCTCGGTAGTAGACCACATTTCTTCGCGTTGATCTTTAAAAGATAATTGAGCGGTATGTTCTTCGGTATTAATGGTCTTGATCGTTTTTCCACTACCTTCAGAAATGGCATCTAAAATCGGCTCACGCCAGAATTTATATCTATCTAGATCTGAAGCCTGTAAGATTTCGAGAGTATCATGTCCACAATAGGCACAATGATTCCATAAGGTTCCAGGGAAAATCTTAGAACATTTTTTACATCTGTACCATGGTTTCGTATTATCATAATCCAATGCGACATGTTTCTCAGAAAGATACACCTTTTCTTGATTCGAGCCTCTTTGGATGAATTCCTCCCTTAAGATATTTTGAATGCATTCTACATCTTTCTCATTATATCCCTGATTATTTAGAATTTTGGCAATCTTTGATGGCATTCTCCTTGATTCATCATATGAGAGTCCAAAATCCCAAGCATAGCGTGCGATATTTCTTCTAATCTCATCAGAGATAGTTTCATCAATGCAGTATCGCGTAATAGCATAATTATTTGCCCATGCAGCAAAAAACTGTCTGAATTCTGACTCCTCCCACTTGATTCCAGCATTCGATAGTGCATCTAGACAGTCGTCTATTTTGTCCTGACTACTTGGTACAAGCCAGCATAATCCAAGATCAGTTAACGACCGGTAGTGAGAGCCCAGATTCTTTAATAATTGTTCAGAATACAAACCTGGCTTATTTGAAAATTCTGATGATAAAACATTATAATCTGATAATTTATTCCTAGTTTTATCTCTATTTAATTTAGACATCACCTTGTTTTTATCCATCTTAAAATTGTCTTTGTCTTCTCCATAAAATAGCAACACATTATTTTTAGCGGCCAACTCGAGAAATACTGGATATAGGCAGCTTAGAGGTGCGGGTTTACCCATCTCATTGCTCCATTTTTTCAGATGAAGAGCCGATAGAACAATTAGAGTACGCGCTGCTTCATCATCAGCAGATCGTGTCATATCCTTTGCTAAAACAGCAGCACGTTGTCTGCTATCTGAAAATACTAATACTTTTCTTCCTGCATTTGGTTGGGATTTGATCAATTCTTGATTAAAAATAGTTGGAGGTTGAGAATTTAGTTGCGAGGAGACGATGTTATAGAATGGTTCGTTCCCTTTCGTTCCAAAATCCGAAAGGACAATTTTATCCAATCTTGTCCCGCATTTTGGACAAGATTTGAAGGTATATTTTCCTGGAATTGGCTCTTCAAGTGTAAATAAAACATGGAGATAACCCTCTTTGTTTCTAAATGTTTTTTTATTCCTATGGAGGATTCCAGTAAATGGATCAAGCCACCCCTCATGTGAAGTATCTTTCGTACTATCCTTTTTAATATATACTCCGTCCTCTGGAACAATATAAAGATGGACTTCTCGCATATTTTTTCCGTATGAGAGTCCGGAATCACGCCAAAGGTCGATATCTACGTTGTCCTTGTCTTCAGAAACCATAAAAGCTTTCAAGAATAGGGCTCCACATCGTCTATCATTGACTAATTCAAAAATTTGTCCACCACAACAATCACATGTGTCGAACCCACTGCTCGTAAACAGTTTCCCTACTGTAATACCCTCTCCGGTGTGTTTGTGGGTACAATTTGGATTTGTACATGCGTACACCCCCTCCAAACCACGGAAGAATAGATGAAGACGTGCTGGAAATAATATCTGTCCCTGATTACTCTTTGCGAGTGGTAAAATGGCAAGCAATACCTGGAGAGCTGCTAATGCATCATCCGGTTTTGCGTTTAGGAAGACCTCTCCTGCCAATATATGGATATTGACGGCGACACCAGAGGTGATATTGAGCAGCCGCTGAATTGGACCATATTGAGGTAATTTATCATACAAAAAGGCTGCATGTTCATCTAAATTCGAAGTTGATAATGGGTTCAATGCAATTGCATTGCAGAAAGATTGAATAGTCAGTATTTTTTCGGGATCATTTTTCTGGAATCCGTCGATAGGAATATTAGCTATCTTTTCTGGAGAAAATTCTAAGGGATCGTTTGTTATTATTTTCTTGCGTTCACCAGTAATTACTTCAAATTCTTGGTCATACTCACTAGCAGTAATTTTACGTAAGAAATTTTGGATATCAGCTACCTGTTTTTTAGTTTCGTGAGGAATGCTAGCAGTGGTTAAGATAAATCGAACTTTATCTCGTCCTATATTTAATCGATATAAGAGCCTTCTGATCAGTAATGAGACTTCTCCACCGGCAGATCCATGATACATATGTGCTTCATCAATAACGATTAGAAGCTGATTTTCAGGTGATGCATGCAGCCATTTTTTTGTTGCTTCCCAAATCGGCTGTTCAATATCACGGATCAACATGTATTGAAGCATAGTATAGTTTGTCACAAGGATATCAGGACAATTTCTTTGCATTTCATGGCGAGTGATGAGTTCAGCATCTTTTGGATTCTCTAAAAGTATTCCCTCTTCGAGGGAGGAAACAAACTGATCAAGATTTTCTTTTCCAGGATATCGACCAAGGGATTTAAGTTGTTGCTTGAACTCTTCACTTTTGTTTAAGATATCATTTTGAAGTGTTGCAGCAACCTCCCCATCTTTCTTTATAGTTTCATTATTGGGATAGGGAGTTCTACCAGTATACATTCCAAATTGTGGTCGTCTAGCATCATCATCTGCAGCAAAAGAATGGAATATCTGTGAAAATTTATGCTCAGGGTCACCGATCATTTTTCTCAATCTACTGATTTGATCAGCTACCAAGGCATTCATCGGGTAGAGGAGAAGTGTACGAACTCCACGCATATTCCAGGTTTCTGGAGTGTTCATTGCTTCATTTACTAGATTAGCAACAATCGGCCATGTGAAACACTCTGTTTTACCAGACCCAGTCCCTGTTGTCACAAGAATATCAAGACCTTTATAGAAGGCTTCTAATGATTGAACTTGATGGACATATGGCGAAGTAAAGACGCCTAAATTTTCCTTACTAAGGGTTACTAAGATGTTACGTATAGACTCGGGAATATCTGCATTATTCAATCCATTTTCTCGAATAACATAAGATGTATTGGATTCAATATATGGGTCCTGTGTCAAAACATGTTTTTCTCCTAAAAGTTCGCCACTGGCAGCCAATAATAAATTATTTCCTCCAAAATATTGAGAATTAATATAATTTTTTAGTTTTTCGAGCAATGCAGCATGTATACTTTGAACACTATAATTATCAGTCATTTACTATCACCATTTTCATACAGAGATGTTCGAGAGTATTTTCAACAATTGGCAATATAGAAAGTGGTGCAATAAATTCGATTTGATCCATAATGTTCCTCTTCGGCCAAGCTAACATGTACATGATATTTAATTCTCTAGATGGTAGAAATGAAGGTAACTTTACCGTGAACATAGACCCAGATTTGTGGATCTGCGCACGTGCTTGATTTCTATACAGAGCCCACAACCCATATATGAAACGCCGAACCTCATGTTGTTTAATCATTTCACTTGGAAAGGCTGTCGTATAATACGCGCCATCTTCTTCTTTAATCAAACCATAATCCACATTACTATCACTATATACTGTGACCTTGACGTTTGGATTATACGTATCGACCCATGATTTATATATGGGTCCTGGTGAATATGGATTGAAATATTTACGAGTAGGGGGAAGAAAATCACATTTGTTGAAACTATTTTTTATCTCTTTAAGATAAATTTCCACATATCGATCTGCATATTCAATTGGAAGCCTATACATATCCATTATATCCACCTCTGGAATTCCATTATTGCCATTCACATAGGATCCAAGACCTATCACATGATCCGGCATTTTCCCAATATATCCACGATATAAATAGAGATTCAACATAATTTTTGTACATTTCAATGGAGGATACTGGTATGTATTTTCTATTGATGATACCAGATGACCGGATTTGACCAGTCTGTTACGGATTTCAACGATTGGATTTTTTTTGCTTCCACCATTTGAAGAAGGATAAAACCAGTCCACGGCATTGGGATAAATATCGAGATATAATTTTAGAATTTTTTGACATTTCAGAGTGATGTGATGCTTCGATGCTCTTGCCTTTATCTCCTCCCCCTCATCAGGAGTATCAAGATAGTTGATATCAGAGGTAGAAGTCTTGATCCATTCTCCGACCCCGGAATATAAGATATAATTGTTGGAGTCATCTCCCAATTCAGAGATATAATTAATAATCCCCATATCTTCAGCCATGACTTTTGATAAATGAGAATCGCTCATTCAATTGCCTCGTCAAGGAACTCCCCAAAATCGTTCCTATTTTTATTGGATGATTTACGTAGATTTGAGACATAGTTTTCGGGGCAGCCAATAATTGACATAATCTCATATAATTCTGGAAAAATCATGTTGATATTAGGGTTCCCATTGTCCTCATGGAAATTCACTGTCTGTAATACATCGACACGTGAATGGACAAAACCTGCCGTCAATTTAGACCCTTCGAGAATATCCTTAAGATTTTTATAAAGTAATCTTTTTTTTGTTTCATTGTTATCTTGGTACAAAGAAACATCCACGATTCCAGGTATTATTTGCTCATCGTATGTGGGTTCTGATAGTAAAGTATCACACTTTATCACAACAAAATATGAATAGAGCCCTATTGGCAAAATTTTTAGTGATTCTTCAAACATTAACGTAAAAATGAAGTGTTTATTTGGTACATCTGTTCTCAAGTGAAGGTAGCAATATTCCTCAACAAAGCCAACTGCATTTTCAATCACAATATATTCTGTCTCTATTTTTTTAATCGTTGACAATAAAGCAGCATAATCATTGAAACCCGTAGGAAGAGAAAGAGCAGTAACTCTATTTCCTGTGAGTGAGAGGGCAATTATCTCTGCCATCTTATTTGAAAAGGAATCGATGCACAATAAAGGCATATGGCTAAAATATGAGCCAACAATAAGTTTAGCATAGTTGCTCATATTATTGGATCCAAATCCTGCACATGACAAATTATCTTTTAACTCATCTACTACTGTGATAAATGAGTTTGGCTTACTTGGCTGACCCTCAACTATCTTGACTGAGTTCAAGCACCTAATAGTAATGTTTTGGTTGTTTTGACAGTCTTTTTTGTTTATTATAGAGGAGTTCGACTCTTCTTTGGGAATTTCTCCATCCATTAACAACAACTCTTTTAATAATAGAAGACTCTGACGTAATTCCTTTGAATTTTTTGTAAGTGATAAAGAAAGAGAGGAGTTTAATTTTTCTAATTTGTCATTTTCTACCAATAATAGGGTATGTTTCTCATTTAGTTGAGAGAGTCCCATAGTAATTTTTAAAATATCTGCCTTGAGTGAATCTCTCTCTTTTATGAGAGCATCTCTCGTCTCTAGAGTATCAGCAATCGTATGTTCGGCTTCTTTTTTTGCCTCATCGATATACTCTGAAAGTAGGAGCTTGGAATATTTTTCTCGGAGTTCTGGTATCCCTTCTATTATCTTTTGGAGAAAGGCGCTTTCTGCTGCCTTTCCATGGAGACATCCAGTCAATATGGAGATTTTATCTTTGTATTTCTCTATATAAGAGGTAATTATATCTTTATTTTGATCTGCTTCATACTCACGTATGAATGTGACAAATTGATCTATTGTTTGGGAGGAATTCGATAAGAAATCATCAACTATTTTTCTTTTATCTGATGGGTATGCAACTATTTCAAGAGAATGATTGACATACTCGGAAAAATATGTACTGAATCTCCGTAAAATCAATTTTGCATCAGGTGTTCTAGGTAATGTTCTTTTATGGTAAACAATGTGACGTACATATGGGGAATTATAGTAAGATTGGTTTTCAACGTTTTTCAGATAGTCATTTGTATCAATACAATCAGATTTTTTGATATCATATTTATTCAGGAGAGTGCCTTCAGGAATCTTAACTTTTGTAACCTCTCTGGAAGGGATTTTTGAATCTATCTCAATACAAATATAATCACTATCTGTTTGATTTACTACCAATAGGAAAGATGAATGAGTACCTTCAGGAACAGAGAAACCATCTATCAAGGTATCAAGAAGATCCCAAGGGGGTAAAGTATCCGCACCATTTTTTTGATTATGGTCAGAACATTTGTTATCAATGAAAATTAACTCATAAAATTGCTGGTCTTTGAACCTGTGGGATTCTTGATTACCGTTATCATCATATCCCCATTTCCAAATGCAAAGTTCGTTTGGGGTTAGCAACTTTGGATCCATCTTAATCATCTTAACATCTGATGATTCTGAATTAGAATCAAATGGATATAGCCGATCGCCTTTTCGCCCACTATTTGGTGAATTCATCATCAGGTCAGCTAATCGCAAAAGTTTACTATACGAGGTGCCAGATGACTGAAGACTTATGATCGTCTGACAGAGAGAATAATATTTTTCACCAGTCATTAATAATCACACAGAACATATTTTTTGAGTAGGTATTCAGCAGCTTTCTTAGATATTTCTCCTTTTTTCATAGTTGTCCTCATAAATTCGGATGATTTTGGATAATTAACAATCTTTGATGCAATATATTTCAATTGTGATGGAATCGGGATATATCCTGAACCTGATTTTGTTAAAATATTATACATTTCTTCATCAGAAATTCCTTCCTTACTTAATATGAAATTTTTAGATCGGAATTTCTTAAAGCAAATAGTACACATCCTATCCAAACCATGTAAAACTTGTATAATATCGCCAACCTCAATATATGCGATAGATGAAATATGGTCTTTATTCCAATAGATTACTCGTGTCTTTAATCCGTGAAGATGATAAATATCGCACTGGATATCTGATTTAAATGAAAGCTTATCCTTGTTTGTTCGTGGAATAATCTCTACTTCATCATCTACCTCTTCACCATTCCACAACAATTGAATGTTGGGACATTTATATGTCTGATTTTTAGACATTGGAGAATATTCAATAACGATTTTCTTATCATATTCATCGATTATTTTTGAAGAAATGGTGATTTTTCCATCATTACATGATGTGGTGAATAATGGAGAATGCCTTCCAACTTTAGCTACTTCAGTTAGATTATCCAATACATCATATATACCAATTTCATGCGTTGAAAGTTGATTATGAGCCTGCAATCCACAATAGATTAGACCCATTTTGTTTGTGGTATATCTATTTCCATCTTGAATAAGTGGAGGCCAAACTGGGATATATTCAGTTGGAGGCTCCACCAATCTAACTCTATGGTTTTCAGCAAACTCACATGAAACTGATGTTAGCTCAGTAATAGATAATTTGTAAACAACCCATTTCTGAACAGTGGTCGTGATCAATGGATGTTCTTCTATAATTTTAATGAATGGTTGTTCGGGACGATTTTTTGTAGAAGTAACAAAATAATATTCTGTGTCTGAATATATTTTCCCATTGAAACAAATTTGTTTTGAATATTGCTCGTTTATGTGGAAGAATGCTCCATCATTTGGAATTCCAAGTGTTTTATTACCCCAGATATTCTTTAGCACTCCATCCTCTTCACTGTAAGAAAGGACGTATTCACGGCAAATCCATTCTAACGGGACAAATGTGATTTGATTTTCGCATAAATCAGAAGAATGGATTATTGCCAGGACAGCAGAGTTTAGATTTCTAATTTCTATCGATTGCTCAGTATTTTTTACTGAAAGCAAATCATTTGATGAAATGGGGGGCAATCCAAGAGACAGTTGAAATTTGTTACCAATCTTTTCAATATAGAATGGGATCCCAGATTTTTCCTTGTTATAGGCGCTAGTCAAACCATCATATGTGGAATAATTACTTGAGTAAAATTCACATTCTTGTGCAATCGGAGATCCACGTCTATGACGAAAATGTGGGCTTTGAATATCTCCCGGAATAAAGGAAACGGGTTGTTTGCAGAGAGGACAATATAACTTATGATTTCTAGATCTTTGATCTGATGTAGCCATTTCGCTAGCTGAAATGCCCTTGTAAACACCTTGGCGAATTTCAATTTCTGCAAATAACACTCAAAACACCACTATAGAACATGATTACTCTGTTTTAGCTTCATATATAACTGTCCAATTGGATTTTTCTCAAATATTCTCAGAAAATCTCTTAGAATCTAAAAAAACAGTATATCCTTGCCTCACTTAAAACAGTTAATAATTGGAGCTCTCCAATTCATAAAAAATCTAGGATAAATTATGCGCTTCAATCCTATAGAACATAGCAAAAATCACATTTCACAGGAGCCGCTGGAGCGGCTACAGGATTTGCCCGAACGCTCTCGCAAATCTAACGTTTTGGTCGCAAATCTAACGTTTTGGTCGCAAATCAAAGATTTGCTCGCAAGTCTATCGACTTGCTCGGCTGAGGTCGTCGACTTCGTCGCCAACCCGCCTCCGCTAAGGTCGTCGCCTTCTTCGTCAACCCGTTCACGATGAGGTATGAGCAAGACAGCGAAGCCGGATTGCGAAAGTGAGGATCAGCACATCCGATTCGCTCGCCCAAAGGGCGGATTCAGGCGAGGGTCGAAGACCCGAGTCGGGGAGCAAACCAAAGGTTTGTGACCAAGCGAGCGAAGTGAGTCGGAGAGCAAGGCTTTGCCTTGCAAACAAGCGAGCGAAGTGAGTCGGAGAGCAAGGCTTTGCCTTGCAAACAAGCGAGCGAAGTGAGTCGGAGAGCAAGGCTTTGCCTTGCAAACAAGCGAGCGAAGTGAGTCGGAGAGCAAGGCTTTGCCTT
>Ga0265294_10008888_pt1 | contig 11663 bp, 7 predicted proteins | sample MunlanPumphouse3_FD_192504 | JGI IMG/M metagenome (GOLD analysis project Ga0265294, IMG submission 192504) | Groundwater microbial communities from a municipal landfill in Southern Ontario, Canada - Pumphouse #3 | ecosystem: Environmental > Aquatic > Deep subsurface > Groundwater | place...
TTGATGGTTGGAGTGCTTTCGTCCATGGCCAGAATGCCCTTGTCGTTGGCAACAAGAGCTTTTGCTGTTTTTATAAGTTCAATCTTGCTCATTTTCAGTGATTTAATTTATTTTTCCATAAATCTTTCTTCAACAACATCCCAATTTATAACATTCCAGAAGGCATTAATATAATCAGTTCTTTTATTTTGATATTCAAGATAATAAGCATGTTCCCATATATCCATAACAAGTAAAGGTGTTCCTTTTTTCTCAGCTATATCCATTAACGGGTTATCCTGATTAGGAGAGGAACAAATAAATAAATTTCTCTCTTTATCCATGCACAGCCATGCCCAGCCACTGCCGAATCTGGTTTTGCCCGCATCAGAAAACTGTTTTTTGAATTCATCAAAACTCCCGAAAGTTTTATTAATAGCTTTTAATAAATCACCGGTAGGAAGACCTCCTCCGTTAGATTTCATATTTTCAAAGTAAAGCATATGGTTATAGTAGCCACCACCATTATTCCTTACTGCTACGGGATATTTGCTCACATCTTTGAAGATGTCCTTTATGTTCATGGATTCCATATCAGTCCCTTTTATAGCAGCCATAAACTTGTTATAATAGGATTGAAAATGTTTGCCGTAATGTATTTCAATCGTCAGTTTATCAATATAAGGTTCCAAAGCATCATAAGCATAAGGTAATGCTTTAAATTCTGCTTTACCTGCAATTTGTTCGCCATTACACTTAACTGCCTTATTGTTGGTCTGTGTGCACTGGGCATTAACATTATATGACATGCCAATTACCAATAGAATTACTATAAATTTATTCATATCAAATTATTTTATTTGGGTTTTTATATCCATTATTACATGTTGGTTTTTTTATTCTTTAGAATTGGCAAACTTAAATTATGTATTTTCTATCATTCTATAGTGGCAATGATATAATAAACTCACTTCCTTTATTCTTTTCGCTCTTTACGCTAATTGAACCTCCATTTCTTTCGATGAATTCTTTACAAAGAATGAGTCCCAGTCCTGTGCCTTTTTCATTATTAGTTCCTTTTGTTGATATAGTTTTATCTATTTTGAATAAATTATCAATAACCTCCGGAGACATACCCACACCTGTATCGGTAATATGGAGATTGATGCTATTTTCATTAACATGTGAATCAATTGTAACAGATCCTCCTTTATTGGTAAATTTTATAGCGTTGCTTACTATATTCCTAATGAATGTTAAAGCTGTATTTTCATCAATTGATATATTCAATTCAGGTTGTACATTATTTATTACACTAATATTTTTAGAATCGGCATTTGATAAATAAGAAGAGATACTTGTATCTACCAATTTTTTAATATTAAGATTCTTTTTATTTATTATAATTCCATCAGTTTGAGTTCTGGCCCAGGTTAAAAGATTTTCCAGTAATTTGTATGCATCAAGAGATGACGTATTTATGTTCCGAATAAAATCTTTCCTTTGCAAATCATCAAATGAATCATATTGAGTACTCAATAAATCTGAAAAACCAATAATGCTGTTAAAAGGGCTTTTAAGATCATGTGAAATAATTTTAAGGAACTTATCCTTGGTTGCATTACTCTTTTCAGCTGCAGCTTTAGATTTTGTTAGTTCTTTTTCAATATTTTTTTGTTTGGTTATATCTGAAGCAATAGAAGCTATGCCAAAAGGTTTGTTTTTTTCATCAGTTAATAATGATAGAGTCATAAGAACAGGAATTTCGTTGCCATTCTTTTTTCTTCGCAATACTTCAACATCACGAACCAATTCCCCTTTAATACAAAGCTTAATCAACTCATCTATTTTTTCATTGGTCTTATTCGGCACTAGTAGTTTAATAGATTTGTTAACTAATTCCTTTCTTGAAAAACCATATACATTTACAGCCTCATCGTTAATTTCCAGTATGTCACCATTCAAATCTGCTATTAATGTTGGAATCGTCCCATCCAGAAATACCTTTGAAAGTTTTCTGATTTCATTTTCTGCCAACTTTTGTTCGACTATTTTCTGTTGAAGTTGCGCATTAAGCGCCTTGTTACGAATACCTACTTCAAACGCATTTACTATGGAGGTATGCATTACTTTACCGGCGCGTAATAAAATTACAATGAAAAACAAACAAAGAAACCCCAGTATGGTGAAAAAGATTTCTCCTCCAAAGAAAAACCGTATTGATACAGGTAATGCTGTAATGATTATAAATGAAACATAAGAGGGAGTCCATGAATGATAGGTCGCAATAGTTGCAGCACTCAGAGGTAAAAGAATTATTGGCCATATTAATTGATATGCTGAATGTTTTTCTGGCCATAAGAACACAATTGGTATGGCCCACAATATACCGGAAATAATAACACCAATTACATGGAGCATTGCCCATCGATCAATATCAGAAGTTAATGGTGCTCTTCTTTGAAACGCAAATACAATTATGCCTCTTGCTATAGTGAGGAAAACCATTATTCCCCCCCACAAGAAAAGTTCCCATTGAGGAATAATCTGCCAAAAAATGAAACATGCTGTAAGTGCAACTATTAGAGATCCAATTAGGCCAGTTTTGGTTTGCTGGTAAAGTAGTTGAACCTGAGCCTCACGTATTTTTTTATCTATATTGGTGAATTCTTTTGTGGCACATTTGTCCATTATCTTTTTATTCCCCATAATAATATAGCTTTTTTGAACACCTCTTTTTCTCAATTCTTTTCATGTAGAACTATATCCGTTAAATAAAACAATCCTAACTCTGTGTCTAACAAGATATAGTAACTTTACCGAAAATCCAAATAAATTTCAAAGAGTGTAATATGTTTTTATATCAAAATATATTGGTTTATTTTTTAAGCTAAAAGTTTAATTAATAGTATGTTCATAAAATGAAGATAATAGGGTAGTTTGGGACAATCAGTTTGCCTAATACTGAGTTAATGTAATTTTTTGTTCGAACGACATTAACTATATTCCCTTATTTATTTTTTTGTATCTGTACCGTTATCTGTACTCATTTTAGTTAAAACAGCTTTCATTTTTTCAAGTTCTTTACCATAACCTGACCAGTTTTCTTGTTTTAAATACTCATTAGCTTTATTATAGTGATCAAGAGCTTCTGTGGCTTTAGCAGAAAGTGATGTTGTAATAATATTTTTTATATCTTTAATTTGTGGCAAAATTACTTCATCCTGTAAGCCGGTTCTGTTAAAAATAGCCTTAAGTGACTTGTCCAGAGTTTCTTTCATCTCTATCTTATCATTATAAGCTACAATGACTCTTTTTAGTTCAGGGATTTGTCCCTGTTCTGATTGCAGATAAACAGGTTCCACATAAAGGAAGGAATTTTCTATCGGGATAATCAACTGATTTCCTTTAAAAACCTGAGATCCCTGCTGTCCCCATAGTGTGAGTTCCGCAGAAATGTCCGGTTGCTGATTAATCCTTGCTTCAACCTGCATCGGTCCATATACGAGTTTATCCTTGGGAAGCGAATAAACAATCAGATCCCCGTAATTTGGTACATCGCAACGGGCACACATCCATGCAATCAAATTATCTTTTTTTGAAGGAGTAAGCGGAAGCATCAGAATATACTCCTCTTCTTTAGTTTCCGGTAAACGCATGATAATGTAATACGGAACCATTTTTTTTATGCCGTTATTAAAAATGGCATTAGATGCTGCCCAATAATCTTCCTGATTATAAAATACATTTGCATCGGTCATATGATATACACAATACATTTGAGTTTGTATATTAAACAAATCGGTAGGGTAACTGATATGTGCTTTTAAAAAATCAGGCATATCTTCAAATGGTTTAAAAAGTTTGGGATATATCTTTTGGAATGTTTCAATGATCGGGTCTTTGGGATTAATTACATAATATGAAACATCTCCGTTATAGGCATTTATAACTACTTTAACAGAGTTATTAATGTAATTAATTCTTCCTTTACCAAAGCCTTGTGAAATAGGCTCCGAATAGGGAAACATATTACTTGTGGTATAAGCATCATGAATCCAGTACAGTTGTCCATCCTGGCCAACTACCAGATAAGGCTGACTATCATATGAAAGAAAAGGGGCAATAATTTTATCACGCTGTGTAATATTCCTATTATACATGATACGGCTCTGGTTGGTAAGATAACCGGTAAGAAGAATTTTCATGTCTGAAAATTTCCATGCATAAACGATGCGTTTAAACAAATTGGAAAGACGAACTCCTCCCTTACCGGCATAACTCGCATAAACATTATCTTCTCCTTTAGGGTAATCAAATTCTTTTGCTGTAGTGTTTACCAAAACAAACTGATTGGATTCTTCTCCGTAATAATTCCCATTTGTTTTAAGTTAATGGGCACTGTGGCTGTTGGGGGAATGTCCTTAACAATTAAATCGGGCATACCATTGGGTAATATCTTGGTTACCGGGTTCATAACCACACCATAACCATGTGTAAAAATCAAATGTCTGTTAACCCATGTTTGTGCACGGTCAGGTATTTGCGAAACCGGCAATTCTCTTGCAGCCAGTGCTACTTGTGTGTATTTATCAAAATTATAACGATCAATCTGTACACTATTGAAATTATAATACAGACGAATTTCCTGTAATTGTTTATAGGTTTGTTTTAAAGGCTTGCGATCCCACAACCGTACATTATCAATTGTGAGTTGATTTTTCTTAATGTCATTATACGTAAGCTTTTCATCAACGGGAAAAGGTATAGATTTAATTTTATTTAAGCCATAAGCTTCTCTGGTTAATTTTATATTATTCAGAATATAAGGTGTCTCTTTTTCCAGTTCATTGGGTTTTACAACGAATTGTTCAATTATCGAGGGATAAATCCACACAAAACAAATCAATACCAGAAACCATACTCCTGAGGCATACAAAATAATTTTCTTTTTTCTGAAAACCGGAGATAGAAATAAAACCAGAGCGATAATAATACTTAGTATGAAAATAATCCAATAGGCCGGGATTTGTGCATGTACATCCATATAGGAGGGGCCGTAAGCTGCTCCATGTAAAGAATATAAAACATTATAAAGTTTCAGTAAATAGGAGGCCGAAATGCCCATCACGAAGAATCCTGTAATAATAAACAAGTGTCTTCTTACTGTTTTTGGAAGATTAAAACCTTTACCGTTTGACGAAAATGCATTATCGAGATAATAAGAAAAAAGGACGGCAAAGAAAGTCAGTACCACCATAGAAATGTACCAACTGGTTAAAAACTGGTAAACCGGAAGCTTAAACACATAAAATCCGGCATCCTTACCAAAAATTGGTTCCTGAATGCCAAAAGAAGAAGCATGTATAAATTTCAAGAGATCATTCCAGTGCCCAACGGCACTCAAACTCATAATAATACCAAAAAAAATAGATAGTATAGTCCATATCCAAAACACAGCTTTCCCTTTATACATATTTAAAATAGGTAGACGCGGATCATCCTCCTGAAGATGCATTATTCCCCTTGTTGGAGCTCCTCTTTTGTTTGCAATCCTAATATTGAGACTGAAAAACAGAACGAAAAGCAGAAAGAATAAAACAAAAGTTGCGACTTTGGTAATAATCATAGTATTAAATACCGACCCATAACTTAGGTTGTTAAACCATAGCCAGTCGCCAAAGTAATTTATGAATAGGTTTAATAAGTAGTAAGCCACTAAAAGGGCACCAATAATGATGATTATTTTTTTGTTTTTTTTCATTGATTTTCTTTTTTAGGTTATTAGTAAAAATAACTCTGCGTTTTCAGAGAAAGTTAAGCATAATTATTAATTATTCGTTTTTTAAATGATTAAAAAAATTGCATGATTCATAAACTTCGTTTTAATCGGTTCGATTAAAATATAATATATAAATTTTATCAGCTAACTTCTAAACTTATTATAAGAATCCTCTATTTCCAATTTTAGAATATAGTGGTATCGGTTAAAATTTTTATTTGTTTTTATATTTTGTTCAACACCTAAACGAAAACTTGAAATTGTGGATGTTTTGATTCGTAAAGGAGGATTTGTTGCCGTTATAGTTTATGGCGTGAATGATGTCCCGGCATTAAAACGTGCCAATATTGGTGTTGCTATGGAGTTGGGTACTGACGTTGCAACAGAGGTCGGTTATATGATTTTAACTGATGGTATTTTTCTTCTATTGTTATTTTTTGAATAAGGTCGTTATGTATATGACAATGTTAGAAAAATTATTTACCTGTTAATTTCAACAGGTGCTGCAGAAGTCATTTTTTTTCTTATTTTTGTTTTGAATAAATTATTTTTGTCACTACTTGCAGTACAATTACTATGGATAAATATGGTTGCCAACGGTATTTAAGATGTATCTCTTGATTTTTAAGCCGGGGAACCTTGTAGAATATGCTGAAGTCTATGGCAGGATGACCTGGCTTTGGCTGGACGATGAAAATTGTACCGCTTTCATGATTTGGGGACTCTCCGACAACTATTCATGGATTTCTCAATTTAGCAACAATTAGCTTTTATAACATAAAGATTAACGAGTAAATTTAACTATTAACAGAGCGAGAATGAAAAAATATTTTTATTACGTAAGCAGCCTTGTTTTTGTGGCGGTAATTATTATTTTGATGGCTTTCAGAAGCGTTTCAGGACGTGTGGAAGGAATTCAAAGTGTGACTGAAGACAACAATAGTCAGCCACATTATTTGACAAAGGATCTTTATATTGCCGATCCGTCGGCTCATGTGTTTAATGGGGAAATCTATGTTTATCCATCGCATGATATTGAATCGGGGATTCCGGAAGATGATAATGGTGATCATTTTGCTATGCGCGATTACCATATTTTTTCCATGAAAAGTATAGGAGTAAACGTAACCGATCACGGTGTGGCTCTTGACCTGGATGGAGTACCCTGGGCTGGGCGGCAAATGTGGGCCCCTGACGCGGCAGAAAAGAAAGGAAAGTATTATTTGTATTTCCCGGCAAAAGACAAAACCGATATTTTTCGTATCGGTGTAGCCGTCAGCGACAAGCCTGAAGGTCCATTTAAGGCGGAGGCAAATCCTATTAGAGGTAGCTTTAGTATTGATCCGGCAGTCTTTAAGGATGATGACGGGAAATACTACCTGTATTTTGGTGGCATTTGGGGAGGCCAGCTTCAGCGTTATCGCAATGGAAAGGCTATTGAATGCGGAGCAGAACCTGCTGTTGACAAACCGGCTTTGAAACCACAGGTGTCACGGTTAAGCAATGACATGCTGCAATTTGCAGAACCTCCTAAATCCATTGAAATTACTGATAGGAATGGTCAGCCGTTCAAGGCAGGAGATACTGAACATCGTTTCTTCGAAGCCTCATGGATGCATAAATATAATGGAAAATATTATTTTTCATATTCGACCGGTGATACCCATAAACTTTGTTATGCCATTGGTGACAATCCTTATGGTCCGTTCACTTATCAGGGGGTAATCCTTACTCCGGTGGTCGGCTGGACCACTCACCACTCAATTGTTGAGTTTCAGGGAAAATGGTATCTGTTTTATCACGATAGCAAGCCCAGCGGTGGAAAGACCTGGTTACGCAGCACGAAAGTTGTAGAGCTAAAATACAATGAAGATGGCACCATACAAACCATTGACGGGCAAAAGTAGCTAACCATGTGAATACAAGGGTATTTGATATTACATTGTTCCAAATAACCGAATGTGCTATCTTTGAACGACTGAATGTACTATCCCCTTTATCTGCAAGCCATAATAAATTGCAGATAAAGGGGATAGGGCTTATATTATCAGTATGTCCCGAAGGGTAGACTGATAATATCAATATGTTTTTAACCCTTATTATTAAAAAGTTTTAAATACTTTTCTTATTTTTGATAAAATTAATTATAAAAATTATGAAGAAAAGCACAATTTACATCATTATGTTAGTTACGCTCATAAGTTTAAATTCTTTTGGGCAAAATACTTTAATTATTCATACAGATCAGGCAAAAACTAAAATTAGTAAAGAAATTTATGGACATTTCGCTGAACATCTTGGACGTTGTATTTATGGAGGTATTTATGTAGGGGTAGATTCTGATATTCCAAATATTCATGGATTACGGGAAGATGTTATTGTAGCTCTTCAGGAAATGAAAATTCCGGTACTTCGTTGGCCCGGAGGATGTTTTGCAGACACATATCACTGGAAAGATGGTATAGGGCCTCAGAATAAAAGACCTTCAATGATAAATGTAAACTGGGGGAACGTTACAGAAGACAATAGTTTCGGTACACATGAATTTCTTGATTTTTGTAATTTAATCCATGCGGAACCATACATTAATTTGAATGTAGGTTCAGGAACCGTAAAGGAAGCATCCGAATGGGTTGAATATATAACCTCAGGGAATGTCAGTCCTATGACTGATTTACGCAAGAAAAATGGGCGTGAAAAACCTTGGGATGTAAAATTTTGGGGTGTAGGAAATGAAAGCTGGGGATGTGGTGGTAACATGACTCCGGAATATTATTCCGATTTGTTCAGACGCTATTCTACTTTTCTTAGAGGTGCAAAATATAAAATTGCATGTGGTCCTAATGGAAGTGATTATAATTGGACGGATGTTCTTATGAAAAAAGGTAAAATGATGCAGGGATTATCATTACATCACTATACTATTGCATATAACTGGGAACATAAAGGTTCTGCTACAGATTTTGACGAAAAAGATTGGTTCTTGACTCTTAGCAAGACTCTCAAAATGGATGAAATCATAACCAAACATTCCGCAATTATGGATAAATATGATCCTGAGAAACGAGTGGGGTTGATTGTTGATGAATGGGGAAACTGGTTTGATGTAGAACCTGGAACTAATCCCGGATTTTTGTATCAGCAAAATACCCTGAGAGATGCTCTTGTTGCAGGAATCAATCTTAACATATTCAATAATCACGCTGATAGAGTAAAAATGGCTAATATAGCCCAAACCATTAATGTTCTCCAATCTGTTATCTTAACAAAAGGAAAGGAAATTGTTTTAACACCAACTTACTATGTTTTTAAGATGTATAATGTTCATCAGGATGCTACTTTAATTCCACTGAACCTGCATTGTGAAAAATATGAATATGACGGGAAATCAATTCCTGCGGTTAATGCCTCAGTATCAGAGAAAGATGGAGTTATAAGTATTACTTTTTGTAACCTCAATCCCGATAAATCTGTTAAGGTTGACTGTTCATTTGCAGAACACGAGTTTTCATCAGCTGACGGACAAATTATTACAGGGGAAAATATGAATGACTATAATGATTTTGGGAAATCAGAAAAGGTAACCCTGAAACCATTTGATGTAAAGAAACCTCAGAATGGTAAATTGAGCATTGAACTGCCATCTAAGTCTGTTGTGCTTGTTCAACTAAAATAATATTACAGAAAATATTTATTGATGTCAGTAGTCTTAACCCCAGTTGTTCTTTAGTTATTTTAGGGTAAACGAAGATTTAGAAACAAATAAAAAATGAGACGCTTAAAAATTACTTTATGCTTTTTTGCTGTTTGTCTATTGGAACTGTTTTCGATATCAGTAAAAGCAGAAATTAAATTGCCCCGGTTAATAGGAAACGGGATGGTATTGCAGCGTAATATACCTTTGAATATCTGGGGATGGGCTACTCCATCAGAAAATATTAGAGTTGTTTTTTTAGGAAAAATTTATGAATCGAAAGCAGACAGTCTCGGAAATTGGTTGATAAAACTCCCTGCAATAAAGGCCGGCGGACCATATAAAATGAAAGTGAATTCCATTGAAATAGATAATATTTTAATTGGCGATGTTTGGCTGTGCTCGGGACAATCAAATATGGAATATCCAATGAGTCGGTTAACAGATAAATATGCCGATGTCATTGCTCATTGCAGTAACAATAATATCCGTCAGTTTAAGATTCCTACTATTTATAATTTTAGTAAGCCCTTAGTAGATTATCCGTCGGGAAAATGGATAACGGTTAATTCTCAAAGTATATTAGACTATTCAGCAATTGCCTATTTCTTTGCTGAAGAACTGTATCAAAAATATCATGTCCCAATTGGAATTATTAATGCTTCTTTAGGTGGAAGTCCTATTGAAGCATGGATGAGTGTTGATGCATTGAAATATTTCCCAAAAGATTTGGATGAGGCTAAAAAATTTGCAGATACATCATTTGTTAAAAAACTTCAGGAGGACGAACAAAAAGCAATCCTAAGTTGGTATTTTTTGATGAATAAAAAAGATAAAGGATTGCAATCAAAGCATAGATGGAAAAATACTGATTTTGATGATTCTTCATGGCCGACCACGAAAATTCCTGGTTTTTTGACATATAAGAAATTTAAAATGAGTAACGGAGCTATGTGGTTTCGTCGTACCATTGAAATAGATAAATCGATGTGTAATAAAAGAGCACATTTGTTGATGGGAAGAATTGTCGATGCAGATTCCGTTTTTATTAATGGGTGTTGTGTAGGAACAACAAGTTATCAGTATCCTCAGCGAAATTATCATGTTCCTGCCAATATTTTAAAACCAGGCAAAAATACGATTGTTGTTCGTTTAATAAGTAATATCGGAATAGGGGGCTTTGTGCCAGATAAACCATATAAACTTATTGTTGATCAGGATACTATTAATCTTGCAGGGACATGGCACTACCAATTGGGATGTGAAATGCCACCTACTCCTGGGCAAACATTTGTACGTTGGAAAGCTACAGGGCTGTATAATGCAATGATTGCTCCTTCAAATTATTATCGCATTAAAGGTGCCGTGTGGTATCAGGGAGAATCAAATACAGGAAATTATAAAGATTATCAAAAGCTTTTGACTAACCTTATAAATGATTGGAGGATTAAAAGAGGGCATGAGAAATTCCCATTTATAATAGCTCAGTTGCCTAACTTTATGAGTCAAAAAGATCAACCTTCAGAAAGTGTATGGGCATCTTTACGATTTGAGCAGTTGGAAACATATAAAACACTGGATAATACAGCTATGACCGTAAATATTGACTTGGGCGAATGGAATGATATCCATCCTCAGAATAAATTAGATGTGTCAAAACGACTGGCATTAGCCGCTGAAAAATTGGTATATGGAGATAAAAAGGTTGTAGCATCAGGTCCTATTTTTCAATCGATGAAAATTAAAGGAACAAAAATTGAACTTTCTTTTTCACATTGCGGTAGTGGGTTGACGACAAATGATGGTAAAGCGTTGAATTATTTTGCCATAAGCGGAGCTAATAAAAAATTTGTATGGGCTAAAGCAGAAATTAGGAAGAATAAAATATTTGTGTGGAACGATAAAATTAAAAATCCTGTAGCTGTACGTTATGCCTGGGCTGACAATCCTGATGGAGCTAATCTTTATAATAAAGAAGGCCTACCTGCATCTCCTTTTAAAACGGATACTATTTACATTAAATAATTCTGCAAAGTAGAACGATTTGCGATTTTTATTTTTTTCTATATAGCATAATTCAGATTTTGTTTCATTTCTGAAATTATTGATTATATCTTATAATTTAAAACTTTAAGGAAATGTTTTTGCAGCAAAAAAAATAGGTCAGAGCAAATTTATATAGCACAATTGTCACCTTTGGCATGATCC
>Ga0265294_10008889_pt1 | contig 11663 bp, 10 predicted proteins | sample MunlanPumphouse3_FD_192504 | JGI IMG/M metagenome (GOLD analysis project Ga0265294, IMG submission 192504) | Groundwater microbial communities from a municipal landfill in Southern Ontario, Canada - Pumphouse #3 | ecosystem: Environmental > Aquatic > Deep subsurface > Groundwater | place...
CCGTTTGCAGTGCTCGGGAAAGGGAGAGACAGTGTCTCGGCGTTCTCCGAGCGGGAAGCGTTGAAGGGATCGTTCGGGCTCATGCAGGCGCCGGACTTCCTTTCCCTGCTCTTCTCACGGTGAACCGGCTGTAAATAGGGCGAAAACGCCCCTGCATTATCTTTTCGTAGTCCCCTGCAACGACGCTTGCAGTGGTGGAGGGGCTCAGAGGCGGGACGCAGGGTGCGTGCGCCACGGCCGCCGCCCTCTGCCGGCTCTACAGCACGACATCACAGTGTCCAATCTCACGCACTCGTCGGCCGTGGCGGCATGTCAGGCATCGGCACGGCGGCGTTCGAACAGGGTGGGTTCATTCTGGACGGCGGGCACTGGTTCGGAACTCCCGGGGCCAAACACGACTTCCGCACACTGGTGGCATCGCACAGCCGCTCCACGGCCAGATCTCGGTTGCCGGAAGATCAGCACATCCTGCTCGTCACCCCCGATATCGGTACGGGAGCGCACGAGGGAGGAGAGGTAGATATCTTCCGCAAGCATTGCCCGGTGTCACTTCACGAGGTCAGGGCTCCCTGCAACGAGGTGCTCATGCGGATGGTTCCGGCCCTGGTCGAGCTCGACATTGACCTCTTGAGCTCGGCGATCAACAGGATACAGACCCTCACATTCAAGAAGGACGACGTGGCCATGCAGCACCCGGCATGTTCCATTTTGACAGGATGAGCGGTCAACCATGGTCCCAAGGTTTACGGCCGCGAATCTGCAACAAACTGGCGCAAATCACTTAATATTTTAACTACGCGTGGACGCTTGTATACTCCATTCCACAGTATCCTGTCTTTGATGTAAATATTGCTGATATCCAGATCTATAATGCTTTTCTTCGCATTTATGTCAAGAAACGGCGACCTGATTACGTGGGAATAATATTTCTTTTTCTGGTATCAAATAATTTAGCAAATTTATTGCTTGTAAAAGTGTTTAGTTTATCATGGGATAGTATGGATGTACGGAACCATGAATCCAAGCGATGGGGATCTTCTTTCACTTTTTCAGTCCAAGAACCGGGGATCTTGTACCTATAAACACTCATGACATCACTCAAGTATAATGCCCCGCCGTTTTCTGCGCCTAGTACTTGTATATAATAGTCACTAACCGGTTAATAGTCACTAACCGGTGCGTCCTTGGCTATGTTGAAGAACGAAACAATCCTTGGTACGACCGATCTGTGTATTACAATAGATGCCCGTGGGCATGAATATCCCCCACCATGAAATACCCTATCAGTGGGGAAAATAGTGGTTTTGTCGGAGTGCAAACCGAGCACTTCATCCTCTCTGCTTCCATCAACCCACCTCCAAACTGCTGGGTGAAAACTGATATAACACGTTGGATATTTACCCATCTCAGCGATCTGTTTCTGTAGTTTCAACGGGTCAGTCCAATAATCGTCGCCTTCACAAATGGCAAGGTATCTGCCTTTTGCTGCCTTAAATGTGAGCATAAGTGATATCTTAGCTGAATTTCCAGTTTTTACATACTGGTTTTCAGTCTGGTAAACGGGTTTTATAATATCTGGATATCTTTCCTCATATTCTCGAACAATTTCCGCCGTTCTATCCGTAGAGGCGTCGTCATGTATGATAACTTCAAATGGAAAATCTGTTCTCTGCATGAGAAAGCCTTCGATAGCATCGCGAATGTAATCCTCATGGTTGTACGTAGCGCAACAGATACTAACCAACGGATCTTCTGTTTGGCTCATTCTGCCTCCACCATAAAATTAATTCCTAGATATCCCAACGGCAGTGATTATGACCGCATCTCGGACAAGAGACCGCTCGACATATAAAAACCTCGTAATCTGATCCCTAATTATCGAACTCTATTCAACCCCCTGTTCCGGTTTGGGTATTCATCCCCAAGGGGTAAGTGCTGGACACTGGATCCTCCCCAGGCGTGGACTCGGGAACTGAGAGTATCAATATCGTAAGAAAGCAGATTCGATATTCGCTTCCTTTGAGGGAACTGTTAACTGCGAATTGTTGCACTATTGAATGCATATACAAACCAACTCTTGAAGCGTTTTTAGAAGCTCTCTCACCAATGGAGTAACTATGCGTGTTGTGTGTGGTTTTCCTATACCATGCTACCGTTTTTTAGTACGTCCTCAAAGTAGGTCTTTGCCCACAGGACCTTAATTCCTGCTTGGCCTAGGAGAAATCCAGCACCGTCGGGGCTGATGATGCTTTAAATAATTTTCCCCATAAACCCGATGAAGTCAGCGATAAAGGTCGCGTGGTCGTGGATGGTGTTCCTCAAAGCCTGACTCGAGGTTCATCGGGTCGGGCTTATTATTGCCTTCTGCAGAAAGTGCTATTCCTTACAGTATCGTTGACGTAAAGGGCTCATGCGATGCCACTCCAGTTCACCAGATCTTGATGCTTAGTGCACCCATCTCCATCGCCTCGAGAAATTTTATGATTTATAGCACGACAAAGAGCCCATCTTTGCCGAGGTTTATTCCCACAAACTCGCGGTACCAAAGGACATCATATGGGTATTCCCCTGATGCAAGCCAGGACAGATAGGGGGTGATGCGGATAGATTGATAGTAGAGATCGTTGAAGGTCGATCTAGGTGCAATATAAGGCGGTCAACTCCTGAGTCCGTCGATGGCGGAAGCGAACAGCTCCACCGCCCGTTCGTAGGTAATCTCCTGTTCCACACACTCCTTGGCCGCCTTAGCAACTAATGCCAATTCCTGGCACCTGAAAATATCCAAGACAGAGGTTGCAATCTCATCTGGTGCATTGGATGCCATTATGAAACCAGTCTCACCTTCCCTGATAAAGTCAGGCACGGCACCAACAGGTGTGGCGAGTACTGGCGTGCCACAGGCCATAGCCTCGAGCATGATGTTCGGGAGCCCTTCTGTATAAGATGGAAGCACAAGCAGTCTGATGCTGTTAAGGTATCCGGGAAGGTCTTCGTGCCGGATCCACCCCGCGAACGTCACCCGCTCAACGAGCTCGTTCTTTTGAATGAATTCCTGGATATCCGGGAGCAGGGGGCCGTCTCCACCGATAAGGAAATTCAGGTTCTCGTTTTCAGTAGCGATCCGGGGAAGTGCGCGGACAAAATTCTGGACACCTTTCTCATCAGCGAGGCGTCCGATATAGCCAACAGTTTCGGGCCGCTTAGGCAGTGGTACCTCAACCCTGAATTTCCCAAAGTCAAGCAGGTGCTCGCGCGCTATTGCGATTTTATTTCTGTAGTGCTCGAGCCTCCAGTGACTTATGAGAGAGGGAGAATAAAGGATGATCCTGTCGCAGAGTCCGTAGGTCGCCCGGGTGAGTAATCTGGCCGGTATAAGGAGCCGGTCCGCTGCCGGTGCCATCATGGTGGGTGTATGGGCCGGGAGTGTCAGTATGACCCTTTTCCTAAAAAGTTTTGCCGCGATCATCGGCAGGATGAGAATCTCTCCACCGAAGAAGAATATCCAAGTATCGGTACAGCTCAGTTCTCTGAGACAGCAGGTGATCCGCACCTGTGTCATGATGTTATACAGGATTCGCGAGAACACATTGCCTCCAGCCGCATGGTCGACCCCACGGAACCAAACCCGGGTGTCATTCTCGAATACTCTCCCGGCGTTCCCCGTCACGAGGGGGATCCGTTCATGCGTAAGGCTCGATAAGATCCCGAGGAGGTTGGCAACCGGGCGTACACCCGATCGCTCGATCGGGAACATAAGCAGTCCAACAGTAATTCTTCCCATAATGACCCCTGCATGTGAGGGAGATAACCCCTCCAGAGAAGCGCAGGTAGGCACTGTGGCCTCCTCCACTCCCCATATGTCTGATATTTGGCAAACTGCGTCCCTGTGGATCACAGCACAACATCTGCTTTGGTATCCCTCAACCCCCGGTTTCTGCGCGTTTCACCTGAGTTTTGTGTCTCTAACTTCCCCTCCCTCCGATACATACGTTGAGGGCAGGAGTGTCTCCATAACATTCGCCAACGTGTCTAACAGGAGATCCACACCTTTCAGATGAATGAGTGTGTATGAACTGAGGTAAATACCGATCCCTGCACTAGCGGGGAGAGGAGCCAGGTGATCAGAGTTGTTCGAGATCGAGGGCGGTGACGACAACGCGGACTCTGTTGAGCTCCGGCGTCGGAAGGAGATCCTTGACCGACGGGGCATTCACAACGTGTCTGAAAGCCCGTGAGAGGGCCCGCCCATTGTTCAGGATGGTAGGGGAGTAAATGATATGCGAGAGCGCCTTGGCCAGTGAGATCAGAACCTCCTGATAGTGCGTAATCTCTCTTGAGGATGCCGAACACCGTCATGAAGGAAGGATGCCCAATGAGGTGTGATACCAGTTCCAGTGTGTAAATGTTTGGGCCTTGATACGGCTCTATACTTCTTGAGCATTTGCAGAGATTCGTCGCCTTCATAATACCTACCTTCAGGCTATTTTACACCACCCAAATAAAGCCGTCAGCCTTTCACGCGTGTGGTGCAGTTGCCATCGTTCTATATATATTTGAGGGTTACTCCGCCACGGCTTGCACCTGTTCATGCGTAGGCTGTTGAAACGATACTGCTAAGAGTGCTGAATCGATTCCCGGAACCAAAATAGGAGGTAGGAAAACAGAGGAGTGGGGCCCATGTCAGACCGGCGACGAGGCACATGGTTGGGCAAGGACCGTGCTTTATCCAGTCATCACTCACACCAGTTGTTACTCTCATCCGTTCCGGTGATCCGAACAGCATGATTCATCGAAACCCGGAAGGGGGTATGACGATTCTCCTCCTCGGTCGTCGCGGCAAATTTGGTTCTGCTATCACGCGTAAGTTAAGGTCTCCTGTCACAAAGTGATCCGAACCTTCATGCGTTTCCTCGCCGTCAGTGTCCAAGAGGATTACACTGACGTTCAAGACTTTAGGTTTCCAGAATCTTTGGCAATGAGCGTAATCTCATAAAAACAGTTTGACAGAGTCTTTTCTCTCCATTAACACTTGCTTCAGAGTACGGACAGATGCTGAAAGGCAAGGGAGAATATTCAATAACATATATAAACCAGAGTGTCATGACTACCATCCAGACTATCTAGAATCGCTCAAGGGGGCAGGCACTATCTCAAAAAAAACTTTGATAAGCGGTATCACCGGCCAGGATGGGTCAAATTTCGCTGAGTTTCCCCTCCGTAACGGCTACGAAGTACACGGAATCATCCGACGGGCATCGACCACCAATACTCCCCGGCTCGAGCATATCTATACCGATCCGCACGATGCAGGTGTACGGCTTTTCTTCACTATGGTGAACCCTCTCTGGCGACGAGCAGATCTCCCACCTCATCTACAATGCTATAGAATAGAGAGCAGACCTGAACAACAGATGATCTCACAATGATCGAGCAGACTTCAGACTTCGAACCGGCCATCCACCCGGAGTCTGGTATCTTTAATCTGAACTGGAAGGAATTGAATGAGTACCAGGAACTCCTCTTCTTCCTCGCGCTCCGCAAGCTCAAGATCCGGTATACTTCCGCCGAACAGAGAAACACCTCGGGGATCTGGTGTGACATGATATCGCAGCACAAGAGGACGAACATCGAGGTGAAGGACCTCTCCAAGGGATATCGGATAGGCAGTGATGTCCTCTATAAACAGTTATCAGAGAGCCTCACAAACGTGGTGCCACATTCGGTAAGAACTCTCAGGGATATATCAATCCTCAAAGGGCCCATTTTGGGCACTCAAAGACGTCAACTTCGAAGTCAAGCGCGGCGAGGGCCTCGACATCATCGGGACGAACGGCGCCGGCAAGAGCACGCTCCTCAAGATCCTCTCCCGGATCACCTATTCGACCGAGGACGAGATCGTCATGCGGGGCCAGGTCAGCTTCCACCCCGAGTTTACCGGCCGGGAGAACATCTACTTCAACGATGCCATCCTCGGCATGAAGGAGGCTTGAGATCGATGAGAGGTTTAATGTGGACGAGGTGCTCGTTGTGGGGGATGTAGAGTTTCAGAAAAAATGCTTCGGGAAGGTGGAAGCGGTGGCAAGCGAGGGGAGGACAGTGCTGTTTGTGAGTCATAACATGGATGTAATTGAGCGAATGTGTAAACGCTGTATCTTATTAGAAAGGGGTCGTGTTATACAAAACAGCTCGAGTATGAATCAAACTATCAGGGATTATCTGTTCCCCTCCGTAGAAGAAGTACAATCGTCACAATGGATGAATGATGGGAATGGGTTTGAAAATCCCTGGTTTAAACCATGTACCTTCTTTATTTCGGACTCTTTTGCGACTCGGTTAAGTAACTCTCGACCAAACGATCAGGATATCTGGATTCAAATTGAAGGAAGCATAGATAAACAGGATCCGGCGTTAGAAGCCGGTTATTTGATTCACAATGAAGAGAATGTAACTCCCTATTTGTCTTATTTCAACGATCATAAAGTGCCTGATTGGCCGAACTACTCTTTCAGGTGAGAAAGTATGGAGTATGAAACTACACCACTGGTTAGTGTGTCTGTTATAACCTATCGGCATGAGAAATTCATCCGTCAATGCTTGGACAGCATTTTGATGCAGGCCGTGAATTTTCCCTATGAAGTGCTTGTTCATGACGATGCATCGCCTGATAGGACTGCTGATATCATCCGTGAGTATGAAGCAAAATATCCAGGAATTATCAAGCCAATATATCAGGCAAGAAATCAGTATTCGCAAGGGAGGAGCGTAAGTAGATTTAATTGGGAGCGTGCACGCGGAAAATATCTGGCATTCTGTGAGGGGGACGATTATTGGACAGACCAGAACAAATTACAAAAGCAAGTAGACTTTCTAGAGATGCATCCCGAATATATTGCATGTGTCCACCGTGTGAAGATCATAGATGAATTCGGGAATATCAACCAGTCAATCGAATTTCCACCGAATTATGATACATCTGACTATACGCTATCTGATGCAGAAAATCTCTTTAATGGTAATGGATGCGCCGGTCACGTTAGTTCGTTGCTTTGTCGGAACGTTTTCATGATGCTTCCTGAAGACGTTTATGAGCATTTTCTCAACTGCAAGACAAATGGCGACACAAAACTTTTCCTCCTATTGACACTAAATGGACATATCCGGCGTTTTGACGATACAATGTCAGTATATAGATATATTATATCTGATGGTAACAGTTGGAGTGCACAATACACAAGAATATCTAATACTTGCCTGCTAATATACAATTGGCTTAACGAATTATCACATTTCTCGGAAGCGTCTTATGCGTATATACCGGATTATACTGACTATAAAAGCCGCCTGGCGTTAATATCAATATACAAATATATTATAAATCCAGACAAGAATAATTGGGATATTATGTATAAACTCCTTATACAAGAAAACAAATTTAGATTATTAGTACATGCTGTTAAACCTAGTAACAGATGTATGAGTGGTGCACTCGGATTGCTAAAGAGAATGTGTCATAATACATTTCGGAAGATTCTCCAATGCTGAAGATGCAAACCATCCATATGGTAGCCCGGTGAAGTGCCAATCATGGTGGAATCAACCATGATGTACCGCATGTACGTTGACAGTCACCCTTTCTCGTCCTCCAGGTCAACCTGACCTCTATACTATATTCTATCTTTTGATAGCATGCCTGCCTTCAACAAATCCGGTCATTGGGATCGTGAAGGACCTCTATGGAAGGATATCAACCCGTCCAGACGATGATAACGGTTCAACGTATCTAAAACCAGGTTCTATTTTATCCCTACCATAACCAATAGCCTGAATTTTGTGGAATTATACTAAAAGATACAAGCGAAATCGCCTTCACCACGCCCCCTTCTTCCTTGGGAGGTAGTCCCTCACTGTATCTATCACGTATGTCAAGGACTCCAGTCCAAGAACCCACGCAAGCCCCACATACACAACAACTCCAACTGCGATCTGCAGGACGAGCGTTGTCAAGGCAGACAGGCCCAGGAAGAGAACACTAAATGCAACTCCAAACATTATCAGCGAGAGAATAAGGGCAGGCATGAGATCACTCCACTGCTCAGTGAAGCTGTAGTTGAGCAACAGTTTGTTGGGATATGCATTGATGAACGTACTCACTACTCCACCCACAACGCTCCCGATGGCCATGGCATAAATGCCGATCGGAACGGTCACTGCAAGTATGGAGACCCCGACGATCTTCTTTATGATCTCAAGTTTCAGGAAGACGTCACTGCGGCCAAGAGCGTTGATCGCCTGAAGATTGGCTGTATGGATCGGCCAGAGCGCATAGGCTGCACAAAAAATTTGGAGGAATGGAACTGCAATGAGCCATTTTTCAGTCAACAGCAGCTCAATCAAGGGTTCTGCAACGGCTGCAAGACCTGCCATGGCAGGGAAGACCAGAAATGCACTGGTGACCAATGCTCTGCGCATAATCTGTTTCACCATAGGCCTGTTGTCCTGATTTTTGGCATATGCAGGAAACATGACCGCCTGAATCGAGTTATCGATGTTTGAAACCAGTATGTTTGGAAACTCATTCCCTTTCGTGTAATACCCGAGCATGCTCGCAGGATAGAGTTTACCTATAATCAGCGAGTTGAGGTTCGTGTAGGTTACATCAAGTAGACCCGATGCCAGGAGTTTCCAGCCGAACGAGAATAATTCTTTTATCCGAGTAACTGAGAAGAGAAACTTTGGTCTCCACTTTACGGTGAACCACATGATAATGGAGAGCGTTCCAATCGATGTAAGCTGCTGGCCAACAAGTGCCCAGACTCCATATCCGGCATATGCCATGACAATGCCTACAACTCCCGAGAGGAGGACCGCACCAAGGCTGCTGACGAAGAGTTTCCGGAAGAGAAAGTTTCGTGCGATGACTGCGTTTTGGATAGTGTTTACGGCCCCGAAGAAGAGCGTGAGACCAAGGACGCGGAGAACCGGGGTTATCAATGGCTGGTTATAGAAGGTTGCGATGGTGGGAGCTCCAAGGAAGAGAATACAGTAGAAGACAAGTGCAAGCGCCAGGGTGAGGTAGAATACCGATGAGTAATCTGCATCAGTCACCTTCTTCTTCTGGATGAGGGCAGTTCCAAGTCCGCTCTGTATAAAAGTCCCAGAGATTGCGATGAAGACGACAATCAGGGCGATGACACCATAGTCTTCGGGGAGAAGCAGGCGCGCGAGGACAATCTGTACAATAAGTTGTACTCCAGACACTCCTCCTTGTTCTAGAGATTTCCAGAAGAGCGAGGAGAGTACGCTGGTTTTGAGATTATCTTCGGGCATGGACGAGTGGGGCTTTATCGGATTCGTTCTATTTGAGACTACTGTTCCTTGTCGTCTAGATATCTAAGATCACCGGGTAGAGCCACTTGAGTCTTACCCTTGCATCTTCAGCGGTGAACGCCAGTCAACGCCATTTGGGATTGGTTACGTTGCCGGTTCCAACCGTTCGTTTCCACCTGAACATTTCGAGGATTGGGATACTCCCTTCAGACATTGGCATGTGAGAATACTGAGTTCAATCTCAGCAATATTCAGTTACCTTCCACATCTAGGGTTTGATGAATCTCCAGCGGGCTTATTAGAGCTTGCGCTTTCCCGGGAGAGAATGGTCGCGTCGAATACTCTCGGCACGTATATATTGAGTTTGTCGCAGACAAGGATCATCTCCCCTGCATCGGGATATAGTCCACGGCAAGACAATGTTGCACCTAGTGCATAGTCAAACATATGATGTCGCAAACTATGATCTCCGGCACCCAATCTCCCTTCAAGGATTGAGGATGAAGAAGTATATCGTGACCCTTACCCGTGAAGAGCGTGGCATGCTGGAAGCACTGGCCTCGAAAGGCAACCATTCTGCCCAGCAGGTTCTGAACGCCCTCATTCTCCTTGGATGCGATGAAGGCGAGTTCCAGAACCAGCGCTCAAAGAACGAAAATTGTCCCGTGTTCTGAACATCAGCATGAGAAAGATTGACTGGGTGAAAGAGCGGTTTGTCGCGGAAGGTCTTGAGGCGGCCCTTTCAGGAAGGAAACGCAATCGCATCTATCATAAAAAAGCCGACGGCGATTTCGAGACCCATCTAATCGCATTAAGTTGCAGTGAACCGCCGGAAGGCTATTCTCGCTGGAAGCTCCGTCTGCTGGCCGATAAGGTTGTCGAACTGGAGTATATCGATGAGATCTCTCACGAGACGATTCGGCAGATCTAAAAAAAAACGAAATAAAACCTTGGAAACACCAGGGATGGATCATTCTGCCAGGACATAGCGGTAGCTTTGTTGCTCATCTGGAACGGGTTCTGGATGTGTACAAGCGTCCCTTTGATCCACAGTATCCCGTTGTCTGCATGGATGAGTCGCCAAAGCAACTCATCGCCGAGACCTGGAAAGTCATTCCCGCCTCTCCGGGACAATTAGCTCGTTATGACTACGAATATCGCCGTTGCGGCACATGCACTGTTTTTCTTGCCTGTGAGCCGTTGACCGGAAAACGGATGGTAAAGATTACTGAACGGAGAACCCGGCAGGATTGGGCGCTGTTTTTGCAGGATATTGCGGGACAGTACCCCGAGGCAGAGAAGATCATTCTGGTAATGGATAATCTGAACACCCATACACCCGGTTCATTTTACGAAACCTATTCGCCGGAAAATGCAAAATTGTTCTGGAAAAGGTTCGAATTTCTGTATACGCCTAAGCAAGGGAGCTGGCTGAATATGGCGGAGATCGAGTTGAGCGTACTGACCCGGCAGTGCCTGTCGCGGAGAATCGAAGAGATCGATGTGGTCAGGGCAGAAGTAAAAGCGTGGGAAAATGGTGGAAACAATAAAAATGCAAAAGTAAACTGGCAGTTCACGACTGAGGATGCGCGCATCAAACTCAAACGGCTTTACCCGACATTGGAGGGTTGACGAAACACTAGTGCGCCCGGTCCTTCTTAGTTTGGGCTTCTGAGATGGTGATCCGCCGCCACTGCCCCAGCGACTCGGTGAACATGAACCCGCAGATCACCCTGTTTCTCTTATACTCGTAATCGTGCTTTTCCGGGCGGCTGGGTGGTGTTGGAGATTGTCCGAAACATAGTTGCTTGCACTATACATTACAAGGGGTAGTTTTGATTCCTGGAGTTTTTCCAGAGTCGCTTTTTATTTATTGCTTTCATAATCATGTCCAAGGACATCGAAGCTCCTCCTTCATTTACTACCAGTTATTTTAACAAGCACTCCACAGCATCCACATCAAATACCGGTATATTATGGCCTTCTTTTACCGACAACCTGTCATAAAAATGGTTGTCAATGAATATAGACTTTGGATTGTTCATATAATCTGATTTCTTCCCCTTTGGTTCGAGGTGATCCTATAATTATAAGGCCCCTCAAATAAAACTGGGGATCATGGCATTCCGGGAAATTGACGATGGTCTCTGGGAGATTGTTCAGAACTACCTCCCCCCAACAAAGCCGCACATCGGTCGACCCCGGTGTGACCCCCGCAGACTGATCAACGGCATCCTGTACGTTCTGACCACTGGATGCTCCCGGATCGATGTTCCAGCGAACTACGGCACCAAATGAACGGTTCACCGGTACCACCTCGAACTCTGCGAGAAAGG
>Ga0265294_10008891_pt1 | contig 11662 bp, 10 predicted proteins | sample MunlanPumphouse3_FD_192504 | JGI IMG/M metagenome (GOLD analysis project Ga0265294, IMG submission 192504) | Groundwater microbial communities from a municipal landfill in Southern Ontario, Canada - Pumphouse #3 | ecosystem: Environmental > Aquatic > Deep subsurface > Groundwater | place...
GTTCCATCTTTATTTGAAGCGTTATTAAAACATAAAGATTTTCAAAATCCACTTATTAAAAATATAGACCAAGCATTTGTTGGTGGGGATTATGTTGCGCTAGATTTGAAGAAGAGATTTGATAAAGCTATGGAAAATGTTGGATCTAAAGCAAGACTCTTAGAAGGATATGGTTTAACAGAAGTTGTAACAGTTTGTGCTGTTAACACCATAAAAAATCATAAACAAAACTCTGTAGGTAAACCTCTACCTGGTATTGATATGGCTATCGTTGATCTTGAGACAAAAGAATTTATAACAACCGAAAAAGATGGTATAATCGCTGTTTCAGGGCCTACAATGATGAATGGATATTTGAATGATGAATTAGCTACAGAGGAATCAACAATAACTAAAGATGGTAAAAAATGGATTTTAACAGGAGACTTAGGCTTTATTGATAAAGAAGGATATGTTCATTTTAAGCAAAGACTAAAAAGAATCATAAAAGTTTCTGGAATTCCTGTTTTACCAGCTGAAATAGAAAACTTATTAATGAGTTTAGACAGTGTTTCTGAAGTAGCTGCAATTGGTGTTCCTGATGAACAAAAAGGTTTTATGGTTAAACTATTTATTGTCTGGAATCAAGATAAGGTGAAAATTGATGATTCAAAAATAAAGGATATTATAAAACAAAATTTAGGGACTTATGCAGTGCCAAAGCAAATAGTAGAGTTAAAAGAGTTACCTAAAACAAAAATAGGGAAAACTAATACAATGGCTTTAGAAAAAATGTAAAAAAAAGTGGAGAAATTAATTCTCCGACTTTTTTTAGAAAAACCTGTTTTCTACATCCCTAAAATAGAAAATAATCATTTGTGCTAAAACATCTTGTACTCTACGAATGTTGTTAATATTATCTCTCAATGTTGTAAAGAATGATTGTACGAAACTAGATGCTAGAATCTTTAAAAAGTATCGATCGAACATTTTTGGATAATACTTGTTTGCCTTGTTGATAATCACATTTTCTAACTTGCCTTTTATTTTTTGGTAATGTGGGCTAGATGGATCTGAAGTGATAATGAAGATCTCTCTAGTGTAAGGTTTTAAAACGCTCATTACAAATGTGACTATTTGGTTAACGTTGTCCATTGACTTCACAGAGGTAATGTTTAGTAATTGATCAAAACTTTCTAAGTCATCAATAGCTCTTTCTGCAGGTAATAGAATTTCTTTGAAAAGAGTTTCTTTATTACGGTAATATCTATAGATGTTACCGACAGTAATGTTTGCTCTGTCAGCTATTCTACGCATGTTCGCATTTTGAAAACCATATTCAAAAAATTCTAATATTGCGCCTTCTACAATAGCATTACGAACGCTTTCTTTTAATACTTGCATAATTTAACCCCCTTTTTTATTTTTAGTCACTATTTGCTAACAAAATTAGTAAAGAACATTTAGCAACTTATCTTTATTATATGTAATAAGTTTTAAACTTACAACTATAATGTTGAAAATAATTTCAATTTGTCATTATTAAGCAAAAAAAGAATAATATTTTGTTATACAAGTAATTGATTATAATTATTTCTAAAAATTAGTGTTATTAGAAATAAATTGGTGATTCAACTGTTTCTATTAAGGTTTAAGTTTTTTTAAAATTGTTTGGATTTCGCCATAAATAAGAATTTACACGATAAATAACAATTATTGTTAAATATAGTTAGTTTATTGACATACCCTATTTTTAGTTATATAATTTTAATATACTGTGAGGTGAAAATATGAAAAAATTCTTTAGCAATTTTTTGTTGCTAATATCGTTATTAATAATAAGTATAGTAGCTTTACCATTTAACCGAATAACACAATGGGGATTTGAAGTTGAGTTCCTTAGAGACAACGAAATGCTTGTCAAAGCTGGAATAGGTGGTTTTGCTTTACTATTAAGTGTTATTTTCCTTTTTGTTAGCAATCATCAATATAAAGAATTAAATTCAGTAAAACATATTACTAGAAACTTTGCTTCTTTACCCGTATTTACTTATGCGATTGCTATAATGGCTAATACAGCTTACTTAGCATACACTGTCTACAAATATTTTATTTCTACATCTGCTCAACAACTTATATTCTTTGGAAGTTTAGGTGTAATTCTTTCTTTGTTTATAATTGGCTATTTCCTAGTTATAGAATATAACAGAGTTAATAATTTAGGTAGAGTATTTAGAACATTTATAATGTTTGAAGTAATTGCAGTCACAGCTGGTTTAGCTTATGTTAATATGAAATATCGTGTAGGGGACAATTATTCGCAAATTGGTTCAAGATACACTATATTAATTATTCCTTTGCTTCTTGTAATCTTTATTCTTTATCAAATCTTAGTATCTAAATCAAGTAAGTCTGATTTAGAAATTGAAGAGTTAGAAAAAGAAGTAAAAGAAATAAGGAAGAACAAAGGTATCTCAGAAAGCCCATCAAGACAAGATGGTAAGAAAACCGTTATTGTTTCTAAACAACAAACTATAGTATCTGGAGAAGGAAACTTAGATCCTACTGAAATGGTCTTTCAAGATGTAACCGTAGATCCTGAGTTTGCTAAAACATCTAATCAAGAAAATAAACCAAACTCAATCGAGTACTATATTGAAAAACCAAAAATGTTTAAGCCGCTTGAGCCTACATTTGATGAATTAGTATCTTATGTAAGAGAACTACCTCAAGTTGTTACAAAACTAGATGATGATCGTATAACATTTTACGTTGATAGAAAACCATTCTTAGTACTTATGAACTACGGTAATTATTATCGAATGGCATTCAAATACGACTTGGAACAAGGAATAAGATTGATTATAAAATATCCGACAATTTCAAAAAACAAATCAACAAAAGATGAGTTATGGTTCAAAGCAAATAATTATGGAGATATACCAAAAGAAGTAATCTATAATATAGTTAAAACCGCTCACAGTAATTACGGAAATTAAAGTTAAGCCAAGAGAGAAAATCTCTTGGTTTTTTTTCTGATGAAAACGAAGATTTTAGTTGTTATTCAATTATGTATATTTTTTTCTTTATTTTTTAATCAAAGCAATTGAAGGAAAGGGCTTTCTGTGATATGATTTAAGTGAGGTGATAAATATGAAATTAGAAGAGGTAGAAGCGCTTAAAGAGTTACTTGACAACAAGAAAAAAACTATGAGTAAAGAAGTGCTGCGAGAAATTTGCGAGGAGTTTGATAAAAAGTTCATTTATGAATCAACTACGTTTGATAACGATGACTTTACTTATGAGGATGTTTGTTTCTTGTTGGAAGATCATTCTCGTGAATTTCCAGATAAAAAACAAAATAGAAGACAAGAGATAATTAACAATTATCACGCTATTAACAGGGTTCACCGTCTGGTTGATAAACGAGTTGAGTTAGATGAAACTATTGTAAAAGACTTACACCAAATGCTAGTTGATGGCATTATTACCGGTGGAGTTTATCGCACAAGAGATTTGTTTATCTTGGGGGCTAAACATGTACCACCTACTTATTTAAAGATTTTTAAGAAAATGGATCAATACTTTTCTGATTTAAAAAATCCTGAATTAAAGGGATTAGAAAAAGCAGCTTTCGCTCATTTACAATTACTTAAAATATATCCTTTTATGGATGCTAATGGTAGACTTGCTAGACTCTTGCTAAACTATCAACTTGAGTTAGAAGGTTATCTACCTATATCAATCACCAAAAATCAAAGAGATGATTATTTCAAGAATATTGATGAATACAAAATTAACAAAAAAATTGAGCCGTTTACAGAGTTCTTAGCTGATTTAGAGGCTAAAAGGATTAAAGAATTTATAGAGAGAGATTAGATTCTCTCTTTTTAATGTACAAGGAGAGATTTAAATGAAATATGTAAATTACCAAAACTTAGAAACAAGAAGACTGAGTTTTTATTTAGCTACTGAAGAATTTATTGCTAGGAATTATCCAGCTGATGAGTATTTTTTTATGTGGCAAGTTAAACCAACAGTAATATTTGGTAGAAACCAACTTATTGAAAACGAAGTAAACATGAAGTACGTAAGAGATAATAATATTGAGTTTTATAGAAGAAAATCTGGTGGAGGATGTGTCTATGCTGACTATTCTAATATTATGTTTTCGTTTATCACCCCGAATTTTAATAAAGATTTTGTCTTTACTACTTATTTAAATAGAGTTGCGGATGTTCTTAAGAAACTAGGATTAAAAGCTGAAGTATCTGGTAGAAACGATATTTTAATTGAAGAACATAAAGTTTCTGGAAATGCTTTTTATCAAGTGGATTCTAAGTCTATTGTTCACGGAACTATGCTTTATAATACTGATATAAGTGTTATGGTAAAAGCTATTACTCCTGATAACGAAAAATTGATATCTAGAGGGATTGATTCAGTTAGAAAAAGAGTAACTAATATTAAAGATCATTTAGATATTACTATTGAAGATTTTAAAGAATTCATCAAAAAGAATATTTGTGATGAAGAAATAACTTTAGATTCTAATGATATTCTGGAGATAGAAAGAATTGAAGAATCTTATTTAACTGATGATTTCATTTATGGTAAGAATCCAAATTATACTATTAAAAAGAAGAAAAAGACCGAAGCGGGTGTTATTGAAGTTTCACTTGAACTTAAAAATAATATAGTTAAAAAAATAGATATGTTAGGTGATTATTTCTTGATTGGAGATCAAGATGAGTTTTTACAGAAGTTTAAGGGTATTGAGTTCGAAAAAGAGGATTTTGAGTTAGTTTTAAGTTCGGTAGATATTCATAAGTATATCTATAATTTAACAGCTGAAGATTTTTTACAAATTTTATTCTAAAGAATAAATTTGTGTTATAATGATTTTGAGGTGGAATATGGAAAATTTAAGTAAAACATGCCTTTATGATAAACACATACAATTAGGCGCGAAGATGGAAGGTTTTGCTGGCTATGAAATGCCAATTGTGTACACTGGAATTAAAGAAGAACATCTTGCTGTAAGAAACAATGTCGGAATGTTTGATGTTAGTCATATGGGTGAAATTATTGTTAAAGGTAAAGATGCAATGGCTTTTGTTGAAAGTATTTTTACAAACAAAGTTGAAACATTAGATTTTGGACAAGTAGCTTACGGAATGATGCTTTATGAAAATGGAACAATCGTAGATGATTTGTTGGTTTATAAACTAAACAACGAATATTTTCTTCTCGTAGTAAATGCTTCTAATGTTGCTAAAGACTATAATTGGATAGTTGAAAATAGCGACAAGTTTGATGTGTTGATTCAAAATGCTAGTGAAGATTATCAAGAAATAGCTGTACAAGGGCCGGAGGCAGAGAAGACTCTTTTAATGGCTTTAAATATTGATTTAAGTAATTTAGGTTTTTTCTATTTCGCAAATTATGATTTTAAAAATCATCATTTACTTATATCAAGAACTGGCTATACCGGTGAAGACGGATTCGAAATATATGCTAGTGCTGAAGCTATAAGAGAAATCTGGGATGTGTTGATTGAGTATCATGTGGTTCCATGTGGGTTAGGCGCAAGAGATACACTTAGATTTGAAGCTGCATTACCTCTTTATGGACATGAGATATCTGATAAAATTACACCTTTAGAAGCAGGCTTAAAGTTTTTCGTTAAGTTGGACAGTGATTATAACTTTATTGGTAAGAAAGCACTTCTAGATCAAGAAGAAAATATTTCAAGAAGAGTAGTGGGTCTTGAGTTAACTGAGAGATCAATTCCCAGAGAAGGATATGAAGTTTATAAAGACAATCAATTAATCGGACATATAACAACGGGTTATTTAAGCGTTTCGCTTGAAAAGCCGATAGCTATGGCGATGATAAATAGACCGCACACCAAGAAGAACACTGAGATTTTTGTTAAAGTTAGAAACAGAATGATTCCTGGTTTCATCAGGGATAAAAAATTCTTAGAAAAAAAATACAATAAAACGAAAGGGGCTTAATATGAGCAAATTAGTAGAAGGACTTTATTATTCAAAAAGTCATGAATGGGTAAAACCGTTAGAAGATGATGTAGTTTTAATTGGCATAACAGATTTCGCGCAATCAGAACTAGGAGATGTAGTATTCGTAGATCTTCCAGAAGTTGGAAATACTATTAGTCAAGAAGATGAATTTGGTGCTGTAGAATCTGTTAAAGCGGCTTCAGATTTGATCGCTCCAGTTACGGGAGAAATTCTTGAAGTAAATGAAGAATTAGTTGGTGAACCTGAACTTTTAAACAAAGATCCGTATGAAAACTGGTTGTTAAAGGTAAAGTTAGAAAATCCTGATGAATTAGGTAACTTATTAAATTCTGAAGAATACGCTGAATTTATTAAATAGAAGGTGAAATAATTGTTTAAATATTTTCCCCACACAAAGGCTGACGTTGAATCAATGCTTAAAACTTTAAATATTTCATCAATTGATGAATTATTTAAAGATGTACCTGAAAGCGTCATTTTTAACAGTGACTACGACGTTCCTAGCTATTTATCTGAAACTGAGTTAAGAAATCATTTTGCGGAATTAAGCAAAAAAAATCAAGAGTTAACTCTGTTTTCCGGTTTAGGGATTTACGACCATTATCAACCAGCTGTTATTGATGCTTTAACATCAAGACAGGAATTTATGACTTCTTATACTCCTTATCAACCAGAAATATCACAAGGCACTCTACAATACATTTTTGAATATCAATCAATGATTCAGACTTTAACTGGACTTGAAGTATCCAATGCATCAATGTATGATGGAGCCACTTCAGCTGCAGAGGCTTGTTTTATGGCTTGTGGAGTTACAAGAAGAAATAAAATGCTTATATCATCTACCTTGAATCCAAATACTATTAATACGATTAAAACGTACCTTAATTTTAAAGGAATTGAATATGATTTTATTAATGAAAATCAGGGTGAAATAGATATAGAAGATTTGAAACAAAAATTAGATAAAGATATAGCTGGAGTTATTGTTCAAAATCCTAATTTTTACGGGATTATTGAAGATTATTCTAACTTTTCAGAGCTGATTAAAACTAACAAATCTATGTTTATAATTAGCGCTGATATTTCTACTTTAGGTGTTTTGAAATCACCTAAAGAAGATGGGGCAGATATTGCTTGTGGAGATTGTCAATCTTTAGGTATGCCAACAGCTTTTGGTGGACCTACTTTAGGTTATTTAGCTACTGAAAAAGCATATGTACGAAAAATGCCTGGAAGAATTTGTGGTTACACTCACGATTTAGAAGGCCGTAGAGCTTTTGTGTTAACTTTACAAGCTCGTGAACAACATATTCGTAGAAGTAAAGCTAATAGTAATATTTGTTCTAACCAATCTTTAATGGCGCTTTATGTTACTATTTATCTTTCATTAATGGGCAGAAATGGATTAAAAGAGGTAAATAATCTATCATATCAAGGAGCTCACTATTTATATGATCAATTAATTAAAACTGGTAAGTTTAGTGATCCATTTAACAAACCTTTCTTAAAGGAATTTACTTTGTTGACGAATATCTCTAAAGATACTATGCAGACAGCATTGTTAGAAAATGGTATTTTTGGTGGAGTTAACTTAGATATTTTTGGTGATAAGTATGAAGGTTTAGTCAACTTTTCAGTTACAGAAAAAAGAACTAAAAATGAGATTGATAATCTCGTAAAAGTATTGGAGGGATTATCATGATTAACTACAATAAAATGATATTTGAGTTGTCTAACGAAGGCAGAGTAGGTTATTCTCTACCAAGAAGTAGTTTTAATAACTATAATATAGATGATTTGAATGATAACTTAAAAAGAAAATCTGAACTATTATTACCAGAAGTTTCTGAACTTGATGTTTTAAGACATTTCACTAATATATCTAATAAAAACTTTGGAGTTGAGAATGGATTCTATCCATTGGGTTCTTGTACGATGAAGTATAATCCTAAAATAAATGAAGAAATGGCTTCTAATAAAGCTTTTAGAAATTTGCATCCACTCCAACCTATATCTACAGTTCAAGGAGCTTTAGAAGTTTACTATAACTTACAAAAATACTTGTCTGAAATATCTGGTTTATATGAGTTTTCTTTAAATCCTTTCGCAGGAGCTCATGGAGAGTTAGTTGGTTTGATGGTAATAAAAGCTTACCATCAAGATCGTGGTGATTTTAAAAGAAACAAAATCATTATTCCCGATTCAGCTCATGGAACAAATCCAGCTTCGACAGTAGTCTGCGGAATGGAAGTTATTGAAATTAAATCAAATGATAAAGGGCGTGTAGATTTAGAAAGTCTAAAAGCAGTTTTATCAGATGATATAGCTGGAATGATGTTAACTAATCCAAATACCTTAGGTATCTTTGAAAATGATATTTGCGAAATTACTAAACTAGTACATGATGCAGGTGGTTTAATGTATTATGATGGTGCTAACCTAAATGCATTGCTTGGAAAAGTAAGACCTGGAGATATGGGGTTTGATGTTATGCACATAAACCTACATAAAACATTTTCAACACCTCATGGAGGCGGAGGACCAGGTTCTGGCCCTGTTGGTGTAACAGAAATATTATCAAAATACTTACCTAATCCTAGAGTTAAAAAATTAGATGATTATTTCTATGTTGAAAATTCAGGAGAAGCTTTAGGCCAAATCTCCGCATATTTTGGTAACTATCTAGTAGCTCTAAGAGCTTACACATATATTAGAACTCTAGGAAAAGAAAATCTGAAAATGGTGGGTAGATATGCTACACTGAATGCAAACTATATATCAAAAGCATTGAAAACTGCCTATGATTTACCAATACCTGGATATTGTATGCATGAAGTAGTTTTTAATGGTTTAAATAACAAAGATACTGATGTTAAGACATTGGATATAGCTAAGAGATTATTGGATTACGGAATGCACGCTCCAACGATATATTTCCCATTGTTATTCCCTCAAGCTATTATGATTGAGCCTACTGAAACAGAAACAAAAGAAACAATAGATGAATTTATCAATGTTATGCATAAAATAGCTATTGAATCAAAAGAACACCCAGAAATATTAAAACAAGCGCCTACGAAAACACCGATTAGAAGAACTGATGAAGTTTTCGCAGCTAAAATGATGATTTTCTCTTACAAGGATTACTTAGAATATATAAATAATAGAGGTTAACCATATGAATGTTTTGAACTTATTCGGTCTTCTTGATGTATTAATTATCCTACTTATTATCGGGCTAACAATCCTTGGATGGAAAAGTGGATTTTTACTTAAGGTTATTAAGCTTGCCTCTAGTTTATTTGGTTTGATTGCTTCCTTGCTGCTTGCTAAACCTTTTTCAGGAGTTCTTGATAAATGGTTCGGAGCTGATATTTATTTAAAAGTAGAGGCTTATTTAATTGAACATTTAAATGCCGGTGCGACAACAGACGCAACAGAAGAAGGTATCAGACAAGCCTTTGAAGGTTTAGCAATGCCTAAGTTTGTAATAGATTGGATAGTTGAATCAGTTAATACTCAAGAAACTATGCAATCAATAGTCGATGCAATAAGTCCGATGTTAACATCATTAATTTTACTCATTATTGCTTTTATTTCATTGTTTTTTGGTTCAATGTTGATATTTTTATTATTCAAAATGTTAGCTAAGATGGTTACTTCAATTCCTGTTATTAAACAAGTAGATAAAGTTTTAGGAGCTATATTTGGTTTATTTAAAGCTTTAGTATTGATATATGTATTGTTATTTGTTTTAGGATTGATTATTTCTGTCCCCGCAATAAATGATTTTATGGGTGAGTTCTTAATGGTTGATATGCAACTGGAAACTGATAAGTTTAGAATTTCGAAATGGTTCTATGATAATAATGTATTAAAATATATCGTATATGTATTTGCGATAATCTTATAAAAAGTAGCGTTCAAGAAAAATCTTGAACGCTAATATTTTTTAATATTAAATGTTTAATATTCAATTATTAATTGTTTTAAAGTTTCTACCAAATCTTCTTGTTTTACTTTCTTTACTTTAACTCCATCAATAAATAGTAAGGCTTCGTTTTTCCCCCCAGCTACAGCGATATTGGCTTCTTTAGCCTCGCCGGGTCCGTTAACTACACAACCCATTATTGCGACAGTTAATTCTTTATTAATATTTTCAAGAAATTTTTCTATTTCCATAACTATGGGAATCATATTATATTGTATTCTTCCGCAAGTAGGACATGATACTAGTTTTGGTTTCTTAAATAGTTTAAAATTAGCTAGAATTTCTTTAGCGACCCTAATTTCCTCTACTGGATCAGCAGTTAGAGACACTCTGATTGTTGAACCTACTCCATTATAAAGAAGAGTTCCCAATCCGATTGAAGAAGCAATAGTGCCACTAAAACTAGTTCCGGCTTCAGTTACACCTAAGTGCAAAGGATAAGGGAAGATTTCAGCTGCTAAGAGATTGGCTTTAATAGTATCGCTAACATTTGATGACTTGATAGAAATAATAATGTTTGTAAACCCAAATTTTTCTAGAAGTGAAACATGATATTTAGCCGAAGCTACCATAGCTTCGGGAGAAGGTTTATGGTATTCTTCTAAAATATGTTTTTCGATTGAACCTGAGTTAATTCCAATTCTAATTGGAACATTTTTTTCATTACAAGCATCTACAACAAGCTTAATTTTATCATCATCACCTATATTACCTGGATTAATTCTAATTTTATCCGCTCCAGATTCTAAAGCTTTTAAAGCTAAACGATAATCAAAATGTATATCGGCTACTAGTGGGATATGAATAAGGGATTTGATTTCTTTAATTTTTATTGCGTCTTCTTCATCCAAAACAGCGACACGAACAACTTGACATCCGGCATTTTCAAGTCTTAATATTTGTTCAACTGTTGATTGAACATCCTTTGTTTTAGTATTGGTCATTGATTGAATAATTACAAAATTATCGCCTCCTATAAATAGATCACCAACTTTGATTTTTTTAACTTGTTCTCTTGTGTACATTATTAATACCTCGAATTCTATGTTATTTACCATTACATATTATACTACAAACTTAGAATTATAACGTTATTTTTACATGATAAATACATTTTATTTTTTCTTGTGGTAAAATATAGTTAGAAGTGAAAAGTAAGTGATGGAGGTTAATTATGTTAAGCTTTCAAGGGATTGGCGCTACTGAGGGTAAAGGTAGTGGTGTAGCTATTATTCATAAAAAAGCCCATCTTAAGTCTCACACTAAGTATTATGGAGAACTAGCAAAAGAACTCTTCTTCGAAGCCAGAGATTTAGCTGTCGATGAGATAATTAGTTTAATGGAACTTTGTAAAGATTCAGAAACAAGAGATATCTATTATGCGCATCAACTTTTACTTCAAGATCCCGAAGTTGAGAAAAAACTGTTAGAAGAACTAGATTTAAATGAAGAGTTGTTTCAGACGATAAAAAAACTTCAACAGTTTTACAAAGAAAAGTTTGAAGTAATGGAAAATGAGATATTTCGTTCAAAAGCATTAGATATAGAAGAGGTCTTTGAAAGACTATTAAAACAAATAAAAAAGCAATCTACATATAAATCTATTAATAAGAATTTTATTTTAGTTTGTGAAGATTTGATGCCT